>OMGI01000021.1_pt1:2500-116282 | contig 116282 bp, 113 predicted proteins | sample 1645801 | NCBI WGS metagenome assembly OMGI01 (sample SAMN05578584, study PRJEB25193) | human gut metagenome | biome: Human Microbiome; feature: human-associated habitat; material: feces | host: Homo sapiens | place: USA:Birmingham
GCCGGATCCAGAATTCCTTTGCTTACCATATCAACATATTCTTCCGCATAAGCGTCAAATCCTACTCCCGGATCGGATTCTCTTACTTTATTTACAATCACAGCGCCCTCAAGTCCTGCATTAGCAGCAATCTGATGAAGCGGAGCTTCCAATGCTTTCAGAATGATCTTGGCTCCTGTCTTCTCATCACCTTCCAATTCCTCTGTCAATTTAGCCACTTCTTTTGAAGCATGGATATACGCAGAACCACCGCCTGCAATAATACCTTCTTCTACGGCCGCTCTTGTCGCATTCAGTGCATCTTCCATACGAAGCTTAGCTTCTTTCATCTCCGTTTCTGTTGCAGCGCCGACACGGATAACAGCTACACCGCCTGCAAGTTTTGCAAGTCTTTCCTGCAATTTTTCTTTATCAAACTCAGAAGTCGTCTCCTCGATCGCTTTCTTGATCTGTGCAATTCTGTCTTCAATCGCTTTTTTATCTCCGCATCCATCTACAATAACAGTATTTTCTTTCTGAACTTTTACAGATTTTGCACGGCCAAGCTGATCCATAGTTGTTTCCTTCAGATCAAATCCAAGTTCTTCTGAGATCACCTGTCCGCCTGTCAAAATTGCGATATCCTGAAGCATTTCTTTTCTTCTGTCTCCATAACCCGGAGCTTTTACTGCAACAACATTAAATGTTCCGCGAAGTTTATTTACGATTAATGTTGTGAGAGCCTCTCCTTCAATATCCTCTGCGATAATAAGAAGTCTTGCGCCGGACTGGACAATCTGCTCAAGCACCGGAAGAATATCCTGAATATTAGAAATCTTCTTATCTGTAATCAAAATATACGGATCATCAAGAATCGCTTCCATCTTTTCCATATCTGTTGCCATATATGCAGAAATATATCCTCGATCAAACTGCATTCCTTCTACAAGGTCTAATTCTGTCTGCATAGTTTTGGATTCTTCAATCGTGATGACTCCGTCATTCGATACTTTTTCCATCGCATCCGCAACCATCTGTCCGACTTCCTCATCGCCGGAAGAAACTGCCGCAACTCTCGCGATCTGTTCTTTTCCATTCACCTTGCTGCTCATAGCACGGATCGCTTCAACCGCGTTATCTGTTGCCTTTTTCATACCTTTTCTAAGAACGATCGGATTCGCTCCTGCTTCAAGGTTTTTCATTCCCTCATGTACCATTGCCTGCGCAAGCACTGTTGCCGTTGTTGTTCCATCTCCTGCCACATCGTTCGTCTTAGAAGCAACTTCTCTGATAAGCTGCGCTCCCATATTTTCAAATCCGTCTTCCAATTCGATCTCTTTTGCAATCGTCACACCATCGTTTGTAATAAGCGGCGCTCCGAAAGATTTGTCAAGAACGACATTTCTTCCTTTTGGTCCGAGTGTTACTTTTACTGTATCCGCTAACTGATTTACACCTTTTTCAAGGGCTGTTCTTGCTTCAGATCCGTATTTGATTTCCTTTGCCATCGTTAAACATCTCCTTATTCTTACCTGTGATCATCTGTCTTCTGACTATTTTTACTCTGTTACGATTGCGAGAATATCGCTCTGTTTTACGATAATGTACTCTTCTTTGTCCAGTTCCACGTCTGTTCCTGCGTATTTAGAGTAAATCACTTTATCTCCCACGTTTACCTGCATTACTACTTCTTTTCCATCTATATTTCCGCCCGGTCCTACAGCGATAACTTCTGCTTCCTGCGGTTTTTCTTTTGCCTGTCCCGGCAAAACAATACCGGATTTTGTCGTCTCTTCTGCTTCTAACTGTTTCAAAACAATTTTGTCACCCAACGGTACTAATTTCATTGTAATTCCTCCTTTAAATTTGCCTGTTAGCACTCATTTATTACGAGTGCTAAACTTCATGAATATAAAATAGCACTCTGTTTTCAATTTGTCAACACAGTTTATGAGGTTTTTATAGAAAAAATAACAACAATCACCGGAAGTTCCAAAACGCACATTATAGATCAATCAGCAGTTGACAATATTTCAGTAAGCCCGATCTTTGGCTCATCGCCCATAAAAAAGACGAAACGCATCTACGCACGTTTCGTCATTTTTCTGCCTTCATATACATTGTAAAAACCATTTTCAATCCGAAGCTTCAAAAACTTTCGGTCATCGCGACAATATCGTTCTTTCACAACCCCTGTGCAATACAAAAGTTCTGTCCTTGTCGAAATATAACATCTGTATTTAGCATCGAGTGAAATTACCGTCAATTCATCTTCTTTCAACTCAAGATAAATGTAATCTTCCTCCGGATCATATTTTTCAACCCTGCACTGCCTTGTCGCTTCATCAAAAATTCCATCTGCCGATATGATTTTTTCCATACGCAGATCTACGGGATTTCCTTCGTACATCGTTCTTCCTCCTGCCTGCCTCTATCTGACTTTCCGCTTTTTAAAAAACTACATACGTTCTTTTTTAATTTTCTCAAGTTCTTCAAAAATATAGTCGTTCAACACTTTTATATAGGTTCCCTTCATACCGGAAGAACGAGATTCAATTACTCCCGCACTTTCAAACTTACGCAGCGCATTCACAATAACCGAACGTGTAATGCCTACTCTGTCAGCTACTTTACTTGCGACAAGAATACCTTCCGTTCCGCCGAGCTCATCAAAAATGTGAATAATCGCTTCTAACTCCGAAAATGACAGTGTACTGATCGCCGATTGCACGATATGTTCTTTTCTTGTTTCTTCCGCACTTTCTTCATTTACAGAACGAAGCATCTCCAAACCGACAACAGCAGTTCCGTATTCGCTCAAAATAATGTCGTCTATCGAATACGTCTTATCTTGCTTATAAATAAATAATGTTCCAAGCCTCTCTCCCGCAATATCAATCGGAGTTACGATTGCCTGGCACCCCTGCACCGCCTCTGCTGAAAATCCAAGTGTCTCCAGATTCACATTTTCTTTTGTAGAAAGAATGCTTAAAAGTCTTTCATTTAACATCTGATCGATATGAGATCCGACAGCCTCTGTGATCAATTCACTGATTTCCTGAACATCCGGGCTTTTACTTACGCCGAGAATCTTCCCCTTTCTGCTTACCACAAGAACATTTGAATCAAGAATTTCGGTCAATACCGCACAAATATCATTAAATACGACCTTACTTGAATTATTGTTATGAAGCAATTTATTAATTTTTCTTGTTTTGTCTAACAGTTGTACGCTCATTATTTCCTCCGTTTGCTTCTTACAAGCCAATAATTGTATACACAAATCCAGATAAATATATAGATAATAATATGCTATCACACAATTTTTCTGATTTCAATACATTTCCGCAGTTTTATTTCTTATTTTTTATTTTTTTTATTTATAATCCGAATGCCTCTGTTTTTGTTTGGTTTCCACTCTATTTCCCGATTGTTTTTACATATCCGCATTTTTCATCTGCACATACGAGTTTATTTCCTTTTTCCAACATGTAACCGCCGCAGTCAGGACACTTTTCTTTCGACGGCTTCTGCCACGACATGAAATCACACTCCGGATTATTTTCACATCCGTAATATTTTCTGCCTTTCTTTGTCTTACGAATCACAACGTCCTTTCCGCATACCGGACAAGGTACGCCTATCTTTTCAAGGTATGGTTTCGTATTTCTGCATTCCGGAAACCCGGGGCATGCCAAAAATTTTCCATGAGGCCCGTACTTGATTACCATGTTTCTTCCACATTCTTCGCAGATCACATCTGTCACTTCATCTTCGATCTTGACACTTTCAAGCTCGATCTCCGCACGTTTTACCGCCTCATCCAGATCCGGATAAAAATTACGGATCACATCTTTCCATGCAACCTTTCCTTCCTCAACCATATCTAAAAGGCCTTCCATATTTGCCGTGAAATTTGCATCCACAATACTTGGGAAAGATTGTTTCATAATATTGTTCACCACTTCCCCAATTTCCGTCAAATATAAATTTTTCGCCTCTTTTGTCACATATCTGCGCCCAAGTATGATTGAAATCGTAGGGGCATACGTACTCGGACGCCCGATTCCAAGTTCCTCCAACGCCTTTACAAGACTGGCTTCTGTATAATGCGCCGGCGGCTGTGTAAAATGCTGTTTTGTATCAAAATCTTCTCTTGTAAATACAGAATCCATACTTAAGTGTCCTACAAGAACATTACTTTCCTCTTTTTCTTCATCAGCTTCTGTATAGACAGATCTAAACCCGTCAAATACACATCTTGATGTCGAAACCGAAAAACGATACTGCCCGGCTGCAATCTTAACCGAAGTAGATTCATATTGCGCCGGCATCATACGGCTTGCCGCAAAACGTTTCCATATCAGTTGATACAAACGGAACTGATCTCTTGTGAGAGATTCTTTGATCGAAGCCGGAGTTCTGCTGATATCCGTCGGACGGATCGCCTCATGTGCATCCTGTATTTTCTTTCCTTCCGCCTGCTTCGTCTGCCCCGCCGCAATATACTTTTCTCCGTAAACAGAAGCGATATATTCTCTTGCCGATGCGTCCGCTTCGTCTGCGATTCGAGTAGAATCCGTACGAAGATAAGTGATGACACCGACTGTTCCGCCGCCTTTAATATCAACACCTTCATAAAGCTGCTGCGCAATGCGCATCGTCTTTTGAGTTCCGAAATTCAGAGCCTTCGCCGCTTCCTGCTGCAGTGTACTCGTAGTAAACGGAAGAGGAGCTTTTCTGAACCGCTCGCTCGTTTTTATATCTGAAACTTTGAATTCTGCATTCTCGATCTTTTTGACAATCTCATTTAATTCCTGCTCTGATCTGATCGTCATTTTTTTCTGATCTGTTCCGTAAAACTTTGCTGTAAGAGGGCGCTTTTCCCCTTTTATCTTCAAAATCACGTCAAGTGTCCAATACTCTTCCGGAATAAACGCATTAATCTCCTCTTCTCTGTCTGCCACAAGACGAAGCGCTACCGACTGCACACGCCCCGCGCTCAGTCCGCGTTTTACTTTTGCCCAAAGAAGCGGGCTGATCCGGTATCCGACCATACGATCCAGAACGCGGCGTGCCTGCTGCGCATCAACTAAATTCATATCAATATCCCGCGGAGCTTTCAAGGATGCCTTCACTGCATTTTTTGTAATCTCATTAAAGGTAATCCTACGCATCTTCTTTTCATCTAATTTCAGCGCAGTCGCAAGATGCCACGAAATCGCCTCTCCTTCACGGTCAGGGTCAGTTGCCAGAAATACTTTGTCCGACTTCTTCGCCTCTTTCCGCAAAGCCGCAAGAATATCGCCTTTTCCCCTTATTGTAATGTATTTTGGTTCGTAATCGTGTTCTACATCGATTCCAAGTGAACTTTTCGGAAGATCCCGTACATGTCCCTGAGAAGCCGCAACTGTATAATTGCTGCCCAAAAACTTTTTGATCGTTTTCACTTTCGCAGGAGACTCCACGATAACAAGATAATGTGCCATAAAAAATTACTCCTCCATCTGAGCGGTATGTGCCCATTTTTAACCCAAAGCTGTTTTTATGATTTTCAAACTCAAATCAAACTGCAGGAAAATTCATTTTAAACAATAATATAATGATTTTTTGATATTTCCCGTATGTACCCGCGCAATTCCAAAGAAACCAATATTTCCATCACCTGACGTACTTCCAGTTTTGTTTCTTTCAAAATTTCTTCCACGCTCTTTGGGTACAAACCGAGACAACTATACAACAATTCCTCTTGAGTTTCAAGCATTTTTTTATTTTTACCTTCTTTCTCTGTTTTTTTACCTGATAATCCCAATTCTTCCAAAAACATTTCCGGTGAAAGTAAAATTCCCGCTCCCTGACGGATCAATTCATTACATCCGATACTCATCCGGCTATTTACAGGACCCGGAAGCGCATACACTTCTCTCCCTTGTTCTAATGCCAGATCGACTGTAATAAGCGAGCCGCTCTTCTCTCCCGCTTCCATAACAAGCACAACATCTGACAATCCGCTTATAATTCTGTTCCGAGCCGGAAAGTTTTGAGGAAACGGAGGCGTTCCAGGCGGCATCTCGGAAATAATTCCACCTCCTTGTTCCAATATATCTACATAAAGCCCGATATGCTCCCTCGGGTAACAAACGTCTACGCCACACCCCAATACCGCGAATGTTTTACCATTTCCAAGAAGCGCCCCTCTGTGACCCATTCCATCTACGCCGCGAGCCATTCCACTTATAATCTGCACCCCATGTTCTGCCAAAACTTTTCCAAAATCAACTGCATATTTTTCACCATAAGGAGTACATCTCCTCGCTCCCACGAGAGCCGCCTTTTTCGCAGCTTTATCCGGAAGGCTGCCTTTTACATAAAGTGCATAAGGATAATCCGAAATCCGTTTTAATTTTTCCGGATATTCATCCGTAAAATGCGGAATAAAACGAATTCCTTTTTCACACAGACTTTCATACTCTTTTTCCGGATCCTGCCGTTTTGCCTTCAAAATTTTATCTTGCTCTGATTCGTTTAAAAATTCTATTTTTTTCAGCTGTGTTTCTTCTATATAATAAATCGCTTCTGCTGTTTTCATGCATTGACGCAGGCGGATTTTTTTTCGCAAATTTATTCCCTGTATTTTAGCAAACCAATATTCGTACTTCATACATTCTCCTTTTATTTCATACTTTATTTATCTATTCACATTTCACATTACTTCGCCTCGACCGTTCTCTTCACTTCCGTTTTCATTTTATCCTCCTATACAGTATATTTCCTGTTATCCATTCTATATCCAAGCGCTTCTTGCAAGTGCTTTACTTTGATCGCATCACTTTCTTCTAAATCTGCAATCGTTCGCGCTGTTTTCAAAATCCTGCTATATCCCCGGGCCGTCAAATTCATAACCGAAAAGGCCTGCTCCATCACCTTTTTTTCTTTTGTTCCCAACTTGCAATACTTATTTAAAGCATCCCCTTCCAACATTGCATTTGTTAAATTTCCTGTTTCCTTATATCGTATTCTTTGCATCTCTCTGACCCGGCAAATTCTTTTTCGTATTTCTTTTGAACTTTCGCCTTTCTGCTCATCTGATAAATGCTCATATTTTACTTGAGAAGCTTCCACACATAGATCGATCCTATCCAGAAAAGGACGGCTGATACGATTCTGATACGCTTGGATCTGCAAAGGTGTACATGTACAATTTGCATTCGGAAAACATCCACACGGACACGGATTCATAGCTGCCACAAGCATAAAATTTGCCGGGAATGTATAATTTCCGTATGTTCGCGACAGATTCACATACCGCTCTTCCAATGGTTGTCGAAGCACTTCCAACGTATCTCTGCGAAATTCAGGGAGTTCATCAAGAAATAAAACGCCCCTCGCACGGGTTAAAGCGGTTTACGCCAAATCTTATACGCTTACATATTGTTGGAAAATAGGGCGAATACCCCGGTGTAGACTACCCCAACCCCTGGGGTAAGAAGATGGGGTAATTTCACCCCGTCAGAAAAGGAACTCCAGATATTCAATTCCGGCGTTCCTCTTAATGACTTTATTATACTGAAATTTTATGAATTTTTCAACCGTTGCCACAGCCCGTCAAAAAATAAACTGCGTGAAATCGTGCTATTTTTATCAGCGTTTCTTCTATATAATATGTAGTTAATAAGCAAAGAGCCGATGGCAGCATAGCCACCACCGACCCCGATTTGCTTATTCCTTATCCTTTTTGTGGAATCTCTGATAGATTTCCGCAGCCTTAAGATCAAAGACGATAGCCTTGTCCTCCTTGCTCAGAACGCCTTTTGCCCGGTACTTGATACCTTTCTCCCATGAAGGCATAACGCCACGAATCAAATCTACCATCACAGCATTCTGGTAAACGATAGAAGTTTTCTGGCTTTCCTTTTCCGCAGAGAATTTGACCACATTGCTTTCATTTCCTTTAGCCACCTGAATTGCGATACGCTGTCCGGCATCATCCAGAAGAATACGAATGTAGGCAGGATAGCCCAGTTCGATGGCTACAGGCTTAGTGAAACGCAGCTTGTTATCCTCAATGATAACGCAAGCAGGCTCTGTGGTTTTGGTGATCTCGATTACTTTAAAATTGTCTAACATACTCATAGTGTTTTATCCTTTCTTCTTATAACGGTTTTCAATTCCTTGTCGCACTTCGGCTATATCCCTTGCTTTCCAAGAAGGGTCAAGAACAAGGAATCCTTTCAACTTGCCACGCTTATTCCACTGCAAACTCAGCGGAGGCGGTGGCGGCTTCTGTTTTCCACGCCTGGTGTATTCTTTGCTGGTAAGTAAATGCTGCACCTCACGCCAGTCCTGTTCGGAGACAATGGCTGGGTGATGGTCATGCATCACATACTGTCGCTCCTGGCCTGTATTTTTTACAGAGCGATGTGTTAAGCAATCTGGCGTATACGTTTTCTGCATCAGAACATCTCCGAAATACTTCTCGTTCTTCAGTATTCCGTAAACAGCACCGGGAGACCATTCGGTCAACCCTTTTACAGTAGGAATGCCCAGGCTTGTCAGGCTCTTTGCAATTTCGGGACCAGAAATCCCATTTAAGTACGATTTGAAAATATATCGCACAACTTCAGCTTCCTCTTCCACGATAAAGATATTTCCGAACTCATCCTTATCGTAACCCAGTATGCACCAGGTCGGGAACAGAGGAATGCCACGGGAGAATCGATTTCTACAAGCCCATTTTATGGACTCAGACTTATTTTCAGACTCTCCCTGTGCAACAGAGCTTAATAATGCCAGCATGGCATCCGTGTTTCTGTCAGTGGTGGTTATGCCTTCATTTTCAAAAAATATAGCAACAGGAGGGTCCTGCTGCTTTAGCTTTCTGGCAATTGTCAGACAGTCCAATGTATTTCTGGCAAAACGGCTGATGGATTTCGTGATAATCAGATCGATTTTTCCGGCTTCGCAGTCGGCAATCATCTGCTTAAACTGCTCACGGCGGCGGATATTCGTTCCACTGATTCCCTCATCAGCATAGACACCGACCAGTTCCCAATCTTCTCTTTTTTGAATGTACTGAGTATAATACTGCACCTGCAACTCATAACTGCCAGCTTGGGCTTCCTGACCCGTGCTGACACGGCAATACGCTGCCACTCTCAGAATTTTAGGTGTGTCATCTGTCAACTCCTTCAAAGCCGGAATGACCTCAACTTTGGCTTCTTCCGCATATGCAGTTTTGATTTTGTCCTTCGCCGCATTACGTCTTTCTGCCTTCTGACTTCCTTTCCACTTTGTAGGTGGTGCTTTTGGCACACCTTGCTTAGTCTGTTTCATGTATCTCACCTCCATTCCCACGAAAAGACCCATCGTGTAAGGGATTTCCGCCTCCCCTGGGGCGTATAAATTATAGCAACAATATGCGTTTTTTCATAATGCAAAGTAATCCCAATAGAATTAGTGTTGATTTAACAACATCATTCAATACCTGTAGCATTTTATAATAAAAAGCAGTATAATGGCATCACAAAGGAAGGGGGCGAATGTTAGTGGGAATTATGAAAGGTCTGGTAGAATTTGTAGCTTCAGATGCACTGGTTTCTGCTACAGATGTTGCAATAAAAGGTATTGATAAATTAAGCGAATCGGCTGAGAAAAAGGCAGATAAGAAATTACAAAAATTTTTGGATGCTAATCCTGGGCATTCACACCTTTTCGCAACCCAGATACGTTACACTTTTAAAGAAAAATATTACATATACGACCAAAATCAAGCCGTGAAGTACACAGTAAAAGGTGAGTTATTATCCATGAAGCATCATCTTCATGTCTATGATGCATCTGGTCGTTCTGAATTAGGGACAGTAAAGGAAAAACTTATTTCACTTCGTTCTCCGCTATCCTTAGACTCCAATCCCAAGGATTTTGATATAGAAGTTGAAGGTAAAAAAATCGGTAAGGTAAAAACGAAAGCAGCTTTTACCAAACAAAAATTTGATGTGACCTTTAACGGATGGCGTGTCGAAGGCGATGTATTCGGAAAGAATTACAAGATTTTAGATAGCGATGACAATGTCATAATGTTTGCTTCCCAAAAGCTCTCCTACCTTAACGATATGTACTTTGTAGATATTACTAATCCCCAGGATGAATTTTATTGTGTCATGATTCTACTTGCTTTAGACTCCGCAAGTATGACCAAAGGGGAAGAAACAAAACGTGCCATAAAAAAGAAACGAATACTGTAAAAAAAGACTCCGAATCACCGTTTAATCAGTGAATCGGAGTCTTTCTTGTTTTAGTCTTTGGTAACTAAGCCAATGTGGCTACCATCAAGAAAATAAAAATCAATCACGCCGAGTGGCTTGATATCGCAGTGGTCGAGGGTCTTGCTAACAATACTCACATCGAGTTCCTTCATAGGCTTTGCTTTGTCCGTCAGCTTCATAAACTGTTTTGCCCGGAATGCAACCAGCGGATTCTGATCGGCAAGCTGGACTTTCCAGTTCTCAAGGAAATCCGCCCGGTTCTCCAGCATTGCATTCCATGCCATAATAAAGGCTTTATGCAAATCCGCTTCCAGTAGGTTATCGTTTATGCAACCCTTGACTTCTTTGCCCTTACAGCGGCTGGCGCACATCCAAGCCTTGATGCTGCCATTCAGTCGGTAAAGGGTGCGCCGCCAATAAAGCTGACCGCAGACACCGCAGAATACCCGATTGGTGAAAGGCTGCTCATCCGTGTTTCGCCCCATCGTGCGTAGCCCGTACCGTTTCATGTAGTCTTTTCTCCGCTGGATTTCCAGCTGAACGACCTCCCAGAGTTCCTTGCTGACGATTGCCTCATGGTCATCCTTTACATGGTACTGGGCAAGTTGCCCCTCGTTCTTGACCTGCTTTTTGGTGAGGTAATCGGCGGTGAATGTTTTTTGCAGAATGGCATCGCCCATGTGCTTTTCATTCTGAAGAATACCCATAATGGTATCTACCGTCCATTTCGGTTCCCCCATGCATCCAGGCATTTGCTGTTCCATCAGCCGCTTGGCAAGGATGTCTGGGTTGATGCCATCCATGTAGGATTCGTAAATCCAACGCACCACCTTGGCTTGCTCTGGGTTGATTACCAGCCTGCCATCTTCGTCTTTATCGTAACCGTAAAAGCGATTAGTGTTGATATGCACCACTCCCTGCTTGAAAAGTGAACGGATACCCCATTGGCAGTTCTCGGATATGGAACGGCTCTCATCCTGGGCAAGTGAAGATAAAATAGTGAAAAGCAACTCTCCTGTGCTGTCCATCGTGCTGATATTTTCTTTTTCAAAAGTAATCCCAATCCCCAGGTCTTTTAGCTTTCTGGAGTAGTTCAGGCAATCCTGCGTGTTTCGTGCAAAACGGCTGATGGATTTCGTGATGATAAGGTCAATCTTTCCGGCTTCACAATCTGCAATCATGCGGTTAAATTCCTCACGGCGTTTGGTGCTGGTGCCTGAAATACCCTCATCCGCATAAATCCCAGCCAGTTCATAATTTGGATTGCGGTTGATATATTCGGTATAGTAGGTAACCTGGTTTTCAAAGCTGTTCAGCTGTTCATCCTGCTCCGTAGATACTCGGCAGTAGGCTGCCACTCTGAGTTTTGTGTTCTGGGCCACAGCCCTGTTTCCAATGCTCCGCTGTGCGGGAATGTGTACGACTTGTCTTGCCATTTTATTTTTCCTTTCTCTGGTACGGACATTCATCCGATAATTCATATTCTGCTTTTGGGTAGGCGGTGAAATGCCGCATACCATATTCATCTTCATAACAAATTGCTGTGGTCGGTTCTGAAATATCACCCCAGGCATTTGCTTCCTCCGCAGGAAGCCAGATACCTTTGCAGGCTTTCGTTCCTTGCTTCACATTGGTGCTGCAAGCCCAGTATTCATTCTTGCCCTGGTTGCTCCACTTGTGGTGGAGTTTCTGACCGCATAAAGGGCAGAACAATTTGTTTGTCAAAGGATACTGGTTTCGGCTTGAACGGGGCTGTGAGGGCTTCTGTGGCGGCCTTGGAGCAAGCTGTTCACTCCGAGCCAGAAGAATTTCCTGCACCGCATCCCATTGCTCCGGCGGCACGATGGCTGGATGGTTATCTGCGATATACCATTGGTCTTTCTGACCTTCGTTTTTATGGCGAACCCGTCTGGAATCCAGGTATGTTTTCTGGAGAACCATCGCACCTTTGTACGCTGGATTGTGAAGAACACGGAACACTCCAGTGTCATCCCATTTACCCCCAGCACAGCTTGTAATTCCATGCTTATTGAGGTACTGCTTTATTTTGCTGGGCCACACGCCTTGCTGGGCGAGGTCAAAAATTAGCCGGATTGTGTCTGCCTGTTCCTCTATGATGTAGGTGTTGCCACCCTCATCGGTATCGAAGCCGAAGGTGCGATTTAAATCCTGTGCTGGGATACCAGCTTCAAATTTTCTTTTATAGGTAAGATTTGCGTTGTCCGATGCACCCTGGCTCTCTGCCTGGGCGAATGCTGCGATGATAGTCAGCATCAACTCGCCAGCCCCCGATAAGGTGTTGATGTTCTGAAGTTCAAAAAAAATACCGACACCGATGCTTTTTAGTTCCCTTGAGAACTTCAGCACGGTCTCGGTATTTCTTGCAAAGCGAGATACGCTTTTTACAACAATCAGTTCAATCTTGCCAGCCCTGGCATCAGCAATCATCCGCTGGAACTGAGGACGGTTTTCCTTAAAGCCGGAAATGCCCTGGTCTGCATATATTCCTACAAACTCCCATGCAGGATTGCTTTGGATGTAGTCCTTAAAGTAGGCGGTCTGATTATCCAGAGAGTCCTCCTGCTCCAGAGAGTCCGTTGAAACACGCACATAGGCGCATACCTTCAAGCGTTTATTTTCTGCTGCCACCGTTGGCTTTATGACTTTGATTCGCATGGTCGTTTTCCTCCTTTCATTTGGGGTTATCGTATATTCCCGTACTATCGCCGATTAGTCAAGCAATACGAGGGCTATTTCTAAAAGAATTTTCATAGGTAAAAAAAGGGAGCCCGGCAGCACTTTTGCCACCGGGCATAGCCTTAAATCTTCTTTACATAGTCAAGGGAAATCCAACCGTTCCTCTTATCTTTGTACGATTTTAGCAACCCCCATTTTGTCGCACCCACACCATCAGACTCCTCCACAATCGTGAAAGAGCCAATCCCGGTATACCCGGAACTTCCATAGTTCGTACCAGGGCCTTTACGGATATTCAGATCAGCAATGCTGACCTTAACGATGTACGGTTTAAACGCCGTATCCGTTTTTCCTGCATCGGAAGATGGGGAATAGACCACCTTTCCATCATCAGAAAATACCGAATAACCGCTGTTTTCCTTTGCTTTTGCTTTCGCATTGGTAAGAATACGATATGCACCAATCTGAGACGTCTTATCACTCCAGGTCTTGCGTACACGATAATATCCGCTGGTCAGCTTTTCTGGGAAGTTGGACTGTGGTTTATCTTCAGTATCGGGAGCAGTGCTACCCGCCATTGCGGCCTTCACCGCACTTCGGAAAGTCCCCATCGTGTATCCCACACCAAGCTGATTCCAAAGATGCTCTGGATCACCATGATTGGATGCAATTCCACGAGAATGGCCCTCCCGGTGACTGACGATTACGCCATCACCAAGAGGGTCAAGGGAATACTTCTTACAAAGATATGCAAACAATTCTACCGCAGCATTATAGGTTCTCTTAGCCACTGCTTTCGCAGTAGCCATATCTGAGCAGGTAAAAGTCGCACCGCTTACATACTTGATACAGGCAGGTTCACACATTTCCACGCCAATATGCGTGTTATTGCTGTCTCCGCCGCCATGCCATCCACGATGATTCCAAGGGAGTGTCTGGTAGATTGTTCCATCGTTGCCATCAATAAAAGCATGGACACAAGCACGGTCATAGCTGGGAGAGTTCCAGTTCCGCACGAATACCATAGCACTGGGCTGTGCGCATCCCACTGAGTGGAGCATTAAGCCTTTGACCGTGATTTTTCTTCCTGCAGTGTAGCAGGGGTTCTTGGTAAGAATTGATTCAATCAGTTTCATGGCTATTCCTCCTTGTCTTCTGCTCGGTCATGGAGCTGCTTTAATACATCCTTCAGCTTGTCCGGCACAGGCAGTCCAAGGTGGCTGGCATTTTCCAGAAGGCTTACACCCTCATTGGAAAGGTAAAAGAAAATGATTGCAGTACGCAGTACACTTCCTGCTCCGATGACCTGGGTATCCAGGATATGAGCCATACCCACCAGAATGAAAATCAGCACCTTGCGACAGATTCCCTTAAAGCCAACCGCACTGGACAGGCTCTTATCGGAAATGGCACACATCACACCCGTGATATAATCCACCACCACAAAAGCAAGCAGTGCGAATAACAAACCGTCACAGCCTCCAAGGAACCAGCCAAGCCAGCCTCCAATAGCGGCAAATACCATCTGGATCACATTCCAAAATTCCTTCATTGTCGTTTCCTCCATTTCGTTTTTATTTATGCAAAAAGGGAACCTACACCATGCAGATTCCCTCAAAGCATCTATTCTGTTTGTTTGGGCAGCCATTCCCAGACCCTCATATCTTCCTGCCCCAGGGACCACATACACATCCCTCGTAGCTTCCATCGGTATGCCGCCTGGTTTGCCCAGTAGATTAGGCTGTCCACATCCTGAAAATACAGAATGGAAAAGCCGTCCGCATCGCCAAGGAATAGTCTGGATATCCAGATGTTTATGTCCCTTGGAATTATTTTTGCGATGTAATTGTTGCCGCACTGTAGCGGCATCATGTGGGAGTGATAAAATTCATAGTCCAGGGAGATACTTTCACTCCTTGTGGACGATTCCTCCACATCATTCGTCAGCGTGAACACCTGGAACTCATCATCCCACACGCAATTTGAACGAGATATTCTGCCAAAAGTAGTCTGGCTACCGTCAGGCATAATGACATCAAAGCGTTCATACGGTTCATAAGTCCAGGCATCTCCAAGACGGAGAAGCTGGCAATTCACTTTATTGTCAGAGCGAATCCCGGCATATCCACCACCACTGCTGACGGTTGCGGTGAAACGGAGCGTGTACGAAGTGGAGGAATAAACCCTCACCCGATTACCACGCTTACGCATTTCAATCGTATACACATTTGGATTGCTCCTCAGACTTGCTTTTGGTGTTTTGGAGAAGCTGGTGGCATAACTCCCCTTGAGAGTCGAACCCTCATAGAGTTCTATCCGCTGCGCATCATAATTGAAACAGCAAAACAGGGAGCCGAGGAAAATTCCTGCCTTGCCTCCTCCATCCTCTGGAAAGATGATCTGAGCGCGTAGGTGTAAATCTAAAAATCCTGAATACTTCCACGCAAGCTGTCCATATCCCTCAAGCTGGGAATACGGTCGATTCGCAGTGCTGTTTGGATCTTGCCACACATCCCACTTGCCGGAAAGCACAGTCCAATAGCTGTCTGGAATCTTCTCCTCATCACGAAAATCTTCATACCAGATAAGTGCTGAATCCGGCTTTCGCCGTAGCATCTCCAGGGTCAATTTGAACCCTTTGTCGGGTTCCACCATATCTCCATTTATATCTTTGAATTTTCGTGGTGCAAGGGTATAGGTGGCATCTCCGGCTGACGGTCCCTCTGAAAAATCTGTACAGACACGGAAACCATAAAACTGCACACCATTTACTCCAACGGATACTGTCAGCGTATGCTGCCCAGCCGACAGCGACATTCCCTTTGCAAGAGTAGCCCAGAATGTTTTTCTCCAATACGGCCACCAGTATCTGTTCTCAGAAAAATGAACATTTCTTCCGTCAACAGAAGCGTAAATGCTGTTTTTATCCCAGAAAGGATAGCAAAGCTGAATCGCCACATCATAAGTTCCAGCGGCCGTAATATTGAACTTATAGGTGGCAGACCCTTCATCTCCCAGGGTAATCAGCGTATCAGATACTGAAACCACGCCGGAATAGCTGTCTGGTCTTGCGTTATGGTCAATCACAATACTACCAAATTCCGTCTTCTGCTCTTTGCCATATGCCGTCAAATAATGCCTACGATTATAGACCTCAGACATCTGCGGAGAACTTCTTGCTATGGCATCTCTGCCTTCCATATAGTCGTACACCTGCGGAAGCGCCCACGGTCCCATATCGTAATCATCCCAATACGAAATAATCGGTATGAACGGCTGTGGAGGTGCATCGTCCGTAAAGTTGTAGACACCTTTCATCCAGTTCTGTGCTGCATAGTAAGTATTAGAGGTTCCTCTGTAGGTTTTACCAAGGTTCTCCGGGGTGTCGTAAATCTGCCAATTCCAACCGTAGGCAGGCATACCAAGGAACACTTTCTCCGGGGTCATCACCTCCACAGCATAGTTATAAACTCCCTCCAGCCAGCTTCTCGGAGAAACAGGACCAGGAGCAGAGCCAGCCCAAGCCATACCGTAACTCATGATGGATGCTGTGTCACAGTATCGGTTGAGGTCGGCATATACGCACCAGTTCTCACCGCCAACCGAGCCGTTGACCGAAGTCATGCCCGGAAGGCAGATGTTCATTTCCTTTGTCGGGTCATAGGATTTTACCGTGTTGTAGATATGGGCAAACATAGCTGTGGAGGCTTGATTTGTGGAATAGTCATCACCTTTTTCCAAGTCAATGTCGACACCATTGCACCACGGATATTTTTTCATAATGCGGATCAGTTCTGAACAGAACATATCCTGTGCGCCGCCCGTATTATCTCGCAGTGCCTTGAATATAGAATTTGCTCCGTCATTCGCAACTGTCAAAAGCCAACGGATATGAGGCCACTTATTGATGTAAGGCATCATACTGCTAATGGATACGCCGCTTTCGGTAATTGTTCCTGTCTTATCCACCTTAAAGGTGAAAAGTCCAATCGTATCAATGCGGTCTCCATAATCACGAAGGGCTTCATACATTCTGGCATTGCCCATAAAAGTCCACACCATAATTCGCTTGCCTTTTAACTTATCCCTCAAAGCGGCTCACCTCCATCCTTCATTTCCTGTAATTCAAAAAGAACCCTGGCGGATTTACCTTCCTCCAGAGTTATCATGTGTTTGGAATCCCAAGCGGCACTGTATTGATAAAATCCGTCCTTGGGTTCTTTCTTCCCGTTTCTGGTGCATTCTCGCACCGATGCCAACAGAGCCAGATCATCTTCTGCCCTCAGAGCGTTTGGGAAGCGTACCCGCTGTCCGCCCACGCCTTGAGCAAGCTGAACAGAACCAGCCTTCATATCCGTTTTGGGGTAGATATGAATGTCAAGACCGCCGGAAGTTTCGCCCATATTACAGACAATCGCTGTTTCGGAAGAGCGAATCACTCCATTGAACCATACTGGCGATGATATTTTCTGAATGCACTTTTCTGTATGCGGAGTGTACCCGGTAAGTGCCGGTCCCTCTTGAAGCTGAAGGTCAGTGAACCAGATTGTGCCGGAGCAATCGGTAATGGTAGGTTTCACCGTAACGCTCACAACACGCATATCTTGCTTTTTGTTGATGACCTCCGCTAATCGGATAAAGGCAGGATTAGCCATCTAATACCCATTTCATTTCACAGGGATGACCTACCCATCCCGTAGCTACAGACCCCGGCTGTAGCAAAATATCTGTAACATACAAGGTGCCGGAGCAGTTTGTTATGCAAACCCGCACCGTAATGGATTTGACTTTGGAGAAGTAATTTTCCGGGGTAATCTTCTGCGAAGTCTTAGAAAAATATGCCATAAATCCTCCTCATCAGTACAAATCAATAAATCTGCTTTCTGTGCTGCCGTCCTCATACTCAATCACCACTTCAATTCCAACCTGGGCATCGTTACTCAGCTTCTTCAAGTTTTCCGAAGCAATCTGTGCAGAAAGGGTGTAGCTACTCCGATTGGAAGGATTGACCGTCTGGGATAGACTTTTTGTCATACCCGCAACACCCGTAGCTTTAAAGGAAGCGGTGCCGGACGCTCCATTTTCACCGTCCGCTTCAAAGCCGGAACTTACCCAGTAGGCAAGCCCGTCATCCGCACGGGAATTTCGCAAATGATTAAATGGCACTAATTCTCGAATGTCATTATTGGAAACAACACTCGTGCCTTCCAGTGCATCGGCGATGGTATCAATGGAACTCACGGAACTTCCCAAATTCTTTAGTGTGGTGGAAAGCTCCAGCACTGTATTCCACGGTTCCTGCAGGTTATATTCACGGCGGACAATGCGAGTCGTGACAGATAGCCCCAGTTCCTTATCTTCCACCCGAACATAATCGCCCAGATTCCATGCCTCATGCTCATAGCCTGTCAGTACGGACAAGTCCATTGCATTCAGCACATAAGACACCGTAGGCTTGCAATACTGAGCAAGCCGCATAGCAGTAAATTCCTTCATCTGGTATGGGTTCGTAAAAGAAGAACAGTCCAGCGTGGAAATGCGTACTTCGGAAGAATAGGTGTAATCCTCCAGATATGGCTTGCCACCATTTATATCTGCAAAAGTCAGACCATCTGCGCCTACCGCATAAAGCCTGGTTACCAAACTTCGTGTATCCACCACACGCTCAATGCTTTTCATATTCTTTTTATAGGCAAACAAGGCACCGCTGTCCTTGCCGTTCACCGTAAGAAGATGCACCAGACGGTTTGGACAGTCGAAAACCAAATCACCACCATGCAAATTGGCAATACTGCGGAGAATGGAAAGAGCATTCTTTTCTGTACTCGTCCATGTTCTCTTCGTGGATACATTGACCGTTCCAACACTCCATTCCGTGCCAGCCAGAGCGTAGGCCATTGCTACATCTGCGGTTTCCGCATCAAATTTCTTTTCTTCCTTTCGGACAGAAAAGGTCAGATCATAAAACTCCGCTTCTGCATACACCTGTGTTATCGTGCTGCCAGTGCTGTCCTTCACATCCGTAATCGTCCGCACCTTATACACATCATCAACAATCTGGATTTTCTTTTCATTATCAATGTAGCTTCGTTTTCCATCTCGGTACGGAATAGCAAAAGTCAGCGTATCCTCACCATTGATTTCACCCGTAACGATGATATCGTGTGCGTTTTCCAAAACTGCCTCCCACGCACCGTTTTTATCAAGAACCACAGGTCTTGCATAACCGATTTTCTCATACGGAGCCTTTGGAATATCATAGAGACGAATGTCCACCAATTTAGGAGTTACACTTGTATCCGCAGTGGTCATCGTAACCTTGAAACGGATATAATTGCGGTTTGGGGATTGCAGAACACCACCAGTACCTATCGGAATCCAATCACTCCATTCCTGTAAGTCATCACTGGTGGAGGTTTCCACTGAATCAACCGCAGTTGTGCCAGCCGCATACTCACTGGTTACAGAAATCTTTCCTGTGCCGGAGAGATTGCATTCCATTGCTGCGGTATAGAGGATACCACTCTCTGGATATACGCCATTTGTCGCTTTTAGGGTAACTCCGCTTTCATCCGGGAGAGCCACGACATTAGCAGCACTATCTGCGGCATTGCATAGCAAAGTAGAAGAAAAATAATCCGCCAGGTCATCCGCAGTCAGAGGTGAATCACAGTCCAAAAACCAATCATCAAATCCGCCTGCATAATAATAACTGCCAGCGTGCATACCGATAATGAGATCAGCCACACAGGATCGATTCAACTCCCCAGTAAAAGTCAGCACATTGCTTTTCCATACAACCCCAGCAGAACGGTCTCCAATCACATAGGTAAATTTCTTGTTGTTCGGCTCAATAACACCTGCAATAAAATACCAGCCACCGTTCACCAGCTTAAAGGGTGGAGTGACAGACTCGTCCAAAATCAAAGTGCCGGAAGCGTTATATAGCATGATTCGTGGTCTGCCGGAGTACAGAGACAGATAAAAAATCGGCTGACCGGGACCATATCTGGTATTAAAAATCGGGCAGAATGTATTACCAACGGAATAAGTGGTCGGGTTCATCCATCCACCAACCACAATACGTTCTCCAAGATTGGCAAATATACTGCCATCATTCGACACCTGCAAGTGGGTCTTTTCCGAAGTAGGATTATTTATATTCATTCGGAACTGACGTCCTTTAGGGCTATTGCTTAAATTTGCGGTTGTTCCAGACCAGTTGATAATCCGAAAATTACGACTGCTGCCGGAGGAATCCAGCAGTTCTGTATTAGCATCTGGGTCAGCTTCATTAAATCGCCACAGCCCGGATTTGGCATTCTCTGTGGGAAACTCACCCGTGAAGTCTATCTGCTTATTTAATATTGCTTTCAGAGCCACGCCATCACCTCCATCTGCTTTTTGCCTGAATGCTCAATTCTGTCAAGGCAGCATTATTCACTTCAACTACTACGGTATTATCGCCTACCGCAAGTGTGGGAAAATTCAGTTCTTGAAGATATGGCAGACCATTACGGAGTGTTTCTCCACTCTCGTCTACCACATAAGCTGTCATTTTCTCCGTATCAATCACCAACGCTTCGCCAGCAGAGATGGTCGCATTGATGATTTTCATTTCCATCCCATTGGTCGTAATACTGATGTAATTGCTGGTACCTGGTGTCATTTCACCCTGAATACGATAAATCGGATGAGACTCAATGTTACCAAGCACACGGGCAATGGTATGTGTCCCGGCTTCTGCGATAGAAAAGACCTCATCCGTCACGGCATAGGCGAATGGGTCAGGGCAGAAAAACTTAAGGTCAAAACTGCCTGCGGAACGAATCAATCTTTCACAATCCACCGCATCATTCAATCTCGCCATAAAATATCGATCCGGCACATCATCAAAAATCAGCTGACGGAGTCCCCGCACGGGGTCAAGCCAAACAGCAATGTCATCCAAAACAGATACCAGAGCCGCGAAGCTGTGTTTCGGATAAATATTGCAGTGGGCAGTGATCTCCCGATAATCAAAATCTGCACCAAAATCAGCAACACCATATTTCCCCGGCACAGTGGTGGTAAAGTTTCTAAGTTTACCACACACCTGCCAGGAGGTCAGTCGGGCTTTGATACCCATGCTGGCCGAAGTAATATCATTATAAGAAAACCCCATAGGTCAAAACCCTCCTTTACGCCGTAGTAAATCTTCCCTGTGCACGGGAACCACTCTGAATGAGGTTGTAAAGTTCCTGCGAAATTTTACGGATATCTTCTTCGCTACGGACAATCATCTGCTGAATCGTAATCAGTGTGCCGCCTCCAAAGCCAACGCCAGCCACCGTATCGTTACGATTGACTGTGCCATTTACCTCGAAATCCGTAGGCAGGGATGTTGCCATTTCATTCGCAAGTCCGTGCATCACATCGTTGATGTCCTGGCTCATGCCCTCTGCGGCCTTAACTGCATCTTTTCCATTTGCATTGATAGAGCCAGCCAAGCCTTCTACCAGCATTTCACCAACCCATCCCATTTCCTTGGACGGAGATGCAATGCCAAAGAAGTCGCAGATGCCGTCCCAGATAGAGGAAATCCAGCCGGATACCTTATTCCAAAGCCAGGATGCGAGGGATTGGATACCCTGCCACAAGCCTCGGACGAGGTTTGCACCAACCTGGGCAAGCTGAGATACGCCCTTACCAAATGCAGATACCAGTCCCGCAAGAATCTGAGGAACTGCTTTTACAATCTCCACAATAATCGTAGGCAGGTTTTTAATCAGGGACACAAACAGCTGAACGCCGGCCTGCACGATTTTCGGGATACTGTTTATCAGCGCATTTACAATCGAACCAATAATCTGTGGAATTGCAGCCACAATGGCAGTGATGATTTCTGGGAGTGCCTGAATCAATGCCACCAGCAAATCAATACCTGCCTGGATAATCAGCGGAATGCTGTCCAGCACAGCCGTAATAATTCCATCAATAATCTGAGGAATTGCTGCAACAACCGCCACGATAATCTCCGGCAGAGCAGATACAAGCGAAGTCAACAGCTGAATTCCGGCTTGGATGATTTGCGGTATCGAACCGAGGATAAAATCTATAATCGCCATGATGATAGAAGGTAGAGCCTCAATCAGCATAGGAATCGCAGCCAGCAATCCTTCTGCCAGCCCCATAATCAGCTGTAGGGCTGCATCCAGAATCAACGGAAGGTTGGAAACCAAGCCTTCTACAATCGTAATCACAGCCTGTACCGCCGCAGGAATCAGCTGGGGAAGAGCCATACCAAGCCCCTCAACCAGTGCTACCACAAGTTGAACTGCCGCATCTACCAGTAAAGGCAGATTATCAATCAAAGCCTGTACAATGGTCATCACGGCTTGTACGACTGCCGGAATTAGCTGGGGAAGCAGAGTCAGAATGGTGTTTAAAAGCTGAGTGAACAGGCTCGTCACCGTTTCCAGCAGAGTCGGCAACAAATCTGCCGCCGCCTCCAGAAGCGCACCTGTCACCGTAGGCAGAACCTTTACCATGTTCTCAATGACCGGGGTTATATTCTTAATTACATTCTGGAGGGCATCCACCATGTTCTGACACAGCATTTCCATATCGGCATCTGCATCCCCGAATCCAACCAGCATATTTTGGAGTGCCGCTTGCAGAGAGTTGATAGAGCCGGAAATCGTACCTTCCGCTTCTGCTGCCGTTGCTCCGGCAACACCCATGCTTTCCTGAATGACATGGATTGCTTCCACCACATCAGCATAAGAGTCAATATTGTATTCAATGCCGGAAATTGCCTGTGCATCAGCAAGGAGCCGTTCCATCTCGGTTTTGGTACCGCCATAGCCCAGCTTTAAGTTATCCAGCATTGTGTAGTTCTGCTTGGCAAATCCCTGGTATGCATTCTGGATAAGGGACATATCCGTACCCATCTTATTGGCGTTATCGGACATATCCGTGATTGCCATATCAGCATACTTTACTGCTTTTTCCGTATCACCGCCCAGTGACTGGATAAGGGATGCAGAAAAGGAAGTGACCGTTTCCATGTAGTCATTAGCTGACATACCAGCGGTCTTATAGGCATTGGCAGCATAGGTCTGTAATTCCTGAGATGACTCTTTGAACAGAGTATCGACACCGCCTACCAGCTGTTCGTAATCAGCATAAGCGGCAATAACTTCTTTGCCCAGTTTGACTGCTGCCGCACCAGCCGCAACAGCTACGGCTCCCATCGCCGCACCGATTCCCTTTAGCACTTTCCCCAAGGATTCAAACTTGCCCTTGGATTTGTCCGCAGAATCAGCGGCATCATCGATTTCCTCTCCCATATCATCTGCACTGTCAGCCACATCGTCCATTTCACGGTCGGCATCTTCAAGAGCCGCATTATTGCGGTCAAGTTCATGCTCCATGTCATTAAGCGTGGCTGTAGCGTTATTCAATTGAATCTGCCAGCTTTGGGTACGGCGATCATTCTCTCCGAAGGATTCAGCGGCATTGGAAAGAGCAGATTTTAAGGTTTCAATCTTCTGCTTTTGGGCTTCGATTTCCTTATTCAGCACCTGGTTTCTGGCAGTCAGGGCTTCCACAGAACTGTCGTTTTTATCAAACTGCGATTGCACGACCTTCATTTCGGAGCCGAGAACCTTGAAGGACTGGTTGATTTCAGAGAGAGCCTTTTTGAACTCTTTTTCACCTTCAAGTCCAATCTTCAGACCGAAATCATCTGCCATCTATACCACCTCCTTCATCAGATTCCGTCTGGGATAATGTCATCAATGAACATTTCCCGTTTGGGTTTTGCCAGCCCGTTATACTGCTTATGACATTCCCAAAGATCGAGCAATAAACCAAACGGCATCAACCACACCTCCTCCTGTGTCAGATGAAGATGGGCGATGCCGTAATATAAAAGCCGGGTAAATAACTCCTCGTCACTTACCCGACCTGTGCGTTTTTTGGGTCAGTCTCGCTTTCTACATTGCGCTTTGTTCCCTTGTAGAGGGCTTCCGTAATAGCACCCTTGTAGGTAGCCAAATCAACAGGTGTGGTAAGCAGTTCTACCACTTCCTCCGTCAGAAGTTCCTTGGGTTCATCCTTATGCTTGAGGTTGTGAACCAGAATGGACTGGTTCGCCAGAAGGGTGATGAGCCAGACGATTTCTCCAATCGCCATCTCAAAATTCTCAGACTTCATCAGCTTATCGCCCAGGTTCTCCAAACCGCCATAACGTCCGGCGATGTCCTTGGTAGCCTTCGTAGTCAAAAGCAGTGTGTATTCCTCATCGCCAATGAGGATATTTGCAGTACGTTCCTTATCCATAGGTCAAGTCCTCCTTATGCGGGTGTCGTGGTATAAGTAGGCTCATATACTTCCTTATACCAGTTTGTGATAGTTTCTGCACTTACCGTGGCATCGCCCTCGGTAACCTCTGCCTTCCAGGGATGTTTGCCCTTGCCGTCCACTTTATTGCGGCGAAGAATCGTACCCTCAATGGTAGGTGTAGAGAAAGTAATACTGTCACCCTTGGTGGCAAGGTTCGTGGCAGGAATACCAAACTTGACACGATAGAGCCAGTAATACTTGTATTTGCCGTTGGACTTTTTCGCTCTAAAGCCGACAGCCACGGGATCGCCGCCGTCCTCGCTGGCAGACACGACCACACCATTTTCATCAATCGTTGCCCCCGTCAAATCGGAAGCCACCGATGCACCGATATCATCCACGCCAAGAGACAGCGTTCCGCTTTTGAACTCTTTTACAATTTCTGCAGCACCGTCATCCGCATAAAGCGTAGCCTCCGCCAGTTCCACGGAGAGTTCGGCACTCATTGCTTTTGCAAGCTGTACCGGGGATTCATAGGTTTCGTTCCCATCCGTATCCTCGGTAATCTTGGAATAAAACAGCTTGTCCAGACCGATAGTAGCCATAGATTATTCCTCCATTTCATAGTGTTTGGCTACATCCACAACATAGTGGTGATAGCCGTTTTCAGTTTCATAACCGACATATCTGCGGTCAGTTATCGTAAAATCTTGTGCCAGGAGTGTTTTTACAATGCGGTTTTTATCCTTCATGTAATTACTCTTGGCATATAGTGAAATCCGAGCCTCCTGCACATCCAACGCCGGAGCATTGTCTGCGTGGAAGCCGAAGGTATCGACAAGCGGCACGATTACGATATATTTCTCTGGGGCTTTATCTTTAAATACCCCTGTTTCCAGCGGAATGCCCAGAGGAGTTAATGCCGCCTGAATGTCCGAAAGTACACTCATAATTTATTGACCTCCTCATCAAATTTCTGCTGCATTGCCGCAATACACGCAGACCGGGATGCGGATTTTGCTGGTTTAAGAAAAGGTTTTGCTGGCTGACCGTGCTTTCCGTATTCCAGAATATTTGCAATCATCGCATTGCTTTTTCCATCAGAACGAGGTTCTGCAAAACCAATCTTGATATTGTGATTGCCTTGTTTGTCCATCTTTACAGGGCTGACACCAAGAGAGCCTTCCAGTTCACCCGTGGATTCAGACGGATACTTCGTCCCACTGCCCACAACGGCAGAAAGATTGCTGCTGACCTTAGAAAGCACAACCTCACCGCCAGCCTCCAGCACCTTTTCAGCAACGGCATCCGTATTGGACTGTAGCCTGGAAAACTTCAAAAGGAAATCCTCCGGCATTTTCACATCAACTTTTGCCATTGGTCGCATCACTCCTTTTTGCAAGCACCTCCACATACATTCCACGGCCTTTGACATCCTCCACAGATACAATGTCATATCTGCCATCATCGCAGACAATGAGGTGATCAGTCGTAATAGTCAGTCCCGGAATACACCGAAAGCGGAATAGGTCGGTTGCCTCTGAAAAAGCGGATAGGTTTGCCCACCGCTGAGAGCCGTGCCGCCCCTCCCGATAAATACGGACAGATGCGAGGACTTCGTCTTCCGTAGAGGAGAAGCCCTCGCTGTCCTTGATATGTCGGATTCTGATAATATCCGCAAATCCATTCATCATTCCAAAACTCATACTCACACCTTCCAATCTCGGTCAAGGCGGAGGAGGTTGTTCACGGTCTCCCACACCTGTTTGCCTGCCTGGACACTGTCCGCAAAAAAGCCGCCCGTACTGCCATCTCTGGATTCGTAGAAATGGGAGGACAGCATAATTACAGCCTGTTCCGTTGTTGGCGGCATTTCCTTTTCCGTGTAAGTGCCAGCCGGAATGTGCTGGAAACTTTCTGCATAAGAAACAGCGGCGGTGATGTAGCCTTTCAGCAATCCATCATCCACCGCATGGTCAAGAATCAAATTCTGTTTTACTTTCAAAAGCAGCTCATCCATCACCGCCACCTCCATTCTTAGGCAGATGCCTTCATTTTCAGAACCTTAATCGCTTCAGGCAGTACCAGCTTGCCATCCACGCGCTCCTTGGCTACGAAGCCGATCATGCCGTTACCAGCAAAAAGTTCCTTCAGTTCGGCAAAAGAACGAGTGCCACGGTCACCGATGTTGTAGTAGCTGAAATCACCAAAAGCAATAACAGGCTCACCAGCGGCAACAGTAGGCACATACGGAGAGGTAATCAGTTCATAGCCGAACAGGCGGTCAGGCTCTCCTGCCTGCACAGAAGGCTGCCACAGATACGCTTGGTTTCCATCTTTCAGCTTACGGAGCAGGGAGATGGTCTGGTCATTCATAATGAACTTAGCATTCTTACGGTAAGGGCGCTTCAGAGAATACACCAGATTGATAATCTCATCAGCAGTGATTACCGTTGCAGAAGCTGCGGTCACTCCGACCTCCGCACCACCAGTTGTGGCAAAAATTCCCAGAGGCTTGCCGGTACCGTCACCATTGAGGAAGGCATCCTCCTCAGCATTGCCCAGAGCCTTAGAGAACTGACGAATCAGATAATTATCCAGACCGAAAGCATTATCATAGAGCAGTTCCTCCGTTACCTTTACTGCAACATGGAGTTTGTGTGCATCCAGGTTGATCTGGCTGAACTTCGCATCTCCAAAGGTCAGTGCCTCGCCCTCATCAATCCACGCTGCCGCAGGCTTACTGCCAGCAATATTAATCTTACGTTCACCGCTGGTAGTAATCGTGGTACACAGCTTACGGAATACATTTTCCTCCTCCAGCCCTTCGATCAGTCTGCGGTCATATTCGGTAGGAACCAGATAACCACCATCAGCATCCACACCTTCCTGCAGGACATTGCTGATATTACGGAAATTAGAACGGAGTGCTTTGAGCATATCCAGACGATACGCTTCAGAAGCACGCCCGGTCTTAGGCTCATTGCCCTGTCCTGCACCAGGCTGGTTGGTGATAGGGGTGCTGGTAGGACGAGAAAGTTCAGCATCGATATTTGCCTGTCTTTCCAGACGCTCGATTTCCTTACCGAGTGCTACCACATCCGCCTCCATCTTATCATAGGTGGCGGTATCTTCCGCAGAGAGCAGGCCATCCGTGCCACGCTTGCTGTCCAGGAAACTCTTAGCGGCTTCCCATGCTTTTGCACGCTTTTCGCGCAGTTCCAAAATCTTATTCATATTGATTTTCCTCCTTAATCAGTGAGCCAGCAGGCTCAGTCTTTTTTCCAGTTGGTCGATAGGTGTACCAGGGTTCTTTTCCGGCATCAGCTTAGAAAGCAGGGAGTTGGTGACGGCCTTTCTGGAGAACATAACCGCCTCCAGTTCCTTCTCATCTCCCATATCTTCTGCCTCCTCCGAAAACAAAATCTTATCTGCAAATCCCAGTTCTACTGCCTTTTTTGCATTGAACCAGGACTCAGCATCCATAAGGTGCGAAATCTTAGCACGGGTCAGTCCCGTCTTGATTTCATAGGCATTCATGATGGATTCTTTTACCTCATCCAGCATGGCAATGGCTCTCTGCATTTCAGCCGAATCGCCAATGGCTACTGTCATCGGATTGTGAATCATCATCATGGCAACCGGGGACATCTGCACTTCCGTACCAGCCATTGCGATGACCGATGCAGCAGAAGCCGCCAGACCATCAATCTTGATAGTTACATTGTGTGGGTAATCCATCAGCATATTGTAGATTTGGGCAGCGGCAAAGACATCACCGCCCGGACTGTTAATCCAAACGGAAATATCACCCTGGCACTTATCAAGGTCATCCTTGAACAGTTTCGGGGTTACCTCATCGCCAAACCAGGTCTCATCGGAAATCTCTCCGTTGAGAACCAGCACGGCAGGCTCGCCTTCATTCCGCACCCAGTTCCAGAATTTTCTTTTCATGAGAACCTCCTTGTGTGTTTTTTCCTTGGGTATTGTCTGAACCTGTGTTGGCACCTGTAGCAAAGGCTCCGGCATCGGCCAGTTTTGTCATATTGCCGTTTATCAGATACAGATTGCCACCATCTTCTTCGGGGATGGGGTTCAGATCTTCCATCTCACGAATGTCATTTGCACTCATCCAGCCATTCTGCCTTGCTGTGGCGTAGCCGTTCATGCGGCTCTGGTAATCACCACGGAGCAGACCATCCACATTCAGTTTGACGAAATATTTTTCTTTCTCTGCGGGCAATAAAAGTGAACGCATGAGAGCCTGCTCCCAGCGAATCACCCACGGGTCCAGTGTGTATTTCACAAACTCTAAGGACTGCTGCTCAATATTGGAGAAGCTGGATTTATCCAAATCACCGACCATATGCGGTGGGATTCGATAAAGCCGTGCGATTTCATTGATCTGGAACTTTCTCGTTTCCAGAAACTGTGCTTCTTCCGGGGGAATACCAATCTGCTGGTATTTCATCCCTTCCTCCAGAACTGCAACCTTTCCGGCATTCTTGGAACCGCCATACACCGACTGCCAGCTTTCACGGACTTTCGCCGGGTCTTTTAACACACCCGGATGCTCCAGAACACCGCCTGGTTTCGCACCATTTGCAAAGAAAGAAGCACCGTACTCCTCACAGGCTAATGTCATGCCCACAGCATTTCGTGCCATGCCGATTGGTGAATATCCCACCAGTCCGTCAAAGCCAAGCCCTGGAATATGCAAGACGTCTTCTTTGCGAAGTGTCACAGTGCCATAATCTTTAAAGTTCGGATTTTCTTCCGTAAAGCGTGTATAGGTGTAATACAGTTCGCCGGACTGATTACGCCAGACCTCCATCTTATTGGGGAGCAAGGGGTAGAGGGCTACGACTCTGCCTGCACCATCACGGATAATCTGTGCATAAGCATTTCCCCATATCAACAGATGGCTCATCAGTGTTTCCCGGAATACAAAGGAGGTCATCTCGCTGTTCGGCTCATCGTGCAAGATGTGGTAAAGCGGATGCTTAAACACACGCTCCTTGCCACCACCATCCTTGTATTCGTAAATATGAAGCGGCAAGGATGCAATGGCTTCGGACAAAATTCGGACGCAGGCATATACTGCCGTAGTCTGCATTGCCGTAAACTCATTTACACGCTTGCCGCTTGTGGTCTGACCGAACAGATAAGTGAGATCATTCCCGGTATAGGTATTGGAAGGCTTATCTCTTGCTTTTATAAACTTGGAGAAAATGGGGATATTCATGGGCTGTACCTCCTATCTTTTTTCTGCATCATCAGAAAACGATGATTCCGCGCTCATCGTAAACACTGCTTGTTTCACCGCCGTTGCGGATACAGCGGTCAAGCCCCATGATAAGAGCAACAATACCGTCAATTTTCTCAACGGAACGCTCCTTATCCGGCTTGATATTTCCGGCGGGGTCCTGCCGCATGACCACATTCTGTGCCATCCATTTCAGAACCGGGTTGCCGCCATGAAGGATACTTCCCTCCATCAGCAGCTTATATAGTTCCTTGGACGGAGGAGACATATCCTTAAACCCCTGTCCAAACGGAACCATTAAAAATCCCTCATCCTCAAGGTTCTGCACCATCTGGGTTGCATTCCAGCGGTCATAAGCAATTTCTTTGATGTGGTATTTTGTACCCAAGTCCTCAATGAATCGCTCTATGAACCCGTAGTGAATAACATTTCCCTCTGTGGTGTTAATGAACCCCTGGCGTTCCCAGACATCGTAAAGGACGTGGTCTCGTCTGCACCGTAGTTCCAACGTGTCTTCCGGCAGCCAGAAAAAGGGAAGAACGATATATTTTTCTTCCTCCGACCTTGGTGGGAATACTAAAACAAAAGCCGTGATGTCTGAAGTGCTGGATAAGTCCAACCCTGCATAACAGTCACGACCCAGAAGGGAATCAATATCAATAGGGCTGTTGCCCTTGTCATAAATATGCTCTGGAATCCACACCACCGTAGAATTTGTCCACATATTCAACCGAAGCTGTTTGAATACATTTTCTTCAGCTGGATTGTCCAGAGCATTTTTGTATGCTTCCCGGACTCGTTCAATGGCAATCGTGTGTCCGAGGGAAGGGTTGGCTTTGTACCAGTTCTTTTCATCATTCCAGTCATCTCCCTCCGCAAGTCCATACACAACAGGATAGAAAGTGCTGTCCGCTTTTCTGCCAGCCATAATATCCAGAGCCTTGGTGTGCAATTCATAACAAATGCTCTGCTTATCCGTTCCGGCGGTTGTGATAATAAAGAACAAGGGCTGCTCTCTGGCATCGCCGGAGCCTTTGGTAAGAACATCGTATAGCTTTCGGTTTGGCTGGGCATGAATCTCATCAAATACCAGCCCTGATACATTGAGTCCGTGCTTTGTTCCTGTTTCAGCGGAAAGCACCTGGTAGAACCCGGCATTACTGTAATTGACGATTCGCTTGGTAGCGGCGGTGATCTTTGAACGTTTCATAAGAGCCGGATTCATCATCACCATCTGCTTTGCTACATCAAAAACAATAGATGCCTGGTTTCTATCACACGCAGCACCGTATACCTCGGCACTGGCTTCATTATCTGCATATAAAAGATACAGGGCGATGGCTGCCGCCAGTTCTGACTTGCCCTGTTTCTTTGGGATTTCAACATAAGCTGTGAGGAACTGCCGTTTACCATCATCACGGACGATACCGAAAATATCCCTCACAATCTGCTCCTGCCAGGGAAGCAATATAAATTTCTTTCCTGCCCACTTTCCCTTGGTATGGCAGAGGTTCTGAATGAACTTAACCGCCCGATCAGCTTTTGTTTTTTCATAGTGGGAAGTAGGGAGCATGAATCTGGAAGGTGTATATTTAAAGGACATTATTCCTCACCTCCCAGCAGAGCCTCCATCTCATCGGTAGGGTCAGTAGCACCGTCACCGCCCACGATCCGGCTTCGAGCAGAAGGGGTCAGACCAAACTGCTCACAAAACTTCAGCATAATTTTTAGGTTCGTCTGGGCAATGGAAACCTGGGGTACCTGCTGCAGATAACCATTTGGAGTTCGTACCATCGTGCCGTGCTGGGTAATAAATTCTTCAGCTTCTTTCCATCTGGCATACGCCTGACAATATCCTGCGAATGCCGCCATATCCATTTCTGTCAGCAGACCCAGCTGTTCCAGAGTCTTGCCCATCCGCTTCCATTCTTTCTTTGCTTCCTCTTCCAGCCAAGACGGGCAGCGGGGTGCTTTCTTTGTAGGCTTTGGCTCATTTGGATTTAAGGGTCTGCCGCCCGGATTGCCTTCCAGCACCTTCAGTGCAGTAGGTTTTGGTTTTCTTCCTCGCTGTGCCATCCAGCCCACCTCCTTTCGCATGAAATGGCATCAAAAAAGACCCCTTTTGGAGTCTGGGTAAAGAGAAACAGCCCCAAAGGGCTGCTCCCATATTTTCTTTTACATTTCGCCAGTCAGAATGAACCGTACATATACATTTTTGTGTTCTTCTATAAAGACCACCAATTCGTAGAAATTCATCTCGTTGGCGATGACCTGCACCATATTGAGGTCAAACATATTCGTTCTGCCAGTGGCTCTTACCGCCAGTATCTGGTCTCGGACTTTTTCTGTCATTGGTGTACCTCCTCGCACTTGGAAAAGCTGTCCTCTCCAACGATGAGGTTCAATCCGCTGCCGTTATCCCACGATACCATGATGTGTCCGGCATCATCTACACCCAGAACCGTTCCCTCCGTACCTACAGGCGGAGCCTGCTCATCTTCCATCGCATGAAGTTTCACCCGACATCCTACAGGGTAGCGATTTCTGATACACTCCACTGTTTTGCGGTCTGGAAATCCCTTATTCATTGAATCCCACCTCCTTGAGCAGTTTGGAGGCGTAACGCTTACCAACGCTGTCCGTCAGTGCATTTTCCAGAAATTCCGGGTCAAAGCCAAAGTGAGCATAACCGTCCAGGCAGACTTCATAGTAATGCAGCGATGGCAATCCCAGCTTTCTTTCTTCGTGCATGATGTAAATAAGGGCATCTACATTTCCAAGGCTTACATCGCCCAGAAGCGAGGTAACCTCCACATTCATGCTTTCCTTGTAGTAGAAAGTAGGAAATCCCTCGTAGCGGTCAAGTCTGGCTTCATCGTATTCGGTAATTTTCCAGACCAGCACAGGAACACTGGCACCTTCCTTCTTTTCAATGGTAAGGTAACTGCCGGACTGGCTTCCCTTAAATAAAAGCTGGTAGTCCTTGATTGTGGCTTTGCCAACATACACTGCGTTAGGGCATCTCTGCACCATCTGGGCAATTGACAGGTTGCTGCCGTAGGCAAGGTAGTATTTTTCTTTCATAGTCATTTCATCCTTTCTGAAGGGCTCACCCTCCTACCACCTTAAGACCGCCGAAGCGGTCGGAAGGGGGCCTGAGGCTAAGTCCTTCAAGCGGCTGTGCGTCCGTGTCTGAATGCCGTATCGCCGTCCAGGTTCTTTGTCAGAAGTTCTCTGGCGGTTGCAAACTCATCCCCGATGAATCCGAGGCGGAGGAGCCAGGTTCTCATGGCGTATTTTGGATTCTCAACCTGCGGCTCTTTCGGGCTTGCTGTTTTTACCGTCATCGCCATCTGGCTCAGTGCAAGGCAAAGCTGAATGTAGCTTTTTAATTCTCCTGCGTGAAGTCCGCCCCTGCGTTCTGCATTGGGGTTTGCGAATTGGAAGCATCTGAATTCGACCGTTCCGTGTGTAAAGCAGGCGTGGTAGTTCAACATATGGTAGCGGCTGCTATTGTAATGCTGGTTTCTGCTTTCGTAGCGGTATCCATCGTACCAAATGTCTGCCAAGGCATCCATCGTCTGCGGTTTCCTGCGGTTGAGCTTACCAAGAAAATCCTGGTTGACTGTATGGCAGTAGCGATTGATGCGGCTGCGGTCAAGGCGAAGTGCGGAAATCAGAAGGCTTTCGTGGCTTGCCATAATGTTTGCAAGGTTGCGAAGGCTCTGTGGGCTGTGTTCGCCGAGTCCGATGTGGATGTGGACTCCGCACATATGGGCAGGGTCACTTTTCGCTCCGGCTTTGCGAAGGCTGCGAATGATTTTCTGCAAGTCCTCAATATCATCATAGCGGAGGATTGGCGTTCCAAGTTCCGTTTTCTCATCATCTCTGTCAGCGTAAATGCTGGAGTCTCTGGTGATTTTCCACTCTCTGCCCTGGCTGTCTCTGCAAGCCCATGCACTGTAGGTTCCGCCCAGGTAGTGAACCGTGTTCTCCGTTCCAAAGTAAGCTGCGATGGTGCGGCAGGCTTTTTCTCTGGTGATGTTATACATTTCGACCTCAACGCCGATGGTCTGTTTTTTCATTTCTTCAATCTGGTTTCTTGTCTTTTCGTTCATAATATGTACCTTCCTTTCGGTTCTTTGCGATGTGTGTTTTCCCTTTCGGTAGTGACATATTCGCTCTAAAAGCACATATTATCAAGTCAATTCTGCACCATAATCAGCACAAATATATGGGCTGAAATGTGTGCATTTTATGGCGTTATTCTTCATCATCCAAAACGCTCTCAGCCGCCTTTTTCGCAGCTCGTTTTGCTTTCTGGTCGGCTTTGAATTTTTTGGCATCTTCATCCGTGCGGAATGCAGAATGTCCTTTCAGCCCAGCCATCAGCGTATTGCGGTAAGCCTTCGGCTCACTGCCGCCAAGCCCCAGCTGAATGAGCCAGGTGCGGAAATAATATTTTTCATTATCAGGCTTTAGTTCCTTGGGACTGATTCTCTTTGCTTCCTTTGCCTTGCTCACCATGATAGGAGCAAGGTACATGAATGCCTGGTTCTTATCGGTGTCTGAGGATGCAGCAAAGGTCAAGGTTACTTTTTCCTCGTCAAAAGCGATGCCCTTGCTCTCGTGTTCGCCACAGAGGGCGAGAAACGCCGCTTTGTCCGCTGGCGTAGCATTTTCCAAAGCTGTCACCAGTCCCTCACTTACGGCGAAGCAGGGCGCACCCACCGCCTTATTCAAAAGGTACTGTTTACTGTGAACCATGAAAACCAGTCGTTTCATGGCTTCGGTATCCATATCCATAAGAGGAATCGAAACCGCCAATTCTTCAATCTCCCTGTCCAGGAAGCCATTTTCTTCTAAATGGGTTCTCAATTCTGCTTCTCCTTCCTCCGTTTCCGAAGTCACTGCTCCGGCTCGGTCAATGATGTACTTGCCTACAGCGTAGGCAAAAGTAGGGGGACCCATGTAATGGATTTCCTCCCCAGTAAGTTCAGCGATGGATTTCGCCAGTTTTTTTCTGTCAGTTGCATTTGTCTGAATGCGCATGGTATGTACCTCCTTGTTTTTTGGTACTACCATATATCGCTCTAAACCGATGAAATAGCAAGTCAATTCTGGGCGAAATCCATCTTTATTTTCATTCTTTTTCTGCTGCCCAGACAATGCCGGAAAGGACAAAATAAACACAGGGCAGAGCCACACCGTTTCCCCACATCTTATATTCTGCAGCATCTGCATAGGGGGCTTTGATCCACTTGATGACCTGCTTTCTACTCTTAGGCTTTTTGTCTGGAGCAGTCAGCTTGCGATAGGTTTCAAACACATCCGTCCATCGGTCAATCTCCTCCTCAGACGGATTCCCCACCCCAAGAGCCGCACACCACCAATCCGCAAAGCCCTGGAGCCTTGCACACTCAGTCGGAGTCAGACGGCGAACCGTATATCCCGCCAATGCTGCACCGGGACCTTTCGCCACCAGTGTCGGGGACAATTCTTCTTCAATGGAAGGACTGAACTGAGCATTCATTCCCTGGTTAAAAGCAGAACGGTCAATTCCATAGCACGGCTCATTGATGATTGCAGCATCCTTATAATCTCTGGAAAGTAAGGTCGGTGCCTGCTCCTTCGAGACCTGGGCGTAGTAGCCTGTTGTCATGGCATAGACAGCGTGGCGGTCAATCGTATTCAGTGTGAAGGACACATCCTTATTCACGCCATCTCCTTGGGGACCGTTTTTATCCTCACGCCCAATCATCGAACCCTGCAGGGCATAGCTTTCCACAATGGCAATGCCACCCTGGTTGCAGGTTGGATTCCCGCCACCACGGTCAATCGTTCTGGATGTATCCGCTTCATACACACCGCTGTGTGGGTTATCCGATTTCATGGAATTACTGTCCTTGGAGCAGATTCCATACGCCTTGGGAACGAAAACGGTCTGGTCATTATTACAGGACAAGGTTGCAGATTTATTATCCTGGATAAGTGCCCCTTTGCCGCCACCTTCACATCCACTGCGGATTTTCAGAGTTTTCGGTTCTTCCACAACAAAGGGCTGGTTATTGCCACCTGTACCAAAAGTGGCCAATACGGTCTGAGCCGTTTCCAGCGGTCCCTTATATCGTGTGTCCTGTGAATGGTTTTCAAAAACCAGAGGAGGGTGATGCGATTCAGCACGAAGGGTGCAGGTCACCTCATCCGTCACATCCATGCGATTACCGCCTTGGTCATTTAGGACGATACCATTTCGCCCGGTACTCATACCGCAGTTCACGCCCAGAGTAGAACTCACATCCCCGGTCAGATCTCCGTTGTATCCATCAAAGCCTGTCGCTCCAGAGCCAGCTGAAGAACCTCTGGCAGCTCTTTGCCACGTGCGGAAGCTCTCCGCAGAATACCCTGACAAGCCCTCGGACTCAAATAATATTTCTCCGGCACTCCGACCTGCAAAATCTGCGACAAGGTAGATGCGGCGTCTTCGCTGGGGGACTCCCCAATATTGTGCGTCAAGAGTTCTGTACGCAATGCTCCATCCGTCACCCATGTATAGGTCGGAGTAGGGCCATCTGTTCTTTTCAGGCATAGGCACCTCGGCTCCCTCACAGACGATGCCGAGGATCGCTTCGAGGACGGCTTTGAAATCCTCCCCTTTGTTTGAGGAGAATGCACCGGGGACATTTTCCCAGCAAATCCATCTTGGATATTTTCCATTGGTCTTACACCTCATTTCTTTGATGATTCGTACCGCCTCATAAAAGAGAACGGACTGTTTTCCTTCCAGTCCGGCACGGCGGCCGGCAATGGACATATCCGTGCAGGGGGAACCGAATGTGATAATATCAACGGGTTCAATCTCGCCACCGTCCATCTTGGAAATATCGCCGTAATGTTTCATAAACGGCAGCCGTCTGGAAGTAACCATAATAGGAAACGGCTCGATTTCCGATGCCCACACAGGTGTGATGCCGGAAAGCAAGCCGCCCAAAGGAAAGCCACCAGACCCATCAAACAAGCTGCCGAGGGTCAGTTTATTCTTCATGCTGTTGCACCTCCGAGTACGGGATCTTTACGTTATCTCGCAGAAGAAACACACCATCGCTGCCGCCGACCTTTTCGATGTAACGGTTTACAATGACATCTGCAAACTTCTCGTCCAGTTCAATGCCATAACAGATACGGTCAGTTTCCTCGCAGGCAATCAGAGTAGAGCCGGAGCCAAGGAACGGGTCCAGTACAATACAGTTACTCATGCAGGAGTTTTTAATGGGATATGCCATCAGAGCAACAGGCTTCATAGTCGGATGCTCCTTTGAGGATTTCGGACGATCATATTCCCAAATAGTGGTCTGCTTTCGGTCGGAATACCACTGGTGCTTACCGCCCAGCTTCCACCCGAACAGACACGGCTCGTGCTGCCACTGATACGGAGAACGCCCCAGAACCAGAGCATTCTTCTTCCAGATACAGCACCCGGAAAGATAAAACCCTGCATCGTGAAACGCCTGCCTGAATGTCAGCCCCTTGGAGTCTGCATGGAAAACATAAATGCTGGCATCCTTCTCCATGTTCTGTTCTACATTCACGAACATGGCAAAAAGGAATTTATAAAAATCTTCATCGGACATATTGTCATTTTTGATTTTCCCGGCGGTTTCCTCCACATCCACATTGTACGGAGGGTCAGTCACCACAAGGTTCGCACGCTTTCCTTCCATCAGCAGAGTATAGGTTTCCGGCAAAGTAGAGTCTCCGCACACCAGGCGATGCCTGCCAAGCAGCCACACATCTCCTGCCTTCGACATAGTCGGCTTCTGAAGTTCCGCTTCCACATCGAAGCTATCTTCTTCGATCTCTTTGTTATGAACCTTAGAAAAGAGCTGCTCGATCTCCGGGGCTTCAAAGCCAGTAAAGTCCGTATTAAAATTGGCAGACTGCAAATCTACGATAAGGTCTGCCAACAGCTGTTCATTCCAGGCACCCGTAATTTTATTGAGGGCGATATTCAACGCCTTGACTTTGTTTTCATCCTCAATATGAACTTCCACGCACTGCACCTCGGTGTACCCCAGGTCTTTTAAGACCGTGAGCCGCTGGTGACCGCCGATAACCGTCATATCGTAGTTGACAATGATGGGTTCTACATATCCAAACTCCAGAATGGAGTTCTTGATTTTCTCATATTCTTTATCCCCAGCCTTCAGCTTTTTACGGGGATTGTATGCTGCCGGACGGAGGGCATCCACCGACAGGGTTTTCCACTGCATTTCACTCATGAATTTTCCTCCTCGCTTGCGGCGGGACCACTGTACGGCTCCCGTCCTTCTTCCTCCCAGAAGAACCTGTCTCGGACATAGCATTCATGGGAGCAGTATTTTCGGTTCTTATTTCCATACGCCACGAATTTCTTATGGCAGTAGGCACATTCTTTTTCATAGTAGGCAGTCGGTTTTTTCTTGAGTTCGTCCTGGTGTGCCGACCACCAACGCCGTCTGCATTCGTCTGAGCAGAATTTTCTCTTGCGTCCAGTCATCGGCTGCACGATTTCCTTACCGCAGGCAAGGCAGGCTTGACCTTTCATCATCTGTTCTTTCATGTTGATAGTCAGAACAGAGGCGTACCCGTCCAGCCCGTGGCTCTTGCAGTAATTGCGGACAATATCACGGGACAAGCCAACGACTGAAGCAATGGCTCGGTAGCCCGTACCTTTAAGGCGGAGGTCTCTAATCTGCTTCGCTTGAAATTCCGTCATTGCTTCACATCCTTTCACTGAAAAATAAAACAGACCATAAACACCCCATTTTGCGGATGTTTTACAGCCTGTTTACGGAACTATTTTGCAAAAGAGCCATTGCTCCCTTTGGTAGAAAACCTTGGAAACAACGGCTCTTTTATGTTGCTTACTTCATTTTTGACTCGCAGAGCAGACCGCCGGGGTATCCCCCCGCCTTAATTCTGCGAAAATATGCGTTTGACCCCAGGCCGGTCTCCAGCATGAAAAGCTGTAGAGATTCAGACCGCCCCTGGGGTCATGGTTAGTAGTGATAATCCTGGTATCTATCTTCTGTCATTGTTTTGGTATCGTGACAGGACTTACACAAAGGCTGCCAGTTTTTCTGATCCCAGAACAACTTCTGGTCACCTCGATGGGGAATGATATGGTCAACAACTGTGGCTGGCACAATCTTTCCCTCGCTCTGGCAACGAACACACAGCGGATGTGCTGCCAAGAACATCTTTCTGGCTCTCTGCCACCTTCGGTTGTAACCTTTCTCTTTTGTGGATTTCGCATCGTGTGTATGGAGTGGGGCGTGTTCCTCACAATACTTCGTCCCATAGGGAACCAGCTGTCCACAACCGGGATGCTTGCATGGGGTGTTCGGTCTTCTTGGCACAGTTTACTCCTCCCAAGGGAGTCCAGCCTTACCAAAGTGACCGTAAGCACTGACCTTGTTATAATCCACATCTAACAGCCCCAATGCGGTGATGATACCTTTCGGTGTTAAATCATACTCTTTGAGAATGTAATCCACGATAGCATTTACCGGGATGTGGTTCGTACCAAAGCAATCCACACACACGGAAACAGGTTCTGCCACACCAATGGCATAGGCAAGCTGAACCTCACAGCGGTCAGCAAACTGCTGACGAACAACATCCCTTGCAATATACCTCGCAGCATAGGCTCCGCTTCTGTCCACCTTTGTAGGGTCTTTGCCGGAAAACGCACCGCCACCATGCCTACACATACCGCCGTAGGTATCAGCGATGATTTTTCTTCCTGTCAGCCCAGAGTCCGCAAAAGAAGAACCAACCACAAAACGCCCGGTCGGATTAACCAGCTTTTCAAAATCCGTATTCAGATTGTAGTCCTGGGAGGCAGTCTCCATGACTGCTTCCACAATAGGGCGAATGTCCTCAACCGTTGTCCCATCCAAATGCTGGGTACTGATAAGAAAAGTGGTGATTCTACCGTTTTCATAATCAAAGGAAACCTGGCTTTTTGCATCCGGCAGTAAAATCGGACATCCAACTTCACGGAGAAGCTGAAGGGCGTGTGTTGCTACAGCATAAGGAATCGGGAGCATTTCCGGGGTTTCATTGGTAGCATAGCCAAACATCATGCCCTGGTCTCCGGCACCAAACTTCCCATCCACTCCAAGGGCGATATCTTCACTCTGTTTACTGATATATGTGTGGATGCAGAATTTCTCAACACCGAAAATACCGATACGTTTCAAGACCTCTCTTGCCAGCGTTTCATAATCCGGCTGATGTTTTGAAGTAATCTCTCCGGCAATGAAAATGTCAAAATCCTTTATCATACATTCTGCTGCCACACGGCTTTTCTTATCGTGGGCCAGACAATCGGTGACAATCGCATCGGAAATCTGGTCGCAGATTTTATCCGGGTGTCCGCAAGACACCTGCTCACTTGTAAATATCATATCGAAACTTCCTCCTTTCGTATGTACGGGTGTGTGAAAGGATGAAAGACACACCCGACCAAAAAGAAAAAGCCTGGGGAAATCCCTCAGACTCTCTAAACCTCTTGGCGATTCTAATAATATCACGAAACTAAGGACAAGTCAGTGTCAGACCAGTGCCATATCAGTGCCATCTTTATATTTATGCGTTCCGTTGGAATTAGTTGTGGTTCTATTGGTTGCTGTATTGCAAAATCAGCCTTGGATATAATTATAACAGAACTACTACTCATTCCAGAGGGAGGTGTTACGATGGATTTACAAGCGATTGGAGCGAGAATCAAAGCTACCAGGGAAGCGAAGGGCATGACCCAAGAAGACCTGGCAGCCGCACTTGATTTGAGCCGGAATCATATCAGTGTGATTGAGCGTGGGGTAAAGGCTCCGAAGCTGGACACCTTTGTTGCTATAGCAAATGAACTGGGCGTTTCTGCTGATGTGCTTCTATTCGATGTAATTGACCATGCCAGTGACAGTGTCTCCTCTGACCTAATGGCTGCTGTCTCACAATTACCAAAAGCCGACCAAAATCGCATACTCAATGCTATCCGTGCATTGCTGGAAAAATAATCGGGAAGAGCCAACCACGCTCTTCCTGTTTTTTTGCTATTTTTCTGCGTTTCGACAAAACCTCCTACCCATCGACATTCATTTTGTGTTATAGTAAGTCTATTAGAATTATAAGTAATTCCAAAGGAGATACACAGAATGAATACTGATTTTCAAAAGATACTAAAAAGAATTGCAGCCGAAAACCATACCACCCCGGAAGAAGTGTATCGGGAAATGCAGATTGCTATTGATGCCGCTTATGCAAGCGATGACCCAGAAGTTCGTAAAAACTGGGAGTCTATATCCTTCAAAGGAGACCGCCCAACCCCGGAAGATGTTATTTTCAGCCTTGGCTTGATGTTATCACCGGGCGATGGTTTAAAACAATAAAAAAATGACGGCAGCCGACCACCACCAAAGGGAAGTCAGCTGCCGATTTTAATTATATCTGTCATCTACACCTATTTGTATCTGGATTGCCTGGGTGATACGCTCCATAATCGCCACATCTGTAATCTGCCCACGCTTTTCTCGTAGATTCTTTTTATCAATCGCTTCCACCTGTTCGGCAAGAGCCAGACTGTTCCTTTCCAGCCCACAACCTTTCGGAATAAACACATGGGTGGGAAGAGACCGCTTTTTATAGGTTCTGGATGTCAGTGGCACAACGGTAATTACCGGGGAATGTTCATTCGCACGATTGTTGCTGACAATGACCGCCGGACGGATACCGCACTGTTTGTTGCTATCTATGTTCTGACCGAAATCCACGTAATAAATATCTCCTCGTTTACACATACCCAATCACCTCAACTCAACATGAAGGCTACCATTTCAGCCTCGTGCTTTTCATACAGAACCACCAGGTCATCAATTGCTTTCTGCCGATACCGACCGATGGTTCTGCGGCTCACATAGTGCTTATCCGCCAAATCATCCCAGGAAGTCTGGTTAAAGATCATATCCTGCATAATCTCTCCCATTTTTCCTTGAAGGGATTTGACTGCACTTTCAAAGAATCCCACTTCCTCCGCTAAAGAAACATACTGCTTTTCCAAGTGATGATACCATTCTGCATTGATGGCATCCATTCTGTCACGATAACTCAGGGCAATTCTGGCGGTCTTATCAGAAATGCCGCTGGTCTGCACCCGTTCTACTTCCGGCTGGGTGAAGTACATGGAATCAATCATCTCATCCTCTGTGATACCACGGAAATTGCGGATTTGATGTCCCAGGCACTCCAGTTCCATTTTATTTTTCGGGTAATCACGAATCAGCTTTTCTATCCTTTCACGCATTTTCTAACCTCCAATCCTTGCCCGTACTGCTTCAATCAATGCTGACTGCCGCATATCCTTATGTTCCAATGCCCGCATGACATCCTCGTCATGTGTGCCTTTCGTTACAATATGGTGGATCACCACCGTGTGTTTCTGACCCTGTCTCCAGAGTCTCGCATTCAGCTGTTGGTACAACTCCAACGACCAGGTCAGTCCAAACCAGACGATGGTGCAGCCACCGTCCTGCAGATTCAGTCCATGTCCCGCCGATGCCGGATGAATCAGTGCCAACGGAATATTCCCAGCATTCCAGTCATCAATATCCTTTGAAGTATCAATGCACCGTGCATTTTTGAACCTTGCTTTAATTCTCTGGAGGTCATGCTTATACCAGTACGCTACCAGAAGCGGTTTGCCATTGGCTCCTTCCACCAAATCCTCCAGAGCATCCAGTTTTCGGTCATGGATAGGTAACACTTTCTTATCCTCGCCGTACACCGCACCGTTTGCCATCTGAAGAAGTTTATTGGAAAGGGCGGCGGCATTGACTGCATCCAGTTCCTCGCTGCCGATGGACAACACCATATCTCGCTGGAAATCATCATACAGTTTTTGCTCTTTTGCATTCATCGCTACCTCGATACGGTTATCAATACGCTCCGGCATATCGAGGTAATCCACAGCTTTCATGGAAATGCAGATATCTGACACCAGGTTGTAGATTGCTTCCTCCGCACCTTCCCGTGGCTTATAACTATATATGATTTCCCGGTTACGCTTGTCCGGCACGAAGAATCGATCCCGGAAACCTCCGATAAATCTCCCCAGCCGTTTGCCCATATCCATCAGATACATCTGCGGCCATAAATCCAGAAGTGAATTGGGAGCAGGGGTGCCCGTCAGTCCTACGATACGGGACACCTGTGGGCGAACCCTTTTCATGGCTTTGAATCGTTCTGCCTTATTGGATTTAAAACTGGAGAGTTCATCAATGACCACCATATCAAAATCCCAGCGGTAGTTTTCTACCAGCCACGACACATTTTCACGATTGATAATATAGAGAAATGCTCTCTTGCTCAGTGCGTTTTCACGCTCTTTTCTGGAACCCAGAACCAGAGAGCAGGACAGCCCTTTCAAATGCTCCCATTTTTTCAGTTCCTTCGGCCATGTATCCTCTGCCACACGCTTGGGAGCAATTACCAAAATACGGCTGACGTCAAATCTGTCCAGAGCCAGTTCCCACAGAGCCGATAAGGTGATGACTGTCTTTCCAAGTCCCATATCCAGCATGAGGCAGCAGATGTCATGATCCAGAATAAACTCCGATGCGTAAGCCTGGTAATTATGCGGTTTGTATTTCATCCAGAACACCTCCAACCATTTCTGTGTTATCCACGCAATAGACACGAAAGCCCAATGCGGTGAGCTGCTTTGCTCTTTTTATCTGTAACGGTCGCATCTTTTTCCCTGGTGCTTTCAGTTCCACAAATGCCAGCCTGCCGCCAGGGAACAATACCAAACGGTCAGGCACCCCATCTAATCCGGGGGACACGAATTTGACTGCCAGCCCACCACGCTTTTTTACTTCCGTGGTAAACTTCCTTTCTACTGTACTTTCACGCATTCGGCCATCTCCTTTCCGTTCCGTATTCCGTGCCAAAGTAATCAAATTTCTTATGCGCGCACACGCTTCCTGCATATGCCTATTTCCTTTATTTTTCTTTACCCATACTTTATAGAGAAAAGATAGGCACATAGGCACAAACGCTGGATAACTGCGTGACCGACTACCGTTTATCGGCTATGCCTATCTTCGTGCCATTTCAATGCAAGGCAGGGATAGGCATATGCCGAAGTGGTTAATCCTCGTGCCGGACAAAAGTTTTCTGGGGACCATAGATAGGGAAATGTGTCTTTCCCGTTTTTGTTTCAGTAGTCTTCTGCCAGCCACCCAGTTTCTTCAGAATACCTTCGATTTCATAAGAGTCCGTCCGCTTAAGGTTCTGACGCTCTTTTCCAAAGCACTCGCACCAGATTTCCATGATGCACACCTTCTCCCGGCGCACTATACCCGTAGCTGTGGCACCTCCAAACTCGCTACCGCCGAGGAAGCTCCTACGCTGATACAAGTCCATACCACTCCAATCGGCAGGGAGAAGGCGTTCCAGATATTCCTCCACAATTCCTTCTCGGTCATCCGACTCCATCGCTTCCTGCTGTCGGACAAAGGCTTCTGCAGCCACACTGCCTTTGAGGTAGAGTTCTTCGCCCTCACGATAGCGGACAATCGCCTCCGCCCAAACCTGGTCTACCGATTCCAGTTCCCAAGGATGATGTTTTCCCTCACCAGTTACATTGACAGGCCAGAATCGGCGGTTGCCTGTAATATCTCGAAGGAAACCACTGTCTGAGTTGCTGGAGCCGACTATGATATTGGTTCGTGGATGGCTTTCCACTACCGTGCCATACGCCTGCCGGAACTTATCGTCCGTGCGGCTGATGAAGGATTTGACCGTTTCGACATCCACTTTTTTGATACCGTTCATCTCGGCAATCTCTAAAATCCAGTATCCTTGCAGTTTTTCAGATGCGGTCTTATCACGCATATCTGCGATGGAGAGCGAATCTGAAAACCACTCCTTACCGAGCAGGGCAAAGAAGGTGGACTTACCCATACCCTGGGGACCGCTGATCACCAACATCGAATCAAACTTGATGCCAGGTTCGTAAATTCTGGCAACCGCAGCCGTCAGAGCCTTTCTGGTTACTGCTCTCACATAGGGAGAATCGTCCGCACCCATGTAATCCACGAGCAAGGTATCCAAACGCTCCACGCCATCCCACTGGAGGGTAGCAAAATATTCCTTAATCGGATGGTACAATCTCTCTGCGGAAACAACAGCCAGCAAAGCATCTTTGAATTTGGTCGGTGACCAGATTCCATACACTCTTTCAAAGTACAGTTTGGCATTGGCAAGATCTGCATCAGCCCAACCCGGCTTGACCTGTTTCCACGGAAGTTCATCCACAACATCAATGGTGCTTTTGAACTCGTTATAGACAATTGGCTTAAGATTAGGGTCGTAGCGGATGATGTTAGCGATATTGTTTAAGGTATCCTTGACCTTACCTGTCTTGTCCAGTTCCAGAATAGTCTGCCAGTTTTCCTCATCCAATTCCTCTGCAAACTCCGCCTGGGCAAGACCCACACGTTCTTTCGCAAGCTGCATCTTCACTCGCTCATCCTGAACAGCAAATTCCTGCATTGCCTTAAAGGACGGAAGTTTAGCCGGGTCAGTATCCACATCTGCACGGGCATCCAATGCCCCAAACTTATGGATACGCACCACATCAAAAGCGTTCATCAGCTTACCGCAGGCAGGATCAGTGGCATGGTGGCTGTATGCGAATTTGTCCTCATAGAGAACAACGCCTGCCTGAGAGTCGGCAGGAATATAGTCATATCGCCCCGGCATCGCACTATGCTTATACACATCTGGAATAAAGGTATCAATGGCATCAGCAACCGTATAAGTACGGCAGAATGCTCCAACTGTTCCCGGCTTTTCCAATGGGTCTGCCTGTTTCTTAATATCACGCTGGACTACACTCTGCTGCCGTTTAGAAACCGGCCACTCTGCGGTGTTATGCCAGTCCGTGTATTTGGAAAGAACCTCATCTGGGTCAAGTGCCTCACCGTCCACTTCTCTGAAAAGGAACTCACCGTCAGAAGAAGTGGAAGGCCAATACATCAAGCGGCTCGGCTCATAGGTCGTATCGTCAAAAAGTTCAATGCCGATTTCTTCCGCAACTTTTCTGGCCACGGCACAATACTCGTCCGGGGTCACCTCACGACTCAGAGGAATAATCAAACGAAGTCTGGGCTTCTCCGGCGTGTGTTTATGCGTACTGTAAAACAGGCAGTGGAATGAGAAAAACATCTCGATCTGTTCAATGATGTCTGGAGTGGCATAGTCCATATCCAGCGATAATCCAGAACGAGTGAGGACACAGTCCTTTTTTCGTCTGCCACCTTTTAATGTGCCAAGTACAAATCCGCCTACATCCTTGATATCATCCTGCTTTGCTTTTCCCAGTTTTCGATACTGCTCTACGGTTTCAGCAGTTCGATGAGTCTGGGAAATACGGTCACGGAACTCTGACAGTTCCATTTCCACCAGATTCCACTTCTTATCCATACGGGAATTACCCGTGCTGATTTTCAGTTTCATTTTGCCACCTCCAATTTGCATATCTCACAGAGCAGTTCCATATTCCTCTTTGTGCGATGCATCTGGGTTTCTGCCTCTTTCGCCAGCGATTCAAATTTGTGAGCATCGCTTTTCTTGGTGCTACCCATTTTCTGCTTTCTGTATGTTTCCGCTTTTTCTGCTAATCGCAGCTCCTTACCAGAGAGAAACACCAGCAGGCGTTTCTGCTCCTCATGAGATGAATGCATCGCCATCAGCCGGAATAGTTTTCTTGCCCGGTCAAGGGTAGCGGGAAAAAACTTATCCATGCGAATGTCCATATGCCCGGTCGGATACTCGATATGGAGCATTTTTTCTTCTTCCTCCAGATGTCGTACTGCATAGTGTGCGGTCGGGTCAGGATAACCAGACCCGTTATAGTAACTGATTCCCATGAAGATAACCTCCTTAGTCCTTTTTATAAAACAGGCATTCATATCCATCTGCACGAAGCGGAAGCCCAGTAGCCCAGTCCGGGGCTATCGCCATAATTCGACAGATTTCTTCTACACTGGAAACCCCCTCCGGCACTTCGAGTACAGCTTCATCATGTATGTGCATTACGATTTCAAACCCTGCATCCTGCAAGCGGAGCATTGCAAGAGCCAGTAAATCCCTCGCTGTGGCCTGTACGATATTTTCCACCAGCTTCGGGCCATAGGTTTCAATTCTCATCCACTTTTTACTTTCACCAACGCCCTCATAGGAAAGGCTCTCCCGACCGAAGCGGTTCTGAGTCATACGAGGTTTGATATACGAGAGTGTTCTGCCGGACGGTAAAGTAACAAACAGAATGCCGGAGCGATAGGTAAAACACAGATTTCCAAGTGTAATGCTTGTCCGTTCCTTCACTGCCTTTACTGCCGCCGCATCCACATCCCACCAGAACTTTGTGATATGAGGGTTGGAGGAACGCCACTGATTCACCAGCGGCTGGAGTTCTTCCTCTTGCATTCCCATGTCCAAGGCACCCATTGAGGTCAACGCACCAACCGAACCGCCGTAGCCCAGAGCCAGTTCGGCGATTTTCCCTTTCTGCCGGAGGTGTCCGTTTTCACCATGCTTTACAACAGGTACTCCGAACATCTGCGATGCAGAAGCACAGTAAATATCCCCACCGTCTGCAAAGGTCTGAAGCCGCCACCGTTCCCCGGAAAACCAGGCAAGCACTCTGGCTTCAATCGCTGCAAAGTCAGCAACGATAAATCGTGTGTGCGGTTTGGGTATAAAGGCTGTTCGGATCAGTTCTGAAAGCACCCCAGGGGTGGAATCATACAGCAAATCTATAAGGTCGAATTGCTGATTCTTTACCAGTGACCTTGCCAGTTCCAAGTCCACAATATGGTTCTGCGGAAGGTTCTGCACCTGCACCAGTCTGCCGGCCCAACGCCCGGTTCTGTTTGCCCCATAGAATTGGAGCAGACCGTGGCATCTTCCATCACTGCACACAGAACGCTCAATGGCTTCATATTTTTTTACGGAGGTCTTTGCCATGAGTAACCGTAACTTCAAGACTTCAAGCACCTCACCGTCTGCATCAGAAATCATGTTTTTCACCGCTTTTTTATCCAGGCTTTCTACTTCCATGCCACGGTCGTTTAACCACCCCTTGATTTGAGCCGGAGAGTTTGGATTCTCAAGCCCAGTCAATTCATAGGCTCTGGCGGTGATGGATTCCTTGTACTGCGTATCACAAAGGACTGCATTTGCCACCAATTCGCGGTCAACCAGTATCCCACGGTCGTTGATGTTCTGATCCATTTGATAGAGCTGCATTTCACTCTCTGAAATCGGATAGTTTCGCAGCTTATACCGAATCTCACGTTCTGCATCCACATCTCGGATACAATAAACTTTGAACCTCTCCCACTTTTCCGGCTCATCTTTCGGAAGATTTCTGGTTCTGCCGCCATTTGCCTTTGTAGGTTTACACGGCATGGAGAAGAACCGAACCAGGTCAGTTCCTTCCTTCAGCTTTTTTCTCTGTATATCCAGCACCTCACCAACCCCGTCCAGTGAAAGGGGAAGGGCAAGCATTGCCGACTGAACAGCCGTACACTGCCACGCTTTTGGGGACAGCTTCCTGCCCAGGTACTTAGAAATACACGTGCGTTCAAACGCTGCATTGAAAGCGGTCTTTATAACCGAAGTATCCTCCAGCGCACCCAGCACTCTCTGTGGGAGTTTTTCTCCACAGGCAAGGTCTACTATTTGCGTTTCCTCTTCATCGAAGGCATAGGCAAACAGCAAAATTTCAAACTGCGGACTGTCGCTATAGGCGTAAACGCCGGACTTCGTCAAATCCACATCTGAATAAGTTTCTATATCAATAGCCAAAAGGGCCATGAAATCACTCCTTTCGCTTAAATCGGCACTTCCTTTTCTTATCAAATGGCGTTATAATGTAGCCAATAGGGGTCGACTGAATAAACGGACCCAGGAAATAATGAATCGGGAAGTCCTCCACTTCCGGCTTTGGCAACATACTCACCACAGCCGGACGAGTGGAGGCATTTTTTATGTAAGGGAGAGCGAACCTCGCCCTCCCGAATGATTACGCCAGGAAGTCATCCTCTTCCTCAGTCTGGAAGTCATCCGCAGCATTAGAACGACCACCCAGGCTCTCGCCATCCTTCAGTTTCTGGATATTACCAAGGCCGGCGGCGATACCGCGATTACCGTTGGAATTGTATCCGTAGAAAGTCACGCTGATTTTACCGTAGCAGCCAGAGTACACCTCGTTCTGGTCAAGGATAGGCTGAACCTTCGCATCCACAACCTGGGGAGCCTGACGGCTGTTCGCATTGAAGAAGTAACAGCCAGTATAGGCTTCATCATCAGGACGGTCGATATCACCATCTCTGAGAGGCAGTTTGAGATTTGCCGGAACTTTGCCGCCCCACTTGGAAACGGAGTCCTTCTTTGCCTGTTCGATAGCTGCCTTAATAGCGGCGATGGTTTTGGTGTCCTTCTTATCCACGATGGCTGATACGCTGTACTTGGGATCGCCGCCATTTACAGAGTCGGGCTCCCAGCAGTGCAGATAAGAAAAACGGCAAGGTACGATAACTTTGGTAGTATTGTTGGTATTCATAATTTATTCCTCCTGAAAATCCGCCGCAGCGGTTGATGTATTGATAGCTTCACGCTTGTCTGTATCCGGCACGAGGGTAACTTTTCCCTGGGGTTTATACACCAGCTTGCCAAGGATACGGGCAAATTCCTTCTTTCCCATAAGGCGTTCCATCTCTGTCACGCCAATGAGAGACTGTTTGTAGATGTCTGTATATCCGGCGGCTTTCGCAGCTTCAGCCACTTCATCATCGCTGGAATACTTACGATTGCTACGACCTTCCACCAGCTTATATCCCTTCCACTGTTTTCCGTGGATGATAGCCTGGTCCTGTGCGAAGGTGTAAATGTCTGCTGCCCACTTTGCGAGTTCATCTGAAATTTTCAGAACTTCCGCAATCTCGTCATCTGAGAGAAGGGCGGGCTGCCGGAACTCCATCTTTGCCAGACGAAGAAATTCCTCGGCTCTGGCACGGCACTGGTTACGAGCCTTACAGAATCGGCACCAGCTTCCAGCCTGGAACTCTCCTGCCCCTGCGAGAGCCATAGCAGAGCGAGGTTTCAAAACCTCCTCACCCCAGGCTTTCAGTGCATCGGGAGAAATATCCCACGTGCTGTAGTTACTGATACGCGGCTGAAAAATCGTGAGCCTCACCGTTTCAATGTCATAGAGCATTTCTGCCATTTCCAGAACGCCAAGCCCGTAAGCCATAAGCTGTGGATTTTCTTCCGCTGATACTTCAACGCCTCGTCCCAGCTTCAGATCGATGATGTGAGCAACTTTATCGGTTACAATCACCATATCCGCAGTGCCGAAGCAGTCCGGGGAATATTCTGAAATATCCACACGCTGCTCAACAGAGAAGAGAGGGCTTTGACATTCTCGCTTGGTTTCCTCAATCCTCTCAATGACGAAAGCCACATAATCTTCTACTGCTTCCATAAGGTCATCGGAGTAATAGTCGGATACCGGGCGTTTGGTACGCTGTTTCAGGTGCTTTTTGATAAGGTGTTCTGCCAGAGCGTGTCCGGCAGAGCCTTCTGCGGCGTACTGACTCTCCTCATCCTGGAATTGCTCACCAAGCACCAAGGAGGGCGGGCAATTCAGTGTGCGGTGCAAAGCCGAAGGAGAGTTTCTTGCGTGGGCACCCATCAGAGTGCCTCCGCATCAGCCAGGAGGGCTGCATAATCAGATTTCTTGACCCCGGACAATTTGCCGGAATCATATTTGAAAAGAAGGTCTTTGACTTCCTTCCGCTTTCCGTTCTCGGACTTTGCTGCGAGAACTGCACGGACTTCCTCAATGGTGATCTCCTTTTCCTCTGCAGGAGTTTCCGCTTTTGGAGCAGGTTCGCTCTCTGCCGGAGCAGTGGTATTGCCAGCCAAAGCACGATATCCAGCAGCCAGCTTTTCAAATCCATCTGCAATAGTCAGATAAATATCGTTCATGTGCGTCATCCTTTCTTATACAAACTCAAGGCCATAGATAGCATTGCGGTATGCATCGCTGATACGGTCATCAATCATCATGGTTGCCGGGTTGATACGGTTGCCTTCATTGTCATAGAGACGAACCGGGATTTTCAGTTCCTTGGCTTTCTCCAATTCGTAGGCCATGCCATTGCTGATATGACCTCCGAACACCCAGACCTCATCACAGATTTTCATCTGCTCCACACCGAGGGTGATTCCCTGGATGCGTTCCTCCGGGTCTTTGTCATTCAAAAACTGAGGGAAGAACAGGTGGGGTGCAATCGGGCAATAACCGATGATTGCCGCCATACGGGCGTGCTTTCTTGCTGCCTTGAGGTTTCTCTCCACATCTCCACGATACGGAGAACAAATAAATACTCGTTTCATAAAAATTCACCTTTGCCTTTCGTGTCATTCGGGGGTGTATCCCGTGATTAATAGGAGCCAGCAAACTGATTGATGATGCTGTTCATGACTTCCAGGTCATGCCCCTCTAAGCTGGGAGCCAGCTTCTTTAAGAGTGCCGCCTGCTCCGGCGAAAGGGTCTTTCTGCCACGGTGGTACCAGTCCGCCACATAAATACCTCCGCCGTGTCTGCCACGGACAGTCTCAATTGGATATGAGCAAGCGAGGACTTCAATATCTGTGCGGATGGTCTTTTCGGACACACCGAATTCTTCTGCCAGATTTTTGACCTGGTCGTGTCTACGAACACAGAGCCTGTCCAAAATTGCATCTCGCCGTTCAATTGCTGTCATCATCGCTTGCTCACCTCCTTTCGTTTGCTGTGGCTTAATAGTAAAAGTTAAAGCGGAAGGCTAATTACCGCTTTAAAAAAAGTTTTGCAAAAAGTTCTGGGGACAAAAATAGCCGGAGCAGGGCTGTACGAATACAGCCTTACTCCGGCCTTAGTGGTGGCTTTCGCCCCGGTGGTCAGTCAGTAGTGCTTCTCCTATTTCACCCGACCCAGTCTTTTCTGAGCCGTGGTTTTCTCTGTTTGCATGGTATCCAGATCAGCAAGAAAAAAGCTCTTGCATTTCGGACACATGACAGAAATTGTTACCTTTGCTTTTCCATCTGCCAGGACTTCTCCTTTTTTACAAATCGGGCAGATGAGATGTCTGCTAAATAAATGTTGCATGATACGGTCAACCTCCAATGCTGTGTGCTTGTTTACGCTTTTTACGCCAAGTTGCGTAATTGACGATTAAAAAATAGAGTAGCCCACAACCTGTTTATGGTAGCAGGCTACCGTATCATACGCATTAGAAGGCAACAGCAAATTGTCTGTGCTGTACCAGATATTGTTCTTCCGTCATCAAAAGCCCCAGTCGTTTCATCTGAACATTTGCAGCCGCTTTTGATACGCCGAAAAGACTTGAAAGGGATTCTTCAATAGCAGATACCCCTAAGCTGTAATCCCAGTCCATGACATCAGGCATTACAAAAACCCCGTCCCTAAAGCCACAGTTACGAATCATCTCCTGTGCGGCAGGCGTAAAAGTAGAGCGTGGCATTGCTATAGATGCAGCAAACACGTTGGCCTGATGCTCTCTGAAATCTGTCTGGGTCGTGAGCTTCGCCCGTTTTGAACCGCCACCTTCCAGACTACTTCTGCGGCAACACACCACAGAATCTCCATCCTTATGGCTATCAAAGAGCGATAACTGTCCACCCATACGGCGGTAGACTGCTGGGTGCAGACAAAGATGTCCGCCTTCATGTAAAACAGTAAAAGTGGCGAATCCTTCTTTCCCATCAGCCATTGTGCTGTTATCGATCAGCACGGTATTTGCTGCCACCTCAATCGGTTTAATGCGTTTTGCCTCCCGGTCAAAAACCAGGATATGGTCATCGTTGAATACGGTAGCCCCTGCGATGGCGGGTTCATCATCTGGGTAATAAATATCCTGGTAATCCACAACCGCATCCAAATAGGCTTCTACAAAATGGATAGGGTTCACCTTACCCGGTTCTTGGAGCAGTTTTGGTTTATAATCCCGGAGCAGGGTTTCTGCATATTCCTGGATATCCGTGTCCTTTACGATGGGAGTCATATCCTTATGTCGTTTGCTACAATGAAAATCAATCAAGTTTGCTACCTCGCTTTTTCTCTAAGTCACGGATGAACTTCTTCCAATCCTCTTCATCTGCCACACCCGCATTTGACATACGAAGAGCGTATCGTGCCATATCACCAATACCAGAATACATCATGGTATCTTCAATATCGGCTGGTATCTCGGATTTTTCTCTTGCTGCAAGATCATACAGTCTGGCTCTATCCTCATTGGATAGATTCAATACCTCGCAGAATTTTTCAATCCGAGTGCTATCAAACGGCTTCCTTCTTCCTTGTTCAATATCACTCAGCATACTCAAGGACAGGCCCAATTCTTTTGCAATATCCTTTAATGTCAGTTCTCGCTCGTCCTGAAGCCTTTTCGCTTTTATATACTCGCCGAACCTCATGTTTTCTTCTCTCATTTTCGTTAGCCTCCTGTGGTGCTGTAATTACGCTATTTACGCACATTACGCCGTTTAGCGTAATTATACAGTATTTCATGAGAAAAGTCAACACTCGCTCTGTGAACAAGGTTTTTGATTATCAGCTTTCGTTTAATGTATTATCAAACGCTGACAGCCACTCCAGTATTTCATCTGTTGATAGAACACCATCTTCTTTCTGTTTCCGTCTGCTTTTCATTCCTTCCGTTAATTCCAGAAGTCGTTCCTGCAAATCCGCACTTTCTGGGTGGCGTTTCACTGCCATTTTTAGCCGCATATATAATCTGCGATATTCCTGTGTCAAAGTATCGTTCTTCATTTTTTTTGCTCTGGTCGCATTTGCTCCTACATCCCTGCAATCTTTCGTCTCATCCTGGGGAGATGGATACCCACAATACACCGAATCCGATCTGCCAATCGGGACAAAATAATTACCGCAGTTTTTACATTTCACAAATTTAATTTTTGCATCCATAGCGTGAGCCGCTTCAAAAAGAATAAGGCTCATAGAAGATTTTACTGTATAGATGGAGTGAAAGGCGTTATCAAAAAACATGATTCGGAAATCAATGTGCTGGAAATCTGTATTTTCCGCATAGAGTCCCCAGAATGCCATAACCTGGTCTTCCTCAAATTCTTCCCCGGAGACGAGCATATTAAAGGAATGGCGAAAAGCCACATAGCTGTCTGCATATGTAGCATACGCTGTGAGCATTGCCTGTCCTATTGTTTCGATACCAAATTCATCAATGCCTGTATCCTCAAGGATAAAGGATTTTACTTGATCTGTATTTCTAACCTCATTCATCGGCTCAATCAGCATCTTAAGTTCATCATCATTCGCCCGGTTAAAATCAGCAAGAAATCCTGAAAAATCTGTGAGTACCATCACCGCCGTTACCACCCCGAACTTTTCCAGCAATGATTCGTAAAAAGCCATTAACGCTTGGGCGCCATTCTCCTTCAAATCTGTATTATGAAAATATGTATTTTCCATTATGATGGGTTTAAGTTCCGTTGGGCGAAGTCTGGCATACTCGCAAATCAATCCACCTATGGGATACTCCTTTATGATGCCACTCTCCATTACAATATTTTTCTTTCCGTCAAATTCTATGTTCAGACCAATATCCATTTCTTACTCCTCCTGTTAACAATCGCTATATGCATTCTTTGCAGTTCAACTGTAAAGAATCGTTTTATTTCTTATCTGTTGATAACATTATATCAAATCTCACCCCGTAGTCAATGGATACGCAAAATATCGGTTGCTAACAATTTTTGATGAACGATTGCTAACGCCCCATTACCCCAGGCATCTGCACCATATGGCGGTTATCAATCGGCATTTTCAAATCGCCCAGCAGACAAGCCTGGAATACTGCCCGCTTTCCAAAACGCCTTCTGATTTCTTCAATGCAATCATCCAGCTTTTCTACTTTTTCCATACGCCTCATATCTGTGAAGAGGTCAATCTGCTCTGGGCTTTCTTGTGGTATCAGATTGATTGCGCGCACAGTAACAGCACGAACAGGGGTTGACCAGCGGTAGTTATCGTGAAAAAGGATGAGAGCCTTTTTTGCCATCAACATTGGACTCTGAGTGGAAAAGCTCAACGGACCCTGGAATTGACGATACCCCAGATCATTGCTTCTTACACTAATCTGAACGCCAGTCGCTTTCAACTTATGGAGCCGTAGCCGATGCCCAATATCCTGCGACAATTCCAGCATGACTTTCCAGACTTCCTCTTCATTCAGCAAATCCGCAATACAGGTAATGCCATGACCCACTGATTTAATCGGAGAAACGAAATCTTTATGCATAACAGGCGTATCGTCTTTTCCAGCTGCGTACTGCCAAAGCTGAAGACCGTTGACTCCCAGCATTCGCTTTAGTAGATTCGGGTCTGCGGCAGCGATGTCCCCGATGGTATGAATACCATAATTATTAAACTTTGCCGTAGTTGCTCTGCCCACATATAACAAATCTGAAGCTGGTAACGGCCAGACTTTATCACGAAAGCTCTCTCTGGTTATTTCCGTTATCGCATCCGGCTTTTTCATATCACTGCCCAGCTTGGCAAATATCTTATTAAAAGATACACCTATGGAAACCGTGAGTCCGAGTTCCTCCTTAACCGTCTGCCGGATATTTTCTGCTATTTTTGCACCATCTCCACACACAGAACGACTGCCTGTCACATCCAGCCAGCACTCGTCCATTCCATATGGTTCAACCTGGTCTGTGTATCTCTGATAGATATTACGTGCCAGTTCAGAGTATTTGAGGTACTGGTCATACTGTGGTTTCACCATAATCAGATTGGGACAAAGCTGCCTTGCCTCCCAATTTACCATACCCGTTTTCACGCCAGCTTTCTTTGCCAGTTCAGATTTTGCCAGCACGATTCCATGTCGATTTTCTGTGCTGCCACAGACTGCTACTGCCTTCCCGCGTAAACTGGGGTCCAGCATCATTTCCACAGAAGCATAAAAACAGTTCATATCGCTATGTAAGATTGTTCGTTCACGCAACTTCATCACCTTCCTCTTGAAACTTCATTTTCCCTATTGACAAAGTGAAGTTTCAGAAATATAATTTGCTTATAACTTCATCAAACTTCACTCGAATAATAGCACTGAGTTGAAGTTTCGTCAATAGATTAGATGAAGTTGATGAAGTTATAGACAGAATTTTTTGAAAGGAAGGGCTACCATGACGTTTTCTGATAAAATTAAAGTTTCACGGGAACTCTCTAATTTAACACAACAGCAATTGGCTGATAAGGTTGGCGTGTCTAAACGCACTATCGCATCCTATGAATCCTCTGGTGCAATTGCACGGTCTTCCACTATGAGAAAGCTGGCAGTAGCACTTAATGTTTCCTACGACTATCTTGCTAATGACGATGTTACCGATCCTAAACAGGGAATTGAAAAAACCGGTTATATTGAGGAAGCCAGAAGTCAGTTCGGCGATAGAGCCGCTAAAGAGGTGGACGAACTGTTGGAGCGTAATGCCGCCTTATTTGCTGGCGGTGAACTGAGCGAGGAAGCCAAAGATGCGTTCTTTACTGCTGTCACCAAAGCCTATCTGGAATGCAAAGAGCAGGCTAAGAAAACCTATGGACGGAAGAAAAAATCTGAGACCGTTTAATGGGACAGAATATTTTTTATAATTGAGTTGATACAGAAAAGAGGGATCTGAATGACCGTGGATTATATATGCCGTGAAGTAAAACGGCTGAAACACAAATTCCATGAAACAGACCCATTTAAGCTGTGCAAAGCTATGGGCATCATTCTTCTGTATACGCCAATGGGTACATACCCAGGAGCCTGCAAAGGTTTTTTCCTGTCCCAGAGCCGCAAACGCTCAATCACCGTCAACAGTGATTTACCCCAAGCGATACAGCGAATAATCGTCACGCACGAACTGGGTCATGCTGCACTTCATGCCAAAGCCGTAGGTGTAAACGCCTTCCACGACTTTGAACTGTTCGACAGCACCTCTTTCATGGAATATGAAGCAAATATATTTGCAGCCGAATTTTTGATGGACGATGATGACGTCTTAGAAAAATTGAACGATGACATCTCCTTCTTTGGAGCTGCATCACTTCTCAGAGTCCCGCCGGAGCTGCTGGACTTTAAGTTCCGTTTAATGAAGCGGAATGGATATAAACTGATAGACCCGCCTTTGATGGCAAATGCAAACTTCCTAAAGAATGTGGAAACGGAGGTCAACGATGAATATTAAGGTATATGTTGATGTAACCGCAAAATTCAATAGTGACGGTCTCCTACTTCCACTGGACATCACTTGGGAAGATGGGCAGGTCTTTGAAATCGACCGTGTCACCGATATACGGCAGGCAGCCGCCATGAAAGCAGGGGGACAGGGTGACCGTTACACAATATGGGTCAGAGGAAAACAAAGCTATCTTTTCTTCGAGCGAAGCAGTTCTCTGACTGGAAATAATCTGGGTCGGTGGTTCGTAGAACGCCGGACTGCGTAAAGGAGGGGTGAACTTGAATAATATAGAATATGTAAGCATAGACAAGGACATCCTGGACTTTCTAAAGGTCATCTACTTCGGAGCCATTACAGACCCGATGGAAGCTGCCAGTGACCGGGCGTACAGAGATTTCAACCGTACTATCCGTTTTAACAATATGCCCCAGGAAAGACGTGATTTTTTGCGGCATACGGTTACTGCACTTTTTCAAAAAGAAATACCCGCACTTGTCGATGCCGGGGTACCAGACCAAAATGCCTATGACGCATGGCATCATAAAATATGTGAACAAATCCGTACCACTTATCGGAATGCCGGGATTGAATTCTACTATGGTCAAGCACAAAAATGGCTTAATATGACCATGAAATATCTCTATGTCAGCGGTGAATACACTTTTGATGGTCTGTTCCAGTATCTCCATGTTCCTATTGATAACTATGTATTCAGCATAGCTAAAAAGGAACTGGATATTCCGCAGCCTAAAATCAGCTGGAGCAGATGGGATGATTACAACCGCCAATACATGGCATATCAAACGGCTCTGCGTTCCAAAATTCGTGGCTACCATCCACTCCGATGGGAATTCAAATTCTGGATGAAAGAAGCCCGTCAGCTGGAACAGGATGCAAAAGTTGCAGATGGCAATTTAGAAAAGATGCGTATTCTCCAAGAACTGAAGCACCGAGATAGGATTTCCGAATCCGATTACTATGAAACGCTGGAGCGTATCGGTGCCCTTAAGAATAATTATGGGGATTACATGACCACGGGGCCTATTGACTGTGACACGGAACTACGGAGACTACCAGATGCTGATTATGACCTCTCCTGTGCATTAATGACAATGCTGCTCCGTGAGGATCATTTTTGCAACGGTTCTTTTGAACGGCGGTATCGTGCAGGACAAGTGCAACCCATTCTTCAACGAATGATTGACCTGCTTTCCGCAGAAGGGAGGTAGCCGTGGCAACTTTAGAATCCTACGGTCGGGAAATACATAGTATCTTTCAGCTACTTGGAGATAAAGAAAACGACATAACTTTGAGTATGTCATGGGCATTAACCAAATGCCCGGAATTTCTCAAAGCTGTCGTTTCAGCTGTTTCTGGCTTTACTCCTTCCGTGGAGGATACCACAATCATGAACCAGCGATACGATGCCGCCACAGGTATCACAGATATTGAAGTAACCGACCATAAAAACTTTCACATTATTTTTGAAGCCAAACGGGGCTGGCTCTTGCCGGGGGCAGACCAGCTGACCAAATACTCCCTGCGAGATGATTTTGCCAAGGCTCCTTATGCCCATAAGCACATCGTATCCTTGTCAGAATGCACTCAGACTTATGCTCTGTCCCATCTTCCATTCCAATCAGTGAATGGCATCCCGGTATCGCACCTCTCCTATCAAGAGGTCTACCAAATGGCGCAGGCAGCACACCCAGCTTCAAACCACGAGCAGAAACATCTTCTCCGGGAGTTCTGCGAATATCTGAGAGGACTAATGACTATGCAAAAACTTGATTCAAATATGGTTTATGTAGTGGCTCTCGGTACACAAAACCCAGACCGCTGCACCATCAGCTGGATTGATATAGTCCAGAAATACAATAAATACTTTTGCCCGGTGGGAGGAAATGGTTGGCCGAAGGAACCACCGAACTACATCGCCTTCCGCTACTATGGGCAGCTCCAGTCCATCCACCACATTGAAGGATATACAGTGTCCAGAAATATGCACGATGAAATTGCAGAAATGCCGGATGAGGTGTGGGACAACGATTGCTACATTTATCGGCTGGGACCGGCAATCACTCCTGGTAAAACTGTAAAAACAGGGAAGATTTTCAGAAATGGACGAGTATGGGCTATGCTTGATACTCTGTTGACCTGTGACACCATCAGTGATGCAAGAGATTTAACCCAGGCTCGCCTTGGTTAACACGCATGGAGGGGCAAACTACAATGAAACGCTTTTTATCATTACTCTTAGTTTTTTTGATGTGTTTTTCGTTAGCTGGTTGCGGTGGTGGTGCGGATCACACCGGCCAAGCTAAAACGCCTTCTGGTTCAAGCGTTCAGAAGGGACGTGATTACCAGGATGTAATTGAAGATTTTGAGGAACACGGCTTTACAAATATCCAGACAGAGGAAATTGATGATTTGATTACTGGATGGCTCACTAAAGAAGGGGAAGTCGAAGATGTCGCTATCAACGGTGATACAGATTACTCCGCAGATAAGTGGGTTCCGGCGGATTCAGAGGTACTAATCCGATACCACGTATTTCCTAAAGACGAAGAAACAGAACCCGTTAGCGAACCGAACGAAACGCCTACTACCGAGCCGGAAACATCTGAAACACCTACCACCGAAACACCAGTGCAAACAGAAATCCCTGCTGGTTCTTCTTTCTCTATCCACTACATAGATGTTGGACAGGCTGATGCTGCTCTTGTTGAATGTGATGGACACTATATGCTGATTGACGGCGGTAATAAGGGCGATTCTAATGTTATCTATTCTGTTTTGAAAAAGGCATCTGTCAGCAAACTGGATATTGTAGTAGGCACTCATGCCCATGAAGATCACATTGGCGGTCTGCCTGGTGCTTTCAACTACACAACCGCTGACCTTACTCTTTGCCCAGTTACCAGCTATGACAGCGATGCTTTTGGCGATTTCAAAAACTACGCTGATAAAAATGGTGGAGGTATCACCGTTCCATCAGTCGGTGACAGCTATAAGCTGGGAAGCGCCACAATCGATATTCTTGGATTGAACGGCGGCAGTGACCCCAACAACACCTCCATCGTTTTGAAGATTACCTACGGCAGCACAGCATTCTTGTTCACGGGCGATGCCGAGCGTGAAGCAGAGCAGGCCATCCTAAATAGAGGTGCTGACCTATCTGCCACTGTTCTGAAGGTCGGACACCACGGAAGTGATACCAGTACGACCTATCCGTTCCTGCGAGAAATCATGCCACAGTATGCCATTATCTCTGTTGGCGAGGGAAACACCTACCAACATCCTACCGATGGTAACTTGAGCCGACTGCGTGATGCCGATGTGACCGTTTATAGGACTGACCTAAATGGCGATGTCCATGTGACCTCTGATGGGCAGACGGTTTCCATTTCTTCTGATAAATCGGCAAGTGCGGAAGAAATAATGACTCCGGGAAATGGTGGGCATTCCGCACCACCAGTCGTTACAGAACCAGAGCCAGAAACAAATCCGCCAGCTGCTGGTACGGACTATATTGTAAACATCAACACTGGAAAATTCCACTACCCGTCCTGCGGCAGCGTGAAAAAGATGAAAGAAAGCAATAAAATGTACTTTAACGGTACCAGAGATGAATTGATTTCCCAAGGCTACGACCCTTGTGGAAACTGTCATCCATAAGAGTGGATATAATTTTCTCTGAAATAACGAGTTGAATGCTATAAACTATACACTTCATATTATCGCTGCGATATTGCAGCATTTTGAAATTGTTCTTGCAATTTCGCAGCGTTTATGCTATAGTATAGCGAGAGGTGACAGCATGAACACATTAGGTACTTATTTAAAAGAAATGCGTAGGAAAAGCGGCCTAAGCCTCAAAGAAGTTCATGCTCATTGCGGGATCACGGATTCTAAACTGAGCAGGATGGAACGTGATGAAGGCCCACAACTTACACCACTCGAACTAAAAAAACTTGCCAAGCTGTATAAAGTTGACTTAGTACAGTTATTTCTTATTGCAGGTTATTTAGATGAAAGCGATTTAGCTACTTACCAGCTTGTTTTTCGGGATGCGTCCCTCCTTACCTTAGAAGAAAAACAGCACATTCAAGAGCAAATCGATTTGTTTATAAAGGGAAGGACGGTATCCACAAATGGAGTTTAGATTAGGAGAGTTATTCTGCGGTCCAGGCGGCATCGCTTGGGGTGCAACGAATGCCAAGATAGATAATCCCGATTTTCGCATTGTGCATCAATGGGCAAATGACTATGATGAGAACACTTGCGAAACTTACAGAAAAAACATCTGCCCTGATGCGCCAGAAACAGTGTACCATGCAGATATCAGAAAGTTTGATTTGACACAGCTTGCACCAATCGATGCATTGGCATTTGGTTTTCCGTGCAACGATTACAGTATCGTTGGCGAACAAAAAGGAATGGACGGAACATTTGGTCCCTTATATTCATACGGAGTTAAAGCCCTCAAATTATTTCAGCCTAAATGGTTTTTGGCGGAGAATGTTGGTGGTCTTAGAACCGCAAATGAAGGAAAGGCTTTTACAAAAATACTTGAGGAGTTAGCGAGTGCTGGTTATAAAATCACTCCCCACCTCTACAAGTTTGAAGAGTACGGAATTCCACAGGCTCGACATCGTCTGATAATTGTTGGTATCCGAAACGATATTGATGTGGAATATCACATACCATCTACTGCTCCGTATAAGGGAGTGGACAACACTTGTAAGACAGCTATTGAAGTGCCTCCTATTCCGGCTGATGCCTTGAATAATGAGCGCACCCGCCAGTCTGAGGTTGTAGTAAAGCGTCTTCAGCACATCCTTCCCGGTCAGAATGCATTTACCGCTGACTTGCCGGAGGAATTGCAGTTGAATGTTTCTGGTGCAAAAATCAGCCAAATTTACAAACGACTCGATCCCACTAAGCCCGCTTACACCGTTACTGGAAGCGGCGGTGGTGGCACTCACATCTACCACTGGGAAGAGCCAAGAGCCTTAACCAATAGAGAACGTGCCAGATTACAAACTTTCCCAGATACTTATCAATTTATAGGTAGCAAAGAAAGTGTTAGAAAACAAATTGGTATGGCAGTTCCATGCCAAGGTGCTAAAATAATCTTTGAGGCTATCCTTAATTCCTTCGCTGGCATTCCATACGAAAGCGTTGAAGCTAAAACAACAGAGTAAAAAAAATACGGAGGCTACACAGCTGTGTAGCCTCTGTTGTTTTTTACTCTGCATCTTCTTCTGACACATCATAATACATCGTATTATCTGGTAGCTTGATATTCGGCACCCAGATTTTTTGCCCGTTCCAGCCTTTTTCACCAGTCATCTGATACATGGTAAGAACGACTTTATCGGTAAACGAGCCACCTAACTTCCAATCGTTAGGCGAAAGCAACGCACCTGTTCCTTTGGCAACATTTCTATCTCTACGAACAATTAAAATACCCTGAGAGGTTGGATTTTCAGCCATAATCATATCCAAAATGGAAACAAAGGAATCCTGCTTGAAGTCATCACTTGGCACAATATGCTTAAAAATCTCCTTTACAAGCCGTAGACTTACCTGGTAATACGGTTCATCATCTGAAAACTGTACCAGCAACTTATCAATGTCAGCTATGGTTGTGTTTTTAGGGTCAAAAGGATAATAATTTGTACCGCCTGACAAGACAGAAACTCTCTTGTTGTCCAATACATTTTTTCTTGTAGGGTTCAGTCCTTCTGGATAATACAGCTTGATATCCTTCGTTCCGCGCTCAACCTGGGCAATAATCGCATTATTTGTTGCATTAATATCTGCGAAAAGTTTATAGAGGTTTTCATCTATAAATACTTTCATCATCCCTGGGTCACGATCATATCCAAACATACGGGAATGTTGCCACATAGTGTCAGCCTGCGGTTTCTTCGCTGTACGTGTGTAATAAATGGTCTGTAATCCAGAAAAAGTGACACCTCGTCCAAGCGTATTACCCCCAATGACAATATTGCTCCCCGTGGAATAGTCATCGCTGGTAACAGAAGCATCTCCATTCATAAGTACGATTTTGACTTCATCATTGACCAGCATCTCATGAACAATTTTTCGCAATTCCTCGTAAGGAAGAAGACTGCTCTTTTGAGGAGCCAAGCCAGCGTATGTTTCCTGACACGTTTTCATCATCGCTTCGCTATCCCATTCGTCACAGATGAAGCTCAACGTCTTTTTGACATCGCCAGCGAACTTGCTGTGAACCGCTTTGCGTACACTTGGGTGAATAAGAAAATTGCATACTTTCTTCCCAGAATGCAGCGCCTGTGCAGACGCAAACAAATGATGCACAGTAGAAACCAGAAGCGGATTTTTCAGTGTATCAATGTACTGGATGCATTTGGGGGTTTCTTTCGGGAAAAAGAAATCTCCACCAAGATATGCTTTTCCGGGTCTAAAGTAATAAGTGAAATATGGGTGCCATCCAGAAGCCATTGTCTGTAAAAGTAAAGCCTGCGGTGTCCCAGTAACCTGCAAGTAAATACTGCACGATGAGTCAGCCTTAATTTCATCCAAATAACGGTTGATAGATGACTTGCGATTGCGGTTGACGAGGGTATTGAGTGATGCGGCATCTGCCTCATCATCGATAATAAAAAGTGGGTTGCCTCGCATAAAGCCCGTGGATGCCAAAATATTAGCCCACTGCTTTAATGTCCTTACATTTTTCTTTAAGACAATTATGGTAGGCAAAACGAGATTGTTCTCGGTGAAAACCTCAGAATCATACTCGTCACATATGCAAAAGCCATCCAAATCATCACGGACACGCTCTATCGTTTGTTGCTGTAGCACCACATTGTCTGTGGTCAAAATTAAAAATACCGGGAACCCCAAATCTGCGGCGGCGCAAATCACGCCGAACATCTGTCCAGTTTTGCCCGACTGAACATTACCAAAGAGCAAACCCACTTCATTATCGCAAAACGAAAAATTCTCCAGGTAAGTGGGTGCAATTCCATTTATCGTAGTGGCTATAGAGTCCGCCAATTGCGGGTTGCCTCTATCTTTAATTCTTTGCAAATATCTTTCGGTATAAGTCATTATTCATCCTCCCCAGTAACTGGTTTTGCACTCTCCGGCAGGAACGAAAGCATCCACACATCCAAAACCTCTCCGTCCTCCGTTGTTGTAGTGAGGTCTGTTTTTGTTAGAGTAATGCTTGTGCGGCCATAACGTTTCAGCATTTCTTCGGTAATAACACCCTTACCGTCTATATCCTTTTCCACAGTGTTAATGGGGTCAACAAGACCTGCTGCTACTAAACGCCCTTTAATCCAACGTCCCATGATTTTCAAATCATCTTTGGAATAAAGATTCTTATTAAATTGACCGCAAGTCCAGACTTGGAATTTCCAACCATCATCTGTAACGGCCATAAACGGTTTCTGCCACTCTGGGTAGCCCGGTAATGTACGAATTTCCTTACCTACGATAATCTCACTTTCCCACCAGACACGCTTTCGGCCACTTGCATAGCAGACATTAATATTTGATCCTCTCATGCTCGGATCGTCCTTATCCTTTGGCACCTTAAGGGGAATTTCAAAAGACAACTCTGTCATTTTGTCCTGATATGCCTTTACCTCTTCAGAAGTTACTTTTGAAACGAATTCCTGCCCAACAAGAGCATTATTCGTTTCACGAATTAACTTCATATCCTTGATATCCGTAATAGCAAGCGAACAAATTCTGGCTTCAAGCCGCTGAATATGTTCAAAAATCTCATTAATTTCTTCCGGCTCGGTTGTATGCGCCGCCAACTCATACTGGCGTAAATTGGATGCCTCCAGCTTAATAGCCCCAAGATTGTTTGAACCAATAATGGCTTCCACTGGTTTGCCATCTTTATAAAAGACATAGGCTTTTCCGTGATACTTAAAAGGTCTCACAAAGCGAATTTCACCAATTCCAGTAGCAGTCCACTTGTTATGCAATTCAAGTGCTACATGGTATGACCCTTCTGGCATACCCTCTATATAAAGCATTCCTATTGTCAGCACAATTTTTTTGATGCCGGACGATTCTACCAGAGCATCCAGTTCCTGCAATGCTGCTTTAGAAATATATCCTACAGCAATATGTACCTCATCCGCAGCACAAATTGCTTCACCAAACCTATCAATAAATAGTTCCTGTCCAGGCGTAGCCCGTAAAGGAAGAATGTTAGAATATAACAGTTTCATTTACGCTTCTCCTTTATCTTCGTAGATGATTTCGCAGACATCAGACATCTGTACTTGGAAAACAGCACATATCTTTACCAAAACATCCATACTAACATATTCATCACGGGACAATTTTGAAACGGAAGATGCGCTTATCCCGGTAGCATTCTGCAAATCTTTCTTTTTCATTTCCCTGTCAATCATAAGTTTGAACAACGGTTTATAGGTAACCCTCATATGCGTTTCCTCCTTCAATGTAAATAGTATATCAAATAAACTCCAAAAACACAATAATACCGTTGTGTTTTTGGAGTTTTTCTGCGAAAACAAGTAAATTTTTTTATTCTCTACATGAGGCAGTCTTCCTTAGTATCAATCCTTCATCAACTACCTCCAAAACAAAATTGTCCCCAATCTCAAATCCGGCAGCTTCCAGCCATTTGCCCTTAAGCACGATGGTTGGGACGTCCTTGTAATTGTATCCGTTGCTCTGAGCGTACACTTTCAATCTTCTGTTTTTCATATTTATCACGGCATTCTCCTTTTGCTAAATAGTAGTTACGCCAAATAATGTGGCGTTTCGTCAAAAGGTTAGGAGTTTTGCCAAATGGTGCTACATCTGCATGAACCATTTCCTACATATTGAAAGTTCATTTCCACCCCATACTACATATTGTGGTGGTGGTTTCCCAGTAAAACACACCATCGGGTATGTGTTCCCAACCTCAAAATTAGAAAATAAAAGTCAAAAAAGCCCGTAAATACGGCATTTTTCAGTCTTATATGTGTCCTCAAAATTCGCTACAAAGCGTTTCTCCAAGGAATAAGACGCCTTTATGAGCAAGGCTGATTTCTCCGGGATGCGGAATCGTTCCTCCTCCGATCAAAGCAGCTTTTGTTGCCGTATGATGCACTTCACGAAACGGACGGTCTACAATCAGCGGGGTTTTCTCATCAACTAACCCTAATACACTGTATATTTTTGTAATCTCCAAACTTTCTCGCAAATCAAGCGGCGGCAATATCCCGGCAATACATTTTGCCGTCATTGACTTTCCACTGCCCGGCGGACCGATAAGAAGAAGATTGTGCCCTCCTGCAACTGCGATTTCCGCTGCTCTTTTTACAAATTCCTGACCTTTCATATCTGCAAAATCAGGAAATTTCGTTTCTTTTTGAACTGTTTTTCTCAAATTCCCACAATCCGTTATCTCTTTATTTTGTATCTTCTTTCTCTTTCTTCTGTTTTGCATTGCCTCAACCGCTTCCTGCAAAGTCGCAGCTCCTACAATTTCCATTTCACTGACAAGCGACGCTTCCGTTACATTTTCAGACGGAACAATACACTTTCTCACCCCTTTTTCTTTCGCTTCCATTACGATCGGCAAAACTCCAGACACTTTCTTCACACTTCCTCCAAGACTGAGTTCTCCGATAATCAGACAGTCTTTCTCCGGCTTTTCAATCTGTCCTAATGCAGTCAATATCGCCGCGGCGATCGGCAGGTCAAAAGACGCGCCGTGCTTTCGCATTGTAGCCGGTGATAAATTCACAACAGTCCGCTTTGCCGGATACTCAAATCCCGAATTTTTAATTGCAGTTCTCACCCTTTCTCCCGCTTCTTTTACTTCCGATGACAAATACCCCACCATATGGAATACCGGCAGGCCGTTCGATATATCTGCCTCTACATGAATAAACGCCACCTCAAGACCTTCAATCACCGCAGATAAAATTGTACTGAAACTCATTTGCACTCCTTTCTATGAGCTTCCTGTTCTCCTTTGTTAAAATAACAAGATCTTCTATCGTTTATACTGTTGATTTATACACTATTTATTATAGAAGAAACACCACTTAAAATAATTGAATTCCAACCGATCCGGTCAGACACCTCTTTCAGAGGTCAGATTGCCGAAGATGAATTTCTTCGGGAATGTAGATTTATGATAATTCATAAAAAAATGAGCGTCAAGAAAAAAATGAAAATTTCACGAAATGACAGAATTTATTTCCCAGTTTACAGATGGAAAAGCACAAACAACATGTCTTTTACATAGACTATATCAAATGTGCTAAGAGGTGTTATCTTGAAATCATTTCCAAATCCGCTCACGCCGTCGGAAGAAAAATATTATATCCGAAAATACACAGAAGGTGACCTCGAGGCAAAACACATCCTGATCGAACGCAATCTAAGACTTGTCGCACATGTAATCAAAAAATATCAAAATTCCGAAGAAGATCCCGAAGACCTGATCTCTATCGGCACAATCGGACTGATCAAAGCCGTTGTCACTTTTAATCCTGACAAAGGAAACCGCCTCGCCGCCTATGCTTCCAGATGCATAGAAAATGCTATCCTATCGCCAATGGGGTTTTACTCCCGGGAGAAATCCCCCAGCAAGGATTGCAGTCACATTGGAAGGTATTTACAAAGTTTTCAGATGAAAATTATCTCATGTGCAGAACAGAAGACGGCATTGTACAGTACGCTCCTCTGTGCATCCATACATTCCGGCTGATTGCTCCCCGCAAGCTCCTGGAAGCCCAGCAGTTCAATCAGCAGTATCACAGCTACGAAGAAATACAAAATGTTCCTGACCGTCTGCGCTGGTGCCGCCACCACATGGGTCTGATGCAGAAAGAGGTTGCAGAACAGATTGGAATCTCCAGAGGACACTATATAGATTATGAAGTGGGATATGTTGATTACTACCCGAAAGAAGTGGTGGACAGGCTGGCAGACTTCTATCATATCCCGGTTGAAGACCTTCTGGATGAATACAATCTTTTCTTATATAAAGGTCAGGGGAAAATGCTAAAAGAGTGCCGGGAAAAAATGGGGTTAAAGAAGAAACCCTTTGCGAGAATGCTGCATGTGGATCCAAATACTTACCGGAACTGGGAATCAGATAAAAAAAGAATGTTTAAGCTTACCTGGGAAAAGTATTTTCGTGAAGTGCTCTTAGCCAATCAGAATGCATCAAATCAGAATAACATTTGAATAATTGAAGTCATACTTCGACAGACTGACCATCTTGAACCCAGATCGTCAGTCTGTTTTTTCTTTGACAGCTGAATGGATGATCTCATCAATCAACTGTATTTTCTGTTCTGAGGGGCAATTCAACCTGTTGATATACTGACCGACCATATCAGCGTGGACGCCTGCCGCCCGGACTGCCAGCTCATGTCTGCCCTCTTCTGTTTTCGGATAATGAACGATCACATGGATCGGAGCACTTTTCCTTGCGATACCACGCACCTCCCCGGTATTTCAGTTTATGAACGAGAAGTTGTCCGCTATTCTTCCGGAGACTGTTTCCTTTTTCTGCATCATCAGATTAAATTTGATGTTATAATATATAGAAGAAACGCATTAAAACTTCTTTGTGATACCATCTTATCAGGGAGTTTGCAAAAGCTCATTGAGCGCAGTTTGAGCATAAATTGACCAGGATCAGGAGGAAATATATGGAACGCTGCGATTTCAGTTCAATCATTACCACGGTTCGCAAATATATCGGCGATGACAGAGGAATGAATCAGATTGATCTGCTTTATGAATTGTTTGAAGGTTTTCTTGAAGAGGAATCTTCACAGGACTTTGATTTTGACAACGGTCTTGTCTGCCGCTGGTTTAACGGACAGGCCCGGATCAGCCCCCGCATCTCCGGATATTATCTCCATACAGACAACAGGAACCGTCTGGCTGATGATATAGAAACAAATATTCTGCCGCTAATGTGTGACAGCGCAATGGCAATACAGGAAATCTACAAGATCCTGATACAGGATGGAACTATTTCCGATCAGAAAAAAGAACAGCTTACTCAGGATTACCCGTGTCATACTTCTGAAGAACAGGCTGCTTTTCTTGCGTCTGTTCTTTGCTTTGGAATGGAACGGACATTTGTTAAAAGGAACGCTGCCACCAAAAAACTGCTTGCTGCCGGAACACTGTCTCCGGTAATCAGTGATTTTGTTTATAACGGAGAAGTTCCCAAGGCGTGTGCTCATTTCTGCGGAAGGAATCAAGAGCTTTCCACACTTCACGAATTAATTTCAGAAAAGCGGATCATTTTTCTGCAGGGGATTGCCGGTATCGGGAAAAGCGAGCTTGCCAAAGCATATGCAAGAGCTTACAGAAAAGACTATACAAATATTTTGTATCTGACCTACAGCGGTGATCTGCGGCAGGATATCATTGATCTGGACTTTGTGGATGATCTGCCGGAGGACACGGAAGAAGACCGTTTCCGCAAGCACAACCGTTTCCTGCGGTCACTAAAAGAAGATACTTTGCTTATCATAGACAACTTTAATACTACAGCCGGAAAAGACGCCTTCTTCTCTGTACTGTTAAAATACCGCTGCCGTATCCTTTTTACTACCCGAAGCCGTTTTGATAACTATGCGTCTTTCAATCTTGGCGAAATATCTGATCCTGATGCTTTATTGTCACTAATGGGATATTTCTACTCAGATGCAAAGAGGAAACAGTCTATCCTGAAACAAATTATTCAGACCGTTCACAGCCATACACTGGCGGTAGAATTATCCGCACGGCTGTTGGAAACAGGTATCCTGGAACCACAGGAATTACTGGCACGGCTACAGGTTGAAAAATCTGCCCTTGGCGCAACGGATACCATTGATATCGTAAAAGACGGACAAAGTCGGAAAGCTACCTATTATGAGCATATACATACGTTGTTTTCTCTGTATCGTCTCTCCGAGGAAGAACTTAATATTATGCGGGGGCTGATTTTTGTTCCCGTCAGCGGAGTCAGCGGACGACTGTATGCAAACTGGATGAAACTTTCGGACATGAACAGGATCAATGACCTGATTGAGAAAGGCTTTGTACAGACACAATCCGGAAGACAGATTTCTCTTCATCCCATGATACAGGAAGTGGCAATTGACGAGACCAGACCGTCAGTAAATAACAGTGCTGTACTGCTTGACAGCCTGCAAACCATCTGTCTGCTACATGGACATGACGTCACCTGGTACAAACCGCTGTTTCTGACCATCGAGAACATCATTCGGGAGATTGCAGATGACAATACGCCGGCTTATTTGAGTTTTCTGGAAGATGTATTTCCCTACATGGAAAAGTACCACTATACAGCTGGAATGGAATTAATCATCGGCAAATTATCCGGGCTGCTCACAGATGAAACTGTCGGGCGCAGTACAGACCGGGCGGTCCTGCTGGATTATCGTGCCGCCTGTGAAGAGAAAACGGAAAAAGCCATCAAACTGGAAAAGGAAGCCATCGCCCTGATCCCGGAGATCTCAGAAGAAAATGCTCACCTTGTTTCCAATCTCTACTCCAATCTGGGCGGGCTTTACAAAAAGGCAGGGAAACGGGATCTGGCACAGCAGGCTATGGAGCAGGGGCTTCGGATCCTGGAACAGTATGATCTGCTTTACTACCATGACAGCATTGCCCAGACTGCGAACTATGCCGTTCTCCTTACTGAAATGGGGCAGCCGGAAAAAGGGCTCTCCGCTCTAAAAAAACTATCCCGGATGATCCGGGACTTGAACTCTGACCAGACCATGGATTACGCTACAGTTCAGGAAGCAATAGGCGGTATCTGCCTGGCTACAGGCGATATCCGTCAGGCCACCACTCATTTCAAAAAAGCTCTGGCTATCTATGAAGCGGTACATAATGGGGAACCGGATATGATTGAGACAAAAAAGCAGGAAATCCTTCAGGCTTATACACAGACAGGGATAGCCTTAGGACAACAGCTGCTTAATAATTAGAAAACAAAAAGAACAAAAGCCTGCACGGTGAAATCAGAAAATTTTTTCTAATCCGTCAGGCTTTTTATTCTTTTACATATACGATCAGTTCTCCAATCTCACAGTCCAGATAACTGCATAATTTACAGACCAGATTTGCATCTATCCGTTGAAATTCATTTCTGCAATACCTGTTAAAATTCGCTCTTGGAATATCCAGATCACGGCAGATCGTATTCTTGCTGATTCCCTTTTCTTTCAGCAATTCTTCTATTCGCATTTCCAGATGACCATAATTCATTCTCCTCACCTCAACACAAAGTATATTTGATAAATCTTTATGTAGTAATTCACTATATAGTGAGGTACTATATAGTTATCCCATGTTGAAAAGCGAGGTTAAAAAAATGAAGCGAAAAATGGTCATCCTACTTATTTCCGTTATTCTATTATCGGCAATCTACTATTATATCAGCCTGCCTGACTACGTTGTTGTAAACAGTATATCATTTAGCAGTAAAAATACCCGGGATACGGAAATAAAGGTTGTGATTTACAAATATCACGATATAGACAATACGGTCAAAGCCATTGAGCAGGAGCATAACCGGATCAACGGCACACCGACCTCTCTTGAGATGGATCTCTATTATTCCCGCTGGCACCTCAGGCATGGATCAGGGCCATTTAAAACAGTAATCTTCAATTATACTCATAATTAATTTGCGGATTATCCCGGCAAAATCATATAGCATCGGTTCTGAAAACCGGTGCTTTTCTTTTGCTCAATTTCCGCTCAATCCCCTCTCAATGTTCTTACAGCCTTCTTTCAGTAGAATGAACTTGCAGTGAATACAGCACCATTTCTTTAAAACCGGTGCTGCTTTCCAGACAAATCTACAGAAAGGAGGATTTATTTTATGAGCAAAAAGACAAATCAGGGAGGTGCAAAGACGCATGAAAGAATTTAAAAATCTCATGATCATCGGCGTGGATCACGGCTACGGCAACATTAAGACCGCCGGTACTGTCACTAAAAACGGCGTGACAGCCTATGAGACCGAACCGATCTTCTCCGGCAACATCCTGGAATACGGCGGGATGTACTATCGGATCGGGGACTGCCACAAGGAATTTATCCCGGACAAAGCTGCGGATGAGGACTATTACCTGCTCACGCTGATGGCTGTGGCAAGGGAGCTGAACCTGTACGGCATCCGGGAAGCAGACGTTCATCTTGCGGCCGGACTTCCACTCACATGGATCCGCAGACAGCGGGAAGAATTCCGAAGCTATCTGCTCCGTAATCCGGAAGTAACCTATCGGTTCAACAAAAAAGAGTATCACATCCGCTTGGCCGGATGCAGCCTGTATCCCCAGGGATACCCTGCCGTTGTCAGCCGTCTCAAAGATTTCAGAGGGACAAATCTTCTGGCAGATATCGGGAACGGTACTATGAACATTTTGTATATCAACAACAAAAAGGCCGTGGAGAGCCGTTGCTGGACAGAAAAGTTCGGTGTCAGCCAGTGCATGACCGCAGCACGAAATGCAGTCATGGATACCTTCGGTGTCAGGATCAATGAAGCAACGATTGAACAGGTATTCCGCCACGGTACTGCTGATATCGGGAAACCTTATCTGGACTGTATCACCTCTGCGGCAAGGCAGTATGTGGCAGATATTTTTACCACCCTGCGCCGGTATGAATACAATCCGGATCTCATGCGGCTGTATATTGTGGGCGGCGGTGGCTGTCTGATCCGAAACTTCGGGCGGTATGAGGAAAGCCGGGTAACGATCATTGATGATATCTGTGCCACGGCAAAAGGATATGAAGCTCTTGCGCTTGCCGCTCTCCGCAGGAAGGAGCGCCCATGACAGACAGAATCCGAAGCACCAATGTCCGGTTTAACCTGGACAAGGAGATCCCTGCCCAGGCATGGCAGTATCTCCAGACTATGGACAGGCAGGAATTCAAATCCTACAGTCAGGTGATCGCCGCCGCTCTGGTAGATTACTTTGACCGCTATTACAAAAGCCGGGAAGATCCCTATCTGGAAACTCGGGAGCGGGAAGAACAGTTTGTACAGCAGATCGTCTCTGCGGTGGAGAAGTCTATGGAAAAAGCACTTCCAGTCTTTCTGGCCGGCTGCATGGCCGGGCTGTCAAAGTCCAATGCAGCCGTTCCCCCTGCAGAATCTCCGGCGACTGACCCTGACGCCGATGTGGACTGGGATTTTCTGGGCGAGTAGTCCCTGAACCTGTCATATGAGGGGAGGTAGCACATGACACATTTTCTCACGCCGGGCAGCCAGATCCTGAACTATCTGGTATTCCCAAAATTTTTACTGGAAATAGATGATCTGAATGAGACAGCAAAGATCCTTTACATGATCCTGCTCGACCGGGCAAGGCTGTCACAGAAGAATGACAGATGGACGGATGAAAATGGCCATGTATACCTCTTCTTCACCATACCCTCTCTGGCAGACGCCATGCATAAGAGCGAAATGACCATCAAAACGGCGCTGAAAGCACTGGAAGAAAAACAGCTCATTTATCGAAAGCGTCAGGGGATCGGACGTCCTAACCGCATCTATGTAAAGTATCCGGATGCCCTGCCGTCCACAGACAGAAAACTGTCCATCAGGGAGACAGAAAACTGTCTGTCAGAGAGACAGGATCTTGTCTGTCAGAAAGACAGGAATCTGTCCGGTAGTAAAAATAAGAAGAACAAATATCAAGAGAGAAACCGATGGGATCGGGGAAACCGCATTCCTTACGGCCCCGGTTCCGACCGGAAATATGAATGCAAGGAGGAGGAAAGCCTATGACCTTAAAAGAGGACGAATATTTAAACGAAGCGGACGGGCTCATTTACTGTTCCAAATGCCATACGCCGCGGCAGTGCAGAGTCCAGCTTGGCGGGAAAGAATTCCGTCCGGCCATACGGTGCCGCTGTCAGCAGGACGCATACGAACAGCAGGAGAAAGAACGGAAACAGCGGGAATTCCTGGAGCATATCTCACGGCTCAAAGCCAGCGGCCTGCAGGACAAAGCGCTGCGGGATTATAACTTTTCCAATAACAAAGGCTATAATCCGGAAATCCGGAAAGCACATGAGTATGTCGCCCACTGGAAGGAGATGAAAGAAAAGTCTCTGGGGCTTCTGCTCTGGGGAGATGTAGGAACAGGGAAATCCTTTTTTGCCGGATGTATCGCTAACGCACTGTTGGAACAGGGCGTGCCGGTTCTGATGACCAATTTTGCCCGCATCCTGAACACCTTGACCGGGATGTACTCCGATGACCGGAACCGGTTCATTGAAAGCTTCAATCAATACAGCCTGCTGATCATCGATGACCTTGGCGTAGAACGCAGTTCTGAGTTTGCCCTGGAGCAGGTATTCAGTGTCATCGACAGCCGTTACCGGAGCAGGAAACCCATAATCATCACAACAAATCTGACTCTGGAAGAGCTGAAAAAACCGCAGGATCTGGCACACGCCAGAATTTATGACCGCATACTGGAGCGCTGTATTCCCGTGAAGATCAGCCGTCAGAATATACGGGAGATGAATGCCGCTTCTAACCTGAAAGCAGTACGGAAACTGTTCCAATCTGACACCGTGGACAGGAAATAGCATACCAGAAGAACAGGAAAACCATACCGGTCAGATCAAGACCTCACACGCACACAGGTATCAGTACCGGAACACGGCACAGCCGGTACCGGACAGATACCGGAAAGGAACTTTTATGGAAAAATTATCAACAGAAGAAACAAAAAAGCAGTTACTGCAGGCAAAACACCGGATGGAGGCTGCCCAGGCCAGAGACCGGAAAAAAGAGCGGAGCGCCCGGACAAGGCGTCTGATCCTGGAAGGAGCGGAACTGGAACGTGTTGTACCGGAAGTCCGGGAGATGACAACGGAGGAGCTTCGGCATTTTCTTCTGCTCCATTTACAGAAACATTCTTAAGCAGCAATAGCTCTGCATGTTTTTATTCCCGAAGGGCGCACTTACTCACCACTTCGTCGTCGCAAAGTCCGCTTTGCGGGATCCCCGTGAAGCGGTGGTATCCCTCCCGCTGGTCGGGCTCGTGCGCTCTGCCGAGGGCTATCCGCTGCTGGCAGGCAGCACCGGCTATGCAGCCATCCATCCGCCAGACTCCGGCGGATACACCTGCCGGAAGAACACCGGCAAATTTTCCGGCAGGATCCTCCAGCCGGAGATGGCTGTCTGAGAAAACCTGCCACCGGCAGCTTTTCTGTAGAAAAACATGGAAACAACCATGCTCCTTTATAGTACAGCGATATTCACAGGAAGGAGATGATCGTTATCGCAATTTACCATATGTCGGCAAAAGTGGTCAGCCGTGGCGCAGGCCGTTCCGCCGTTGCTGCTTCTGCCTATCTTAGTTGCAGTCGCATGTATAATGATTACGATGGTGTCCAGCATGATTATACCCGGAAACAGGGACTTATTTTTCAGGAAGTCCTTCTCCCTCCAAAGGCTTCACCAGAATGGAAAGATCGGGAGCAGCTCTGGAATGCCGTGGAACGAGCCGAGAAAACCAAAGACAGCAGGCTTGCCAGAGAATTTGTTGTCGCACTTCCCATTGAACTGCCAAGGAAGGCACAAATCTCATTACTCCGTGATTTCATCCAAAATAATTTTGTCGATATGGGAATGTGTGCTGACTTTGCGATCCACGACACAGACGGTCATAATCCCCACGCCCATATCCTGCTAACCGTCCGCCCGCTGGAAACTGACGGAACCTGGCAGTATAAAACACAGAAAGAATACCTCTGCATCAGGAATGGGGAAGAAAAAGGCTTTACTGCCTCCGAATTTAAAGATGCTCAGACAAAGGGGTGGGAAAAGCAATATCCTTATAAAGTCGGAAAAAAAAAGGTATATATGACACCTTCAGCAGCCCAGGAACATGGTTATATCCGAGCAGACAAACATCCGAAAAGCACCCGTTTCGGCAGACAGAATCCTGTTTCAGAACAGTGGAACAGCGAAGCACAGCTTCGAGAATGGCGGAAAGCATGGGCAGATGCAGTCAACCATACTTTACAGGAACATCAGATCGACACCCGGATAGATCACCGTAGTTTTGCTGATCAGGGACGTGATGAACAGCCTACCATCCATGAGGGATACCATGCAAGAGATATGGAGAAGAAAGGATTGATTTCCGACCGCTGTGAGATCAACCGGCAGATACGATCAGACAATCGACTCTTCCGGGAATTAAAACGGCAGGTAGAAAAACTGGCAAAGACAATCAGCGCAAATATCCCTGCCATCGCCAGACGATTGGAACAGCTCCGGGGTACAATGATTATGATCCGCTATTATCTGTTCCATAACCGTATGCAGGCATCCTCCGCAAGTAAATGGATCTCTATGATCACACCGGTTTTGAAGAAATACAAAGCCATCACAAAGACAATCCGGACAAAGCAGGCTGAAAAGAAGTCCCTCCAGTCACAGAAAAAGGAACTCAACTTTCTGCAGCCGGTTCAGTACTATCAGATCAGCCGGAAGATCACGACTCTTACTGAGGATATTGAGGAATTACTATCGCTGAAAGAACGACTTATCTCTGATAATTATTTTCACAATGAATCTGAAATTAAAACTAGCGAATTAACTCTACAAAAACAGCAAGATTTTTTAAATAAACTGAACTTACAAAACGAAAACTTATGGAACCAGCTAACAGAAAATCAAAAACTATTTCAGGAAATAAAAAAAACTGTTTGCTCTGAAAAATTGGAGGAACTGTTTGACACCAGAGCTGATATGAGAGAAACCGTCAGAAATCAGATTTATCAGAAATTATCTCAGACAATAGGACAGGAATTCGATACATCCCTGTTTTATGACTCTGTCAGAGATATAGATAACCGCCTACTTGAAGATTCAGAAGCATTCCGTACCCAAGCTTTTCAAAAACAGATTGCAAAAGAATTGGGATTCAGGAAAGATCAATCTAGCCTGCAAAAAAGAAAAATTCAAGATTATCAACGATAAAGGGGATCACCTTTCTCTAATATTTATGTGCAAAACTATATAATATTTATATAAACGAAATTTTAAATATCAATTTTATGCCCTCCTGCGCTGTTTATTTGCAGTTTGCAAACCAACATTAATCCGAGCGCAGGAGGGCATATTTATATCTAAAACTCTGTGTTTCTCAGGTATAGCAGGAGAAGTTTATAAAATTTTTATGGGATAATGAATCTTTCTACGCTGTCCTGATCAATGAAAATTCGGACAATTCTACTGTTGAAGCAAGGGTATCAATTTCTGCAATTGCTCCCATTGAGATAACCATAGAAGCATTCGTCTCTGTTTCGTCATTCATTGTAAACTCTACTGTAAACTCTTCCTCCTGATCTTTATCCAGCACCAGGTCTTCTCCACCAAACCAATTGTAGCTCGGGCTGAGCATTGCCAGTTTGATCGTCCGGGCTTCTGAAGACTTTGCCTTGAATGTAACTTTGTAGTGCTCTCCCTGTTCAAGAACGATTCCATTCTGTTTTAGCTGTACATTCCAGTCCTCGGTTCCAACATTGCTAATCTTATATACGGCACGCCCATTCTCAAAAGAAACATCCGCTGCTCCCGGAGATGTAACCGCATTCTCCCAGCCTTCATTTCCGGAAGAAAAATCACTGTTTACCAGAAGGTTTTCTCCTACTGGCTGTTCACCGATATCCGGTGCATCAATTTTTTCAAGATTAATATTGTCAATACATATCCGATGTTTTTCTGTTATCTGCCTTCCTCCAACTGCTCCCATAGAAATACTGAGAAGCGCTTTCGGATCTGTTTCGCCTGTCATCTGAAAAACAGTCTCATATTTATTATAATCGGTTCCCAGTTCTACGATTTTTTCTCCCGAATAAGGTGTCCCGTCATCATCACTAGATCCATCTCTCTGGATCGCAAACATCAGCTCTCTTGGTATACTTGCCTTAGCATCAAGAGAAAGCCTGTACCACTGTCCCTTTTCAAGTTCCACATTGTTTTGCTTCAGCTGGATCTTCCATGCCGCATCTCCTGTATTATTAATTGTAAAATCCGCAGCATTGTCTTCGCTCAGGCTGCTTTCCTGGATATAAACTTCTGTCCCCGGAACGAGAAGTTCCGCACAACGTCCTGTATTTTTCACATGAACAGTCTCCCGTTTTCCTTCCAGATCCACATGGGCGATAAAACGGTTTGGTCTTTCTATAAAAACAGCCTTCCGTATTCTGTCATATTTCATATTTCCTGAACCTCTTCCTTGTGTTACGAACTTACAATATAAAAACATCATTAAAATGTTTTGTAAATCTTTATTATGATTCAAACATTTTATCATATATTTTTTCAGATAAAAAGGGATTGATGCTTTGATAAAAGTCTCAATCCCTTTTTGAACGATATAAATTAGATTATTGCATGTAAATGCACATATATCACATTAACGAGCAAATTTCTTCAATACGGTATGCCCGTACCCCTCCCCCGGCATTATAATCACCAGGAACAGTAACTTTAAGGCATTTCATATTCTTTGCCCGCACAATTTTTATTTCATTTGTCCATAAATTTGTAATTTTATATTCGCCCTCTTCCTTCCATCCCATCTCATTTAAAGGAATTTTAATAACAAAATCCCTTTCTTCTATCCCCTCATTTCCCACAACCAAAATGGCCTGTCCAAAAGCATTATATCTTATATATGGAGTCGAACCACTCTTAGGAATACATTTAGTAGAAAGAATGTTTGTAGCTTTTCTGTCATAATGAAGCAAATCCGAATTTTCGTTTCTAATACGTAATATTTTTTTGCAGTCTTCCAACATCTCCTTTTTTGTAGGCAAATCAATTTCTGACCAATTCAACCTATTTCCTAACAGCCAGCCTCCTGCTGGTGTATCATGATTATCATCATAGAAATCAATTTCTTTACTCGTTTCAAATCCATCATAAATCTTTTTCTGCAATTTACTAACACAATGCACGTTTGCATTAAACTCTTCTCCTGCCATAAAAAGAGGAATGTTATACCCAAACACTGCGCAATATCCAAATTTGAATCTGCTCCCTCTAAGTGCATAATAATTTCCCTCTCCCATTAGAATTCCTTCATCATGACAGCTAATCTGCATAGTTGCATATTGCGGATTCGGGCTAAAATCAGCTGCCATATCATGACTAAAGTTATCTCTATCACATTGTCTAATATGGTAACGACTGTTTTCACCCATAATAACAATCTCATGGCCCTTATTACGACATTCCCAGGCAATTTCATCCCATACACTAAGAACTTGTTCAAAAGAAGAAACACCGTTCGGACCATCTAACCGATATCCGTCAAATCCAAATTCTATCGTGTTCTTAATCCAAAGATCAATCCACCACTGACGAAATTTAGAATTAGAATAATCAAAATCTGCCATCCCCCATTCGCTTCCTCGAAACCAATCCGGATGCTTTTGTACTAATGGACTCTCGAAAATCACACCATGTGTCACTGCTTCTGCAATAACACGAATCCCCAATTTATGAGCCTCGTTCACCAGTTCTTTTAGTTCTTCGACACTTCCCAGCTCTTCATCTGGATATTCTGGTGTAACCATAGCATAAACTGTCCAAAACCCAGAAAAGAACTCACTTCCTTGTGTCACTCCAGCCAACCATATAGTATTAACCCCAAGCTCTTTCAAATATTCCAATTTTTCTTTTGTACTTCTAAACGTCCCGCTTCCTGATCCACTTCCTTCTCCATCTGGAGAAGTAAATGTTTTAGGATTCAATTCATAAATCACTGCATTTTTAAGCCATTGAGGAGAGGGAGTGGGATTTTCTGTTTTTACTTCAATATGAGCCATTGTTCTCCTTCTTTCTCTTCCAATCTTCAAACTCTTCAAGGATTTTTATCGAACTGCTTGTTCCAATTCTTACAGCACCCGCATCGATCATTTTTGCGCAAGTTTCCCAATCTCTGATTCCACCTGCCGCTTTTACATTAACGCAGCTCCCTACTGTCTTTTTCATTAACCGAACAACATCCTCTGTTGCACCCCCAGTGCCAAACCCTGTACTTGTTTTTACAAAATCCGGTTGGACATCTTTAGCTATTTTTGCGATATTTACAATCTCTTCCTCTGTTAAATAGCATATTTCAAAAATAACTTTTGATATTACATTGCTCTTTTTACACAAGGAAACCATTTCTTTCATTTCATTTCTGATATAATCCCAATTTCCCTCTTTTGCTTCTCCAATATTAATAACATAATCTATTTCATCTGCTCCATCAGCAATCGCTACTTTTGTTTCAAATATTTTCACTTCCATTGAAACTTGTCCCAACGGAAATCCTATTGCCGCCCCTACATGAACAGAAGTTCCTTTCAGAAACTCTTTGCACACTGCCGTTTGTACAGAATTAACCGCAACCATAGCAAAATTATTAGCAGACGCTTCAGCACATAATTTTTCAAAATCATTTTTTACTGCATATGGTTTTAAATTTGTATGATCAAACATAGCACACAACTGTTCTCTTGTAATATTTTCACTTTTCATATCATTCTCCGTACGATGCTTGCAAAAGCATATTCTCATACATATCCTTTCTATAGAGTAACTGTTTTTCTTTACTAAAGTTCTTTTTTAATTTACCCCCATAATTGTGAAGTCGTAGTCACACTCTTCCTTCCCTTCATACATTCCTGCATCACAAAAGAAAGATATGTATCTTGCAAAGCATCCCGTAATGAAGAAAATTCCGTTCCGCTATCCACATAGATTTTCATCTTCTCTAAACATACTGCCACTGCGATCTCATCATCATTTATTCGAATTCCTGGATATGGACTTTTATAAACGAAATCTTCTCCAAATTGCATACCGTAATGGCTCCAACCACTGTTCCCCATAACCCCTATATCTTTTCGCCGAATTTCTGATTCAATCCCTTCATTTCTGTCATTCAAAAACCTGACGGTAAAATCGTTTATTTCCCCTCTAATTCCTTGAATATTTATTCGTCGAGTTCTAATTACGGAATTGTATTGTTCTCCGTTAAAATCATAAATTGCAGTTTTTCCATTACTGAATTCAATTAAAGCTATATCGCGTTGTGCCGATATAATTTCTCCCGAATAATCAAATCCTTCCCTACTTTCAGTTTTAACCAAACTCGTGGGAAATGATGCTCCTTGTATTTTACATGTTTCAAATCCTATATCCAAAAACTTTCGAACCAGATTCATTGCATGATAATCGTGAACTGCAGAAATCATAATCGATTGCGTTTCACCTATTATTCCCCTGTTGATAATATTCTTTATTGCACTGTAAAACGGCCAGAAAATATACTGTTCCGCCACCTGAATTTTCATCGAATTTTCGTTTGCCAATTTCCAGAGTGCATTAAGATCATTCACATTTTCTCCCGGAGGAGTCTCACACAAAATCGGAATCTGTTTTTTCGCCAGTATATTTAAATACTTTTTCACTTCACTTCTTGGAACACACAACACCGCAAAATCGCACTCAGATTTCAGAGCTTCATTTAAATCTGTTGTTGCATTCTCTCCCTTGCAGCTCAATTCTTTAGCTCTTGACTCTGTCCTTACTACCCTAGCCGTAACACAAAATCTATCCGGCATTTTTCTGGCTGCCTGCATATAAAAATCAGCACGCCAACCGTACCCTATAACAATGTATTTTATCATCATTGCTCCTCCTTTTTACATTTCTTTTCCAAAACAAATTATTGTCTTCAATCCCACTGCACTTTCCGCATACGCAAAAGCCTCCAAAAAATTGTGCACAGCAAATTCTTTTGTAATCAGATCCTCCAGAGATAACTGCCCCTCTTTTACCATCTCATAAATCTTTTTGCACTGATTCACACTACATCTTGTCGACCCACACAGTTTTAATTCTTTATAATGCAAAAGGTTTGAATGCACTTTAATCTCATCTTTATTTTTAGGCAAGCCTCCGAAAAATAAAATACGTCCTTTTGTATTCATAATAGAGAAAGTTTTTTCCTGAACATCTTTAGATGCACACGCAGTGATGCAGACATCCACGCCTTTTCCATTTGATTCCTTGTCAATGATGTCGGCCGCTCTTTCAGGCGTTGCTGTAATAATAAAAGAAGCAGCTTTTGCAGCTCTGTTCAATCGATCCCGGGATAGGTCGCTAACAATAATCTTATGTGCCCCCTGTGCTTTTGCAAGCATAGCATGAAGAACTCCAATGGGACCTGCTCCTACAATAAGTACACAATCCTTTTCATGAATTTCGATCTTCTCTTGTCCATTCAACACACACGCTGCAGGCTCAACTAAGGCCGCAGCTCGCATAGTTGTCTTTTCATCAATACATATCACATTTCCTTGTCGCACAGCCTCTTTTGGGATCCGGACATATTCTGCAAATCCACCATCAATGTTTATTCCAAAAGCCTGATAATTGCTACACAAATGAGAATTACCCTCTTGACAGAAATCACACTCACCACACCCAAAATTTGGTGCGATCACTACTTGCATTCCTTCCTTGTAATAAGATACTTTTTCTCCTACTTTAACAATTTCTCCGCTAATTTCATGCCCGAGTATTAGTGGATGTTCTTCATCTACGCCCTGATAACCATTCTTTATCATACGAAGATCTGATCCGCAAATTGCAGCAACACATGTCTTGACCAGAATTTCTTCCTCCTCGATTTTGGGGATCTCACATTCTACCAACCTTACATCATTTGCTCCGAAAAGTTTAATCGCAAACATTTAGAATTCCTCCCATTAAATATGCCTATCGTTTTCAGCAGCTCTCTCATCACTTTATTTTAATAATCTTTCCAGTTATTATAGATTCATTTCCTGCACTCACTATTGCTACTGCTTTTAATCCATCCTCCCCTCCTACTAAAGGCTCCTTCCCCTTCAAAATAGAATCAATAAAGGCACGATCCTCATTTTCATATGCGGATATAAACAGCTCTCTCCACCCCTTAACTATTTCCTCCTTTTTCTCTCCACAGAACATATACGTCCGCACTGAATCTGACTCTAGATTTCCAACTGTAATCATCCCCTTTGTTCCTAATATCTCCATACGAGCATCATAGCCATATCCAACTCCTTGAGCGCCTTCTATACAACCAATGACTCCGTTTTTCATTTTTATATTCATTACGACTGTATCATAAAAATCCGGATATTTGTTTTTTGCATCAGGGCATCTGTAATTTCCTCCTAAAGCATATACACTTTCTGGTTCACTTTCAGAAAACCACCTCAACGCATCAATATCATGACTGTTAACCTCCGCTAACGGACCATTGCTTTTCCTTATATCATACATCCATTCATGAGGAGTACTCGGACCTCTGGTCAACGATCTTATTGTCACAATTTTTCCGATTGCACCTGAATCGATCATTTCTTTCGCATGAATAAAATCTTTAAACGATCTTCTCATAAAGCCAATTTGAAGAATAACATTATTTTCTTTTGCTACGCGTATCATTTGTTCGCATTCATAAGTATCCATTGCCATCGGCTTTTCACAAAAAATATGCAATCCTCTCTTGGCCGCCGCAACTGCAATCTCACAATGATATTTCGTAGGCGTAGCTATCACTACTGCATTTGCCCCACTCTTTTCAATTGCTTCCAGATAATCACAATAATAGGGTATTCCATCAAGTTCAACAGAGGCAGACTTAGCCGTTTCAACACACATATCTGATATCGCAATCACTTCCGCTTGTGGTATTTTATAGTGAAAATTTCTTGCATGAATCATTCCAGCTCTTCCACTTCCAATTATGCAAAGCTTGACTTTTGTTTTCATTTTCGTTTTCCTCCGTTTCTTTTGTTTATTTTCGATTTATTTCATTTTTATATATATTATTTAAGCTTATTTCCTCTCTTTTAAACATTCTTATTCTATTGTTTTTGATCATTTTATTCTTTTTTTAACATTGACGCTAAAAGTAAAATATCCTATAATTAGTAATAAATACCATATTTATGCGAAATTTAATGCATCTGTGTTTTTTCGATTACTTTTTCTTTTTTCGCAATATGTATATTTCCCTCAAAAAAAATCTAATAATGTATAAATGGAGGTATATATGAAAAATGTATCGCAACCACTCTTTGCAGAAGAAAGAAAAAAAGAAATCCTAGATCTGCTTGAAAAACAAAACAAAGTTTTCGTCCCTGATCTATGTGACTTTTTTAATGTTTCACCTGCAACTATCCGAACCGATCTCCGTATCTTAGATAATGAAGGCTTATTAAAACGCACCCATGGCGGCGCCGTAAAATTAAGCAAGGCAACTTACGAACCAACATCTGATTTTAAATTATCTCAAAAAAGCGAAGAAAAGAAGAAAATAGCTGAATATGCAATACAGCTTATCGAAAACAGCGACACAATAGCATTGGACACCGGAACCACCACTCTAGAATTAGCAAAATTGCTTCCTTCCAAGCACGGACTCACCGTCATCACAAACGATATTGCAATTGCAACTTTTCTAGAACAAAATTCTGACGCAAAAGTTATTATGCTGGGCGGCATCATCCGAAGAGGCTTCAATTGTACCGCAGGTTCATTTGCCGCAAAAATGATGCAACCTTTCAATGTAGACAAAGCTTTTATTGCTTCTAACGCATTTTCCTTTGAATCTGGTTTTTCTACACCAAGCACTGAACAAGCAGAAGTAAAAAGAGCCATGATTCATTCCGCTGCAAAAGTAAATATGCTTATTGATAGTTCTAAATTTAATTGCATTGCCTTTTATAGATTTGCTGAACTTGAAGACATCGACCAACTGATTACAGATAACCTTCTTTCATCTGAAGACAGAGCAATATTAAACGGTTATCAAGATACATTAAAGCTTGCCATCGTCTGATCTACAAACCGGGATATTTCTTTTAAGGAACTTTTCCCGGTTTGTATTTAATTTGAAAAAGCATATTTATTCACTTTTATAATAATCTTCAAACATCTTTATTGCTTTCTGATACCTTTCCAACATTACTTTATAAGTTTCAACTCTCTCTGGATCTGGTTTGCACACATCCGTTTCCCTCACCGCCCTTTCAAATTCAATCGAAACACCAATGGCTTTTGCGGCAAGCTGTGCTGTTCCCCTTAATGCTGTATCGACTTCATTACATATAAAAGTTGTTGTTTCTAGAACATCTGCTTTAATCTGGCGGAACAATCTGGATTTTGCTCCGCCTCCCATGGTATATAACTTATCGAAAAAATATTGCGGATACATTTCTTTAAATCTTTTTACATAACCAGCATATTCATATGCGATCCCCTCCATGATACTTCTATATATTGCACCTTCTGTCTGATTCCACGTCAAACCAATAACCCCACCTCTCATTTCTGGTGCATATGGTAAAATTCTGCCTCCAAAATGAGGAATCACTATCATTCCCTTACATCCTGGTTCTTCTTTTTCTGCCGCATTTTCTAAAGCCTCATATTCTAGCTCTCCACTTCCTTTCAGGCAATCCCTTGCCCACCTAACACAAAGCCCGCCTCCATTAATGTATGCCATCGGATACCACACACCATCTATCGGAGCACGCATCATTGTAATTGTCTGTTTTTCGATATCGGGCAAAAAAATATCTGTTGAAGTACATAACACAGAAGCTGTGCCTGCACAATCCAAAAGATTTCCTTTTTCCAATACACCTGCCCCGTATATGGATGCCGATGTATCACCGCATCCAGCAATTACAGGAATACCCGCTTTCACCCCCGTTATTTTCTCAAAATTTCGCGACGTATATCCAACTATATCGCAAGGATCGATTATTCTTGCCATTTTGGATTTATCTATTTTAAAATTGTTTAACAATTCATCTGACCATTTTTTATTAAGATTATCACCAAAACCCGAATATTGAAGCCCTGTAAAATCAAAGAAATATTTTTCTTCCTTTGATACAGAAATTTTCCCTGTAATGAATGCTGAAATAGTCACAAATTTATACACTTTTTTATATAAATCCGGATATTCATTCTTTAACCACAATATTTTAGGACCATGGGTAAACGAAACGGGACCGCCAGTTATTTTTGTAATATCACTCGCACACTCCTTCTGCATATACTCAGCATAACTCCGACAACGTGTATCCAGCCAAGAATCATAGGAGGTAACAGCTTTTCCATCTTCATCCACTCCCATAATTCCGGCCATTTGTCCATCTATCCCAATTGCCGCAACATTATTTATCGCATTCGGTTCCTTTTCTGCAAGTTCTTGAATGGCCCCCAAACATGCTTTGTATATTTCCTCCGGATCCTGCCAAATCCCCACTTTCTCATTTCCAATTAATCGAAGAGATCTAAAAGATGATGATACCTTATTAATATTTTCATCATACAGAGCCGCCTTACATCCTTGAGTCCCTATATCAACACTTACTATATATAAAGGCATTATCAAATCCCCCCTAATTTCCAAGCATAATCTGCAAAATTATATTATCCGTGTTTTCCATCCCCTGGCTGGCCATTCTTCCAATACTTTTTATGGTGTTTTCTGCTGTATCCATCACAAGCCCCTCCCCAACCGAAAAAGCACTTCCTCTTTTTGCCATTTCTAAAGATAAAATAGCTGTACCAAGTGCGGCTGCAACTTTTGATGCACATGACGGTTTTGCACCATCGCAAACCATTCCGCCCACCGTACATATCGTATTGATTATTGTCTTTTTGATTATTTCCTCACTTTCTCCATCAAGCCACGCTATACCGCTTACAGCACCAGCCGCTGCCGATACAGCCCCGCAATATGCAGAAAGTTTTCCAATAAAGACTTTTTGATAAATCGATACCAAATTCGCTAATACAAGTGCGCGATATAATGTTTGCTCGCTTGCGTGTATTTCTTTCGCATATTCAATTACCGGAATCGAAACAGCCATTCCTTGATTCCCACTTCCTGAATTTATTACTACAGGCATTGAACAACCACTCATTCTGGCATCAGCTCCAGCTGCGGCATATGCGATTACTTTATGTTTCAAATCATCGCCATAACTTTCCATCAGAATTCGACCTACGCACATTCCATACGGCTTATTCATCCCTTCTTCTGCAATTAAAGAATTGTAATTAATCTGCCTCTCTAGTACTTCACTAATATCGGATAAATTTACCGAATCAACAAATTCAAAGATGCCATTCAAATCCATAAAATTCCTATTATCATACTTCAGGCACTCTTCATTTTTGTCAGAAGACTCCAACGAATCCTTCTTCCATACAATTATTTCATTCTTTCGAATTTCTACCACGCCCGTGTGGCTCCCAATTACTGTTACAACCGCACTCTTTTTCCCTTTTTCAGCCCGGGCAGATATGTATAACTTATCTGCCCCAGCATTGAGTTCACATGAGATTCTTTTTTCTTTTATTATTTGTTTCGCTTTATCTATATGGCTCTTTTTTATTCCATTAAGCACCTCCAATCCCTTTTTGTGGTCTCCACCAACGGTCCCCAGAGCCGCAGCGGCTTCAATCCCTTTCATTCCGTCAGAGTTTGGCACTGTAACGCCTTTGACATTTTTAATAACATTTCCACTACATACAATTTTTATAATCTGTGGTTCTTCGCCTAATACGTTTCGCGCATATGCCGCTGTATACGCAACCGCAATCGGTTCTGTACAACCAAGTGCCGGAACAAGTTCTTCCTTTAACACTTGAATATATTTTCCATATAGCTCTGGTCTCATTTCTTCACTCCGTTTTACTCCATTTTATTCGTAAAAATTTTTTCCTTTTGCAATCTCATCTGCCACCTCATCAATCACCTCACGCACCAGAGGGAATCTGTGAAGTGCATCATGATTCCATCCGCATCCACCTGAAAGGACAAATTTGGGACCTGCGGCTTTCATTCCTTCTTCTAAGCGCCGCCGTATTACCTGCTTAACTTTTTCCCTGTCTGATCCAGAAAGATCAGTCGTTCCCGGAGCGACAGAACCATCTCCAATAGACAGATAGCCACTGGATCCCAAATCATGATCCAAACCACCGATCAAAACTTTATCCGTAATCTCCCTCATTTCTCTTAACGTTCTATGTTCTTTATGTGTATCCGCCCAGTTAAATGCCTGAACAGGATAATCCATAAACTGATCGGTATCATTTCTATCGCCATGACACAAATGTGCAAGATTAAACCATGTTTTATCTTTTATTGCATTTAGATTCCTAAGATCATATTTCGCAGCACATTCCTCATACATTTCTTTACCCATTTTTTCATACATTCCCATTTGATATCCAAGAAAGAAACCATCGGCACCTGCATCTACAAACGCTTCCATCAGTCGTTCATTTGTCTCAGCAACTACTTCCATACCCATTTTTGCGTATTTCTCAGATTGTTTAAATTGGGAAACAATGACTTCCTGATGATAATGTCCTGCTGTCATCTCCCCCATCCATACAATATTACTAAAAATAGTAGGAAGGACAGGCACATCCCCTTGATAATGATCACACAATCTTTTCACCACTTCTATTTCCCTTGCAAGCGCACCTTTTTTTAAATCCGGCACTTTTATTTTCGCCCAATCATGAGGATCCTTAATCGCAAACTGAAGTGTATTCATCCATGTATCATCCAAATAATTTTCTGCCGGACGAATAACCTGTCCAAAATCTTCCGTAAAATAAATTCCATTCGGCATCACTTTAATAAAATCAAAATCATAGGCTTCCTGATACCGTATAGTTGCATCAGTAAAATCTTTAACATTTCTATCTTCTAGATTAAAATGTGGCCCCCACATAGCGTATGCCGGGCGATCTAAAATTTTTCCTTCCAATGCAGCTTCAATTCTTTGTTTGTGTGTTATCATATACACATCCTCCTTTTCTTTTTTATCAAAACAGAACTTGTCTGTTTTTAATATACTTTTTCCCATGTTCCCGTCTTAGCCGATCTACGCGCAGCGTCAAGAACTTTCATGCACTGCACTCCTTCTTCCGGCGTTACAAATGGTGTTTTCTTTTCTAGGACACAAGAAATGAATCTGTTTATAATCTCCGTTGCTCCTTCAGATCCTCTTGCCGCCCATTTTTTTAAATCATAAAATATTTTTTCACCATTCTTCTTATAAACTGCAATCGACCATGGGTCTTCAAACAATTTCATAACCCCTTCTGTACCAAAAATATGAGTTTCACGATCATTACACCCATACACACACCAACTTGTATATAACATGCCACTTAACCCATTCTGACACTTTAGGAGCAACATAGCGGTATCTTCATTATCAATAGGTATTCCATTTGATTTTTTCTTATCCAACACAGTTGCAAAAGTCATAATTTCTGTAATCTGCGTTTCAAACATCCAAGGAATCAGATCAATACGATGACAGCCTACCGATAAAAGAACGCCACCGTTCCCTCCGTTTTTGTCAAAAAAATCGGATCGCCCAGTCCTTTCCATATACGGTATTTCCGGACCACCATGCGATAAGAAACTTCGAAAAGCTATTGGCTTTCCAATTATATCTTGTTTTAACAACTCTTTTGCTTTCCAATGAGGTTCGTAAATCCGCTGATTATACGAGATCATAAGAATCCTTTTGGTTTTTTTTGCCACCTTAAGCATTTCTTCCGCCTGTTTTGAGTCAAGAGCCATTGGCTTTTCACATAAAACATGCTTTCCTGATTTCAATGCCTCGATAACAATATCTCTATGAGTCATTTCCGGCGTACATACACTTACAGCTTCAAGCCCCGGATGCATTAACATCTCACTCAGATTCTTATACGCTTTTACTCCATACTCTTCTTCAATTTTCTCTCCCTTTTCTACAGACGAATCATACACTGCCACCAAATCTGTATTGGGATTATTGATATACGCCGGAATATGCCTTCCAGTGGCAATCCCCCCGCAACCTATTACACCGACTTTAAGTTTCATCTATTATTTCCCTCACTAAAACAGTTCTACTTCTATATCAAAAACCTTTCCCATCTGCTGAATAAGATGTGCAACATCACCTTGAATCACAATAGCATGATGAGAAGACAAACTTTCCATAATTTTATGCCCACTCTTGTTTTTATAATGGAAAATTGCCCCGTTTCTACAATCCGAACCAGGATATCCTACATATCTCTTCAATTCTGCTTCTATAACTGTTATTTTCCTCATATTGGCATGAATCTTTGCCAAAACCACAGGGCCGCAAGACATTTCTGCATCCGGCATAACGGCATGATCATTTACAATTTCCAGCACCTTGGGTTTTAAAATCCATTTTTCAGAAAAACTTTGGGGCAAAAAACCAAAATATCCACAATGTACACCTAACGCATGATTATCACTGTCCTCTATTTCAGGAAAACTATCAATTTTCTCATGCTTAAGAGCTGCCATTCCCACAAGAAATGGATAGATGTTTGTCATCATTAACGGTTTTTTCATTGAATAATAAAACAAAACTTCACTCAGAAGAGTAACCAAATCACCCTCACACGCCCATAAAATCTTGTCATATTCAAATAACCAGTTCCAAGCCAGGCAAGGTGTTGTTCCAGAAAGGAACGACTCATTCAGACAATTACTTCCTACCCCCAATACATTTCCTTCTTTTTCTACTTCATCTCGAATTGCCAAATACAATTTAACTGCCCTGACAGCAGATAGTCTGTCCACTCCTTCTGCAGGCACCTTTTTTTCCTGCCAAACTCTTTCGGCAACATCATCGGAAATAGTTTCAGCTTTTTGATTTATCTCCTTCCAGCTTTTATAAACAATATTTGTACCAAAATAATCCTCTATTTTATTGACGCATTCTTTTTCCCACCAATAGAATCGTTTAAAAATATTGGCTTGCATACCTTCTCCCGGCGAATCTTGAAAAATAAGAAATTTCCACTTATTTTTTAAAATCTTTTTCAATGCAATTGAACGGAGAATTGTTTTTCCTATATCTACATTGTACGGTGTAAAAACATTGTCCATGTTAAGATTTTCTCTTAAATATGCAGCAATTTCCCAATCCCACATTTCAACAGTTCCAAACTGTGACGTCATAAGAATAACTGGCTTCATAATGCATTTAATCAATTCACCGCTCCGATATACCGCACCAATCATTTGCGGAAAAACAACCGCATCTGCCTGTTCCGGCACGCATTCACCAAGCATCTTTTCAGGAAGGAATTCTGCTTCATCCTCGTATAAAGCAGAAATATTTTTCATCTGCTCATCATACTCTTTTTGTTCTCTTTCGTTTCTTTCCCTAAAATATAAAGGCTGTATAATACATTTCCCTACATTCATCTTTCCTTCTCCTTCCCAGCACAATGGCATGCTATACAATGGCCGTTTCCAATATCATTTAATTCAGGTCTTAATTCTCTACACTTTTGGGAAGCATATTGACAGCGTGTATGAAATCTGCAACCGCTTGGAGGATTTAACGGACTCGGAACCTCGCCTTCAAGATAAATCTGCTTTCTTTCTGCATCTACATCCGGAATTGGAATAGCTGATAACAGCGCTTGGGTATACGGATGAAGCGGATTAGAAAACAGTTCATTTTTCTCCGCTATTTCTACAATACTTCCCAAATACATAACTGCAACTCGGTCACTTATATGCTTTACTACACTTAAATCATGAGAAATAAATAAGTAAGACAAATTATATTTCTTCTGGATATCATGAATCAGATTTAGAACCTGACTCCTTATAGATACATCTAGGGCCGAGACCGGTTCATCACACACAATAAATTCTGGATTTAAAATCAATGCCCTTGCAATAACTATTCTTTGACGTTGCCCCCCCGAAAACTCATGTGGATACCGATTCATCGCATCAGCATTTAGGCCGACTATTTTTGCCATTTCAAGCACTTTTTCAATCCGTTCTTCTTTAGTTCCAATTTTATACACATCAAGCGGCGCTTTAATTATTTCCATTACTGTCATTCTCGGATTAAGTGACGCGTACGGATCCTGGAAAACCATCTGCAATTTTCGTCTCATTTTCCGCATTTCATCTTTACTAAATTGCAGCAAATCTTTGTTCTCATACAAAACTTTCCCTTCAGTTGGCTCAATAAGTCTAAGAACACATCTTCCAAATGTAGACTTTCCACAACCGCTTTCTCCAACTAACCCCAAAGTCTCTCCTCTTTTTATGTCAAGAGATACATTATCAACCGCTCTAAGTTTTTGTCCTTTTTCCAAAAAACTTCTTCCAACGTCAAACTCTTTGGTCAATCCCTCAATCCGTATAAACCTCTCGTTATGATCCATACTAATTTGACTCCTCTCTGTTTGTATCGTCGTATAAAAAACAACGAATCATCCGTCCTTCCCTATGTATCAATTCAGGATTCTCCTCTCTGCACCTTGTCATTGCTGATGGACACCTGTCGCAAAACCTACAACCTTTAGGCATTTTCTTCAAGCTCGGAACAACACCTTCAATTGTATATAAACGATCAACACTTTTCGACAAAGAGGGAATGGAAGCAAGCAATCCTCGTGTGTAAGGATGCATGGGATTTTTAAAAAGCTCTCTCTTTTCTGCTTTTTCCACTACATTTCCCGCATACATCACCATAATCTCATCAGCCATTTCTGCAACAATTCCCATATCATGTGTAATAAGGATAATAGACGTACCGGAATTAGTTTGTAATTCCTTCATAAGTTTCACAATCTGTGCCTGTATCGTCACATCCAATGCGGTAGTTGGTTCATCCGCAATCAATATTTCTGGATTGCACGATAACGCCATTGCAATCATAATTCTTTGTCTTTGTCCCCCACTCAACTGGTGAGGATATTGCTTCATTTTTGCTTCAGGCGATGGTATTCCAACTTTTTTTAACATCTCCAACGCCTTCTGTCGTGCCTGTTTCTTTTTCATATTCTGATGAATAATAAATGGTTCCATCATTTGCTTCTCAATAGTCATAACCGGATTTAACGAAGTCATTGAATCTTGAAAAATCATTGCAATTTCATTTCCTCTGATTCGGCACATTTCTTTTTTACTTACTTCTGTCAGTTCACGATCATGAATTTTTACAGACGACTCGTCATCAATCTTTGTATTTCTCTCAGAAAGCAGTTTCAACATCGATAAACAAGTTACACTTTTTCCGCATCCACTTTCTCCAACAATTCCTAAAGTTTTTCCTCGCTGTAAGGAAAAGCTGACGTCTTGTACGGCATAAAACAGTTCTTTATCTGACCAGAAACCTACTTTCAGATTATTGACATTCAATACGGTGCTTTCCATCTTCACTCCTCCAAATCTGACTATATTTTCATTTTCGGGTCCAAAGCATCTCTCAATCCATCTCCAAACAAGTTAATGCTCAAAATTGTTATCAACAGGCATATTCCTGGCGGAAGCCACATCCATGGCTTAGAAGATATAACAGAAACTGACTGTGCTGCATACAACATATTCCCCCAAGATGCTTCTGGAACCTGTACTCCCATTCCTAAAAAGCTAAGTCCCGATTCCTGCAAAACAGCATTTGCAATACCAAAAGTAAACGCAATAATAATTGGAGCAAAAGCGTTGGGCAAAATATAGCGAAACATAATAACAAAATTAGATGTTCCAATAGCTCTCGCCCCTTCTATATAATCTTTTTCTCTGACAGATATAACGCTTCCATATAGTTGCCTGGCAAATCCTGGCCACCCCATTATACCAATCACAACAGTCGCCGATGTTATTGAAGGACCGATCACTGAAACAAGTACTAATACAAATACCATTGATGGAAATGACAGAAAAACATCAGCAATACGCATTATAACTGTTTCCGCTATTCCGCGATAAAACCCTGCTATCATTCCCAGAGGAACTCCGATTGCAAAACTGATCAATACAGAAAAAAATCCAACAAATAAAGAAGTCCTTCCACCATAAATTAATCTCGCAAACAAGTCCCGACCTGTGCTGTCTGTCCCTAATATATGTTCTTTACTAGGGGCGGAACCAAATCCGCTGTAAATTTCATAAGGTTCCAACTTCATAAGTAATGGCAAAAGAAAGAGTAAAACTAATTCTACCAACAACACGCATAAGCCTGCCATAGCCAGTCTGTGTGTGCAAAATCTTTTTATTACATCTTTCATATATGAACTCTTCTGCACTTTATCTACCTCCAATCACCTGGACACCCTTGGATCCAGTACACTATAAAACAAGTCAATCACAATATTTCCTACCAGAACAAATCCTGCAATCAACACAGTAATTCCCATTATTGTTGGATAATCCCTGTAATTAATTGACTGAACCATTAACGTACCCATCCCCGGCCAGCCAAACACCTGTTCTGTAATAATAGTGCCTCCAATCAAAGCCGGAAGTGATAAACCTACTTGTGTAACTAATGGAATCAATGAATTTTTTAGAGCATGTTTAAAAATCACCGTTTTTTCTCTCAGTCCTTTTGCCCGAGCAGTTCTTATGTAGTCATCACTTAACACTTCCAGCATACTGCTTCTCATATATCTCGTATAAACACCTACATATTGAAGCATCAGAGTTATAACCGGAAGAATAATATGGTGTACCAATGTCGCTAAATTTTGTGGTCCCTGCACATCATACATGCCACTTGTTGGCAACCATCCAGCCTTTATGCTAAACACATAAATGAGAATCATAGCCGCAAAAAAATTAGGAGTTGCCGCACCAATAAAAGCAAATACAGACGAGCCATAATCCCATGCAGAATAAGGTTTATATGCCGATATAATCCCTAACGGGATTGCAATAACAAGGGCAATAATAAGGGCTGTAACCGTAAGCATTAATGTCGGACCTATTCTCTCAGCAACCATTCCCGCTACTGGTCGCATTGTTCTATACGACGTCCCAAGGTTACCCGAGAGTACATTTTTCAACCATATGAGATACTGAACATATACCGGCTGATCCAGTCCTAACTGAGCCTCTAACCTTTCCACGTCACTTTCCGTCAAATTACTAGTACTTCCAAGTATCATTTCCACCGGACTCCCCGGAGCCAAAGATGCCAAAACATACACAAGCACTGTTATTCCTAGAAATGTAAGTATGGCAATCAACATTCGTTTAACAATATACTTCGCCATTAATTCTCGACTCCTCCTGTCTTATTATTTTTATACTTATATATTATCGTTTATTATTTAATTTGTCAATATTATCTTTCATTTACAATTGTTTATTATCGTTTTCAAGCTTTTTAAATCAAAACGGCGTATTCTTGTAAAACTAATTCAACAATACGCCGTTTCATCACTATATTACCCCAAATGCAGAATCCATATAATAAGGGCAAATATATTTACTTAACTTTCCAATTCCAATAATCAAATACAGACGAAGACATGTCGCTTGTATTCATATTGCTGAGTCTATTATTATAAATAACCGTTATGTCCGGTGCATAAAGAAAGTAATAGCATGACGCATCAGCCTGCCATAATTGCAGTTCACTCGTATATTTCTTTTCTTCTTCTTCCGTAAGTGCTGTTGCAATTTTGCTATATAATTCCTGACCTGTTGGATCTGTTACATGTGCAAGGTTATATACCCCCCCTATTGTAAAGAAGTCCTGATTTTCCAACGGATTAGCACCATCACTTGAAGTTTTCATTATTGCAAAATCAGCTTCCTTATCACGCATCATCTGCATCATTGTCGACAAATCTACTGATTGAGCATTTACCTTTACTCCTATTTCCTCCATATCACGTTGAAATAACGTTGCAGTCTGCTCACGAAGACTGTCTCCAGTAACATAAAGAATAAGTAATTCTTGAGAAAAATCAAAATTATTCTCTTCCAAAATCTTTTTCGCTTGTTCTGGATCATACTTATTACTAAAACTTACTTCTGAAATGGCAGGATCATAGTATTTATTATTACTTGCATACATTCCTTCTCTAATTTTTCCTTTTCCATCCAATAATTCTTCAACCATTTCCTCTCTGTTAATAGCCATATCAAATGCCTGGCGTGTGGTTTTATCAAACTTCTCATTATCGACAATAATCCATACCTGACCAGGAGACTCCAAAGACTCCACTGTCAGATAATCCTGTTCTTCAGCCATCGGAATATCTTCCAACGGGAACGACACTCTTCCTCCAGGTACTAAATCAACTTCACCGCTCATTAACGATGCAAGAATATTGGTAGATGAAATACATCTGATCACAAGTTTGTCAAAATCAATATCCCCAAGATAATAATCGGGATTTGTAGTATATACCACGCGTTCTCCTGGCACTGTACTTTCAAACATAAACGGACCATTTCCAACCGGATTGTTCCAAAAATCTGCTTCCATAAATTCCGACGGTTCCAAATCATTCAACATATGCTCCGGCAAAACAAAAAAGTAGGATGCCTGCTTCAAAAACATAGTATCTGACATTGCTTTTTTCAAATTCATTGACACTGTTAAATCATCAATCTTCTCTACCTCAACGCTATCTGTAGATGTCTCTACCCCACTTTCATCTGTTCCCGCAATATTCTGAAAAAACTGTCTTCTGCTTGTCGTAATTTCTGCTTTTGTTATCATCTTACAAGTAAAAACCACATCATCTGCAGTTACAGGCTCGCCGTCCTGCCATTTTGCATCAGGATTCAAATGAAATGTTATAGTCATATAATCATCACTCATTTCCCACGACTCTGCCAACCGTGGATACAAAACTCCTTGTGCACCTACTGCAACCAAATTATCAAACATCTGGTTACAAACTGTATCACCTACCACCCCCGTAGACGAATAAGGATTTAAGCTGTTCCATGTTTGATCATATGCCATTGTTACAACTTTTTCTTCCTGACTCGTATTTGTTTCTTCCAAATCGGTGCTTTCTGTTTTGCTTCCACATGCCGTCAATGCAAGCACAGCCACAATAATCGCACTAATCCATATTCTTTTTTTCGCTTTTTTCATACAGTTCCTCCTTGTCTTTTCGTTTACTTTTGTATGTTTTTATTTTCTATTATTATATATTCGTTTTTGTATATTGTCAACAACTTTCAATAGATAATGATAGTATTTTTAATAAAAACGTGAGCTTATATTACTATTTTTTTGCATTGAAAAGAAAAAAACGACACATATAACAAAGAATCATAATTTATCAAAACAAATCTCAGCAATGTAACAAAATAGCTTTATATATCTTGCACGATCTTTTATTTACCCAATTTATACTTTATGTTATAATTTTATATGTCATATATCATAAAATATGGAGGAAACCATGAACGGAAATGAGAAGTACATTGCCATTTATTCCCGGAAATCAAAGTTTACCGGAAAAGGCGAAAGTATCGGGAATCAGATAGAACTCTGTAAAGAATATATTCAAACTCATTATACTGAAATTCCACAGGATCATATTTTAGTGTATGAGGATGAAGGCTTTTCCGGCGGCAATCTCAACCGGCCGGACTTTAAAAAAATGATGGAAGCTGCAAGGCAGCGTAAGTTCAAAGCGATCATTGTCTACCGCCTGGACCGAATCAGCCGGAATATCAGTGACTTTTCCAGCCTTATTGAAGAATTGTCAAGACTGGACATTGCTTTCATATCTATCCGAGAACAGTTTGATACCGGAACTCCCATGGGACGGGCCATGATGTATATAGCTTCTGTTTTTTCCCAGCTGGAGCGTGAAACCATAGCCGAGCGTATCAGAGATAATATGCATGAACTGGCGAAAACCGGACGATGGCTTGGGGGAACAACTCCCACAGGATATGCCTCAGAATCGGTACAGAAAGTTACCATAGACGGGAAAGCAAAAAAGGCCTGCAAGCTGAAACTGATACCGGAAGAATCAGAAATTGTCCGTCTGATCTACAGCCTGTATATCGAACACGATTCTCTGACTTCTGTAGAAGCAGAATTAATAAAGCGGGGACTTAAAACAAAAAACAATAAACTCTTTACCCGTTTTTCAATCAAGTCTATCTTACAGAATCCGGTTTACATGATCGCGGATGTAAACGCATATAACTTTTTTGTAAAAGAGAACGCAGATCTTAATTCTGCCAAAGATGAATTCGACAGCGTCCATGGCATGATGGTATATAACCGCACCAAACAGGAAAAAGGGAAAGCCGTCACCTATCTTCCGCCCGATGAATGGATTGTTGCGGTAGGTCTGCATCAGGGCATTGTTCCGGGCAAAGTCTGGATTTCTGTACAGGAGTCTCTGGATCGGAATAAAAGTAAGGCATACCGAAAGCCTCGGAATAACGAAGCACTCCTGACCGGTCTTTTATACTGCACCTGCGGCAGCCGTATGTATCCGAAGATCAGCAAGCGAAAAACTGCTGACGGGAAGCCGATATACACTTATGTATGCAAATTAAAAGAGCGCAGCAAACGTTCAATGTGCAACAGTAAAAATGCCAATGGGAACACACTGGATCTGGCTGTGATCGAGCAGATCAAGCTGCTGGAAGATGACAAAGGTTTCTTCATTGACCAGCTGGAACAAAGCCGGAAATTCTATACCGGCAACCGTGCAGCCTATGAAGATCAGCTGGCTTCTATCCGTCATGAGAAAGAAGAACTGGAAAAGAAAATTGAAGGTCTGGTTGATTCCCTGGCCGATTTGGGTGACAGCACGGTTAGGAATCAGGTGGCACGACGCATTGAACAGCTGAATCAGAAATGTGAGGAAACAGACACCCGGATCCATGAACTGGAAGCACTGACTTCCCAGCACACTTTCAGCGATATCGAATTTGACGTCATGCGGCAACTGCTGTCCGTTTTCAAGACAAGCATAGATGAAATGACCGTAGAACAGAAACGTGCGGCGATCCGCACACTCGTCCGCAAAGTTGTATGGGACGGTGTCAACGCCCATATTATCCTCTTCGGGGTGCAGGATGATGAAATTGAATATCCGCCGCTTTCCTATCAAGCAAATGAAGCAGACAGCACAGAAGACGACTTAGAAGAGTTGGAACGGTTCAGTGATGTGGATTATGAAGATGAAATCGCTGACGGCTCAAAAACTCATTGGGGTGAGGATAGCAAATGAAATTCTTATGTATCTTCGTTCCAAGAAAAAAGCCGCAAAAGAAATCTCTCTTTATGAACCAATCGGCACTGACAGAGAAGGAAACGAAATAAAATTATATGATATTATCGAGACTGATGAAGAAGAAGTTGCCGAAAAAATTCACCTAAAAGAAAATATACAGACACTTTATGAAAAAGTCGAAAAAGAATTATCGCAGCGGGAACGTATTATTTTAAAAATGCGTTACGGACTCTATAACGGAGAAGAATATACGCAGCGGGAAATTGCAAGACAACTTGGAATTTCCCGTTCTTATGTCTCACGAATCGAAAAAGGGGCTGTGGAGAAACTACGGAAATCTTTTTCATGATTTCAAAAATACCTATATACATGTAACAAAATTGCTAACACTTATTTTCGGTAATCACCGGAAACGCCAAAAGCCTCTGAAAAATCCAGACTTTGTCTCATCTCCTAGTAAAAGAACTGCCTATCATCAATCTTTCAATGACAGGCAGTTCTTCTGCTTAAAATTCTTATTCAATTTCATTTACGAAAACAGTTTAGTGTACTCTGTCTGTGTATCGGCAATATGATATATATAAACTGTTTTTTCTATCAGTCGATATATAGAAACATACCTTTCAGATATAATCATGTGATACCCCTTTCGGTTCAACCATTTGTCAGGTGTAAGTGAACCAAAATTCGGGTATAACTCCAAACGTTCAATACTATTTAATATCTGATCTGTTACTTTCATCGCAGATTCCACACCGAATTGAAGTAAATAATAGTCCTCAATACTTTTCAAATCTTCCCACGCAGTAGGAAGAATCTCAACCTTATATTGTTCCTGCACGTTCTCTCAATTCCTTTCTTGCTTCGGAGATACTTCTTGTCTTTGCTCCGTTTAACCGTTCTTCTTCTGCTTGCATGATTTTCGCACGAAGTTCCAATGCCTGTTCCCTTTTCTCAAAGGCATCAATATTCATAAATACTCCGTCACCCTCGCCATTTTTTGTTATATAAATCGGTTCACTCGTTGCCCTTGCAAGATTGGAAATCGTAGAATAATCGTTTCGTAATGTTGCCGAAGCTTTAATAATCATTTTCTTCACCCTTTCATGTTTCTTTATTTTTATATCATTTTATTGATATAATTATATCTTCTTTTTTATATATTATCAAGTAAATCCAATTTATGAAAGAAGAAGTCTTTGGAAAATCCAGACTTTGTCTCATCTCCTATACAAAGAAATCGCTGAAGTATAAAACTTCAGCGATTTCTTTTTCACATTTCTTATATCGACAATCATCATATTCTCTGCTGAATATGATTTTCTTTGATTAACGAAAAAACTGTTCTTATAACTGCGGACCAGCTGAAACAAGAGCTTTTCCTGCCTCGTTGCTCTCATATTTTGCAAAGTTTTTAATAAATCTTCCTGCAAGATCTTTTGCCTTTTCATCCCATTCGGAAGCGTCTGCATATGTGTCACGAGGATCAAGAATGTTTGTGTCAACTCCCGGAAGCTCTGTCGGAACTTCAATGTTGAAGTACGGAATAGTTTTTGTCGGCGCATTTGCGATATCTCCGTTCAAAATTGCATCGATGATACCACGAGTATCTTTAATAGAGATACGTTTTCCTGTTCCGTTCCATCCTGTATTTACAAGATATGCTTTCGCGTTGTTAGCTTTCATTTTCTTAACGAGCTCTTCAGCATATTTTGTCGGATGAAGCTCAAGAAATGCCTGTCCAAAACATGCTGAGAATGTCGGTGTCGGCTCTGTGATACCACGCTCCGTACCTGCAAGTTTTGCTGTAAATCCTGACAAGAAATAATATTCTGTCTGCTCCGGTGTAAGAATCGATACCGGCGGAAGCACTCCAAACGCATCTGCTGACAGGAAAATTACATTTTTCGCTGCCGGAGCTGCCGATATCGGACGCACGATTTTTTCAATATGATCGATCGGATAAGACACACGAGTATTCTCTGTTACACTCTTATCATCAAAGTCAATTTTTCCGTTCTCATCAAGAGTTACGTTCTCAAGAAGAGCGTTTCTCTTAATTGCATTATAAATATCCGGCTCTGACTCTTTATCAAGGTTGATTACTTTTGCATAACATCCGCCTTCAAAGTTAAAGATACCGTTATCATCCCATCCGTGCTCGTCATCACCGATCAAAAGACGTTTCGGATCTGTGGAAAGCGTTGTCTTACCTGTTCCTGAAAGTCCGAAGAAAATTGCTGTATTCTCTCCGTTCATGTCTGTGTTTGCGGAACAGTGCATAGAAGCGATTCCTTTCAGCGGCAGATAGTAGTTCATCATAGAGAACATACCTTTTTTCATCTCTCCGCCGTACCATGTATTCAGAATAACCTGCTCACGGCTTGTAATATTGAACATAGCCGCTGTCTCTGAGTTCAATCCCAGTTCTTTATAATTTTCCACTTTTGCTTTTGATGCATTGTATACAACAAAATCCGGCTTAAAGTTCTCAAGCTCTTCCTCTGTCGGCTGAATAAACATATTCTTTACAAAATGAGCCTGCCAAGCAACCTCTACGATAAAACGGATTGCCATACGTGTATCTGCATTTGCTCCGCAAAATGCGTCAACAACAAACAGTCTCTTATTGGAAAGTTCTTTCAGCGCGATCGCCTTACATGTATCCCATGCTTCCTGGCTTGCCGGATGATTGTCGTTTTTGTATTCATCTGATGTCCACCAAACCGTATCTTTGGAGTTTTCATCCATTACGATAAATTTATCTTTCGGAGAACGTCCTGTATAAATACCTGTCATTACATTAACAGCTCCCAGTTCGCTTTCCTGTCCTTTTTCAAAGCCTTCAAGACTTGAATCTGTCTCTTCTTTAAAAAGCAGCTCATAAGAAGGGTTGTAAACGATTTCCGTAGTTCCTGTAATACCATACTGACTAAGATCAATGTTTGCCATAATATGTCTTACCTCTCTCTTTCTAAAATGTATATTTCACATCTACGCCGCTTAATGCCAGCGTTATGCTTTCATTATACAAAATCATTTTCCAAAAATCAACAATAATATTCATCTATCTCTCTCGATTATATGAAAGTTTTATAAACTGCAAATTCATATGCTCTATTTTATTTCTAAAAAAAACAAAATTACATTTCAATCACCGGAAGTGTCAAAAGGCACATTTGTGGATTTTAAGCGATTGTCAAGGTTTCCGAAAAATCTGGGTTTTGACTCGTCGCCATTTAAAAAATGCAGGATTTTTTTATCAATCCTGCATTTTCTACACGACAAGCCTCTCATAAATTATACATTCAAAATTTCTTTCACGATTTCTTTCATTTTGTCCGAATCGCATTCTCTGTTATGTCTGATCTGAGCATTTCGGATCTCTTTGATCGCATTCGGAATTTCCGTTGCCGACAGGGCGCTCAGCTCATCGATCAATTCAAATTCATCTTTCTTTGCATATTTATCGTCAATGGCAGTCATAACGCTATGGATAAATTTATACGGACTCGCCGTCGAAGCTACGAGACACTTCTTTTCATCCCCACTTTCCTTGCGGTATTGTGCGCATACATGTGCCGCTACCGCCGTATGCGTATCCATCACATACCCTGTTTTCTCATATGTATTTTTAATCGTCTCTTTCGTCTCTTCTTCCGTCGCAAATCCTCCGACAAAATCACCTAACTGTCCGCGCATCTCTTCTGTTATTTCATAAACGCCTTCTTCTTTAAGCTGTCTCATCAACTCGGCATTTTTCCCTGCATCCTGCCCTGCGATTGTATAGATCAAACGCTCCAGATTGCTGGAAATCAAAATGTCCATAGACGGGGAAGATGTCAGGATAAATTCTCTGTTTTTATCATAAACCCCTGTTTTAAAGAAATCAAAAAGCACTTTATTTTCGTTGGATGCACAGATCAGCTTTGCAATCGGCACTCCCATCTGTTTCGCATAATAAGCAGCCAGAATGTTTCCGAAGTTTCCTGTCGGAACCGTCACATTGATCTTTTCTCCCGCTTTGATTTCTTCATTCTCAAGCAGTTTTGCATAAGCGTAAACATAATATACTACCTGCGGAACAAGACGTCCGATATTGATAGAGTTCGCAGATGAAAACTGGTATCCGGCATCTGCCAACTCTTCCGCCAGCTTTTTATCTTCAAAAATCGCTTTCACACCGCTTTGTGCATGATCGAAATTTCCGTGGATCGCCACTACTGATGTGTTCTCTCCTTTTTGAGTCACCATCTGAAGCTCCTGAATACGGCTGACGCCCCCTTTTGGATAAAAAACGATGATCCTCGTTCCCGGAACGTCCGCAAAACCTGCAAGAGCCGCCTTTCCCGTATCTCCTGATGTTGCCGTTAAAATTACAATTTCATTTTTCACATTATTTTTCTTAGCCGACGTAATAAGAAGATGCGGCAAAATCGACAAAGCCATATCCTTAAATGCGATCGTTGCTCCGTGGAACAACTCCAAATGATATGTGTCACCCACTTTTACAAGCGGAGCGATCACTTCTGTATCAAACTTGGAATCATACGCACTGTTGATGCAGTGTTTTAACTCTTCCTCCGTAAAATCCGTAAAAAACTGTTTCATCACAGCATAAGCTGTTTCCTGATAAGACATCCCTTTCAATTCATCAAGCGTAACGTCAAGCTTTGGAATAGATTCCGGAACAAACAATCCCCCGTCATCTGCCAGACCTTTCAAGATCGCCTCGGATGCCGTCACTGTTTTTTCTGAGTTTCTTGTACTCTTATACAATAAATTCATTATTTTACCTCTTTTTCTTTCTGCAACACAATTTTCAACTAAATATATTCCTGAATACTCAGGCACTTTTTCGTTCCCGCCTTATGCAGATCGCCACAATACCGCATACTGCCATCAGCATCGGATAGATCAAATACGGCATAAAATCAAACGGAGTCAGACCTGTAAGAGCCGCAGCCGTAAGAAGCTGAGCGCCGTAAGGGATCAGCCCCTGTCCAACGGATGTAAACATATCCAGCAGAGATGCCGATCTTCTTGGATCAACGTCAAACTCATCACTGATTTCCTTCGCGATCGGGCCTGTCATAACAATCGCTACCGTATTGTTTGCCGTACAAAGATCAACTAAAAACGAAAGCAGCGCAATTCCTCCCTGTGCTCCTTTTGCTCCGTGAATCCTGCTTTTGATCTGATCCAGAATAAACTGGATTCCGCCGTTCATCTTCACAAGCGATACAATACATGCTACAAGAATAGATATTACAGTAATATCATACATCGATACAACGCCATCTCCTACAACAGTAAACATATCCGCTAAAACAATGTTTCCCGTTGCCACTCCCGCTATAAGTGAAATAACAGTTCCGCCGATCAGCACGAGAAATACATTGATTCCGATCAACGCACCTATAAGCACGACAAGATACGGTACAACCTGCCAGAAATTATAGTCTAAATTCTCTGTAATATCGTACGCTACATTGCGCGTCACAAACCAAAAGAACACGACTGTAATGATCGCCGCCGGAAGTACGATCAGAAAATTCATCTTAAACTTATCTTTCATCTCGCATCCCTGCGTTTTTACTGCCGCAATCGTCGTATCAGAGATCATCGACAGGTTATCGCCGAACATTGCCCCGCACACGACGGCAGCTACACAGATTGCCATAGAAAACCCTGTCTGTTTACTGATTCCGACCGCAATCGGAGCAAGCGCCGTGATTGTTCCTACGGAAGTTCCCATCGACACTGAAATAAAACATCCTATAATAAACAGACCTGCCACTGCAAAATGCGGCGGAATAAGAGAGAGTCCCAAATTCACCGTACTGTCCACTCCGCCTGCTGCGGTTACCGCTCCCGAAAAAGCTCCCGCGCAAAGGAAAATAAGACACATAGTAATAATATTTTCCTCTCCGAGTCCTTTTGCGATCACTTCCATCTTTTTCTGAAAACTTACTTTACGGTTCTGCAAAAACGCAACAAATAAAGCAATCAGAAATGCAACTACTGCCGGCATTGCGTAAAAATCCTTAAACAAGATTCCCGCGCCTAAAAAGATTACCAAAAACACGCCTATAGGCAGAAGCGCAAAAGCCTTTCCCTTTTGTTTTTCATTTCCCATTAAATTCTCCCTTTCGTTTTAGATATAATAACCGTTGCAAAAAGGCGGCAGTACTGCCTGCCGCTTTTCTTTTTGCCCGAATTTCGGCTAAAAGAGCCAAAACTTTATATATTATTTCTTTTTACTGTTTGTATAGTTGACCAATCCGCCTGCGGCAATCAATTTCTGCATAAATTCCGGGAAGGGCTGACCTTTAAATTCAGTTCCTTTTGTACGATTGTAAATCATACCACTGTCAAAATCAACCTCAACTTCGTCACCTGCTTCAATTCCCTGTGCCGCTTCCGGACATTCAATAATCGGAAGACCGATATTGATTGCATTTCTGTAAAAGATTCTTGCGAACGTTTCCGCGATAATGCAGCTTACTCCTGCCGTTTTCAAGCAGAGCGGCGCATGTTCTCTGGATGATCCGCATCCGAAATTTTTATTTGCCACAATAATATCTCCCGACTGTACTTTTTTTACAAAATCCGGATCTATATCTGCCATAGCGTGGCTGGCAAGTTCTTGTGCATCAAAGGAATTCAGATATCTTGCCGGAATGATAACGTCTGTATCTACATTGTCTCCGTATTTAAAAACATGTCCGTGCGCTCTCATGATCTTCCTCCTTCTTTCTGTTCTGCACATTGAATATTCCGCGAATCTGCCTCTTCGTCTGCAGCGCTTATTTTTTCGGGATTTGCAATATACCCTTTGATCGCACTTGCAGCGGCAACTTCCGGCGATGCCAGATAAATCAGAGAATCAACATGTCCCATGCGTCCGACAAAATTACGGTTCGTTGTGGAAACACACTTTTCTCCTGCTGCCATAACTCCCATATGCCCGCCCATACACGGTCCGCAGCTCGGAGTATTTACAGCACATCCTGCATCTACAAAAATATCCAGCAGTCCTTCTTTGATACATTGCTTATAAATCTTCTGTGTAGCCGGAACAACCATCACACGCACATCAGGATGTACCGTATGACCTTTCAGTATTGCCGCAGCTTTCCTCATATCTTCCATTCGTCCGTTCGTACAAGAACCAATCACAACCTGATCGATCTTAACCTGTTCCTCTGCCTCGATCTCATCAATCGTCTTTGCGTTTCCCGGCAAATGCGGAAACGCTACCGTCGGACGCACCTTTGACAGATCAATCTCTACAACGTCGTCATAAACCGCATCCTCGTCCGCCTCGTAAACTGTATACGGTTTCTCACAATGAGCGTCAAGATACTCGACCGTCTTTTCATCCACCGGAAAAATCCCGTTTTTCGCACCGGCCTCAATCGCCATATTCGCCATCGTAAAACGATCATCCATAGACAGATTTCCAATTCCGTCACCTGTAAATTCCATTGATTTATAAAGCGCGCCGTCCACTCCGATCTTGCCGATAATGTGAATGATAATATCTTTTCCGCTTACATATTTCCCCGGCTTTCCCGTCAGAACAAACTTGATCGCCGACGGCACTTTAAACCAGATTTCTCCTGTCGCCATTCCGGTTGCCACATCGGTCGTTCCCATTCCTGTTGAAAACGCGCCCAAAGCTCCGTATGTACATGTATGTGAATCCGCTCCGATGATACACTCACCTGCGGTGACAACTCCCGCTTCGGGAAGAATCGCATGTTCCACACCCGATTTTCCCTGTTCAAAATACCATTTCAGCCCCTGCTCCTTCGCATATTCACGAATTGCTTTTGAATTTTCCGCTGATTTGATATCTTTATTCGGTGTAAAATGATCCGGTACAAACACAACCTTATCTTTATCAAATACTTTATCCGACATCTGTCTGATGATCGGCAAAGCCATCGGTCCTGTAATATCATTCGCCATCACGATATCGAGTTTCGCTTCGATCAGCTGCCCTGCTTCCACAGTATCCAATCCTGCGTGAGCAGCCAAAATCTTCTGCGTCATCGTCATTCCCATTTTTGAGACCCCCTTTATCATTCATAAATATGGTCTTTGCCACATCATTTTTATTTCTTTGCGATATATCCTTTTGCCGTAAGCGCTTCTGCACAAAGCACTGCTCCGCCAGCCGCACCTCTTACTGTATTATGTGACAGTCCGATAAACTTAAAGTCATACATGCTGTCCTCTCTGAGACGTCCGATAGACACTCCCATGCCGCGCTCATAATCTACGTCTGCCGTTACCTGCGGACGATTTTCTTCCTCAAGATACTGGATAAACTGCTTCGGCGCGCTCGGCAGTTCTGCTTCCTGCGGGAATCCTTTAAAGTTTACCAGTTTTTCAATTAGCTGTTCTTTTGTCGGTTTCTTTTCAAAATTGATAAATACCGCCGCAGTATGTCCGTTTAATACAGGAACACGCACACACTGACATGTGATCTTCGGAAGCTCGGCTTTTACGATCTCGCCATTTTCCACTTTTCCGAGAACTCTAAGCGGCTCCTGCTCGCTTTTCTCTTCTTCTCCTCCGATAAACGGAATAATATTTCCCAGCATTTCCGGCCAGTCTTTGAATGTTTTTCCTGCTCCTGAAATTGCCTGATATGTTGTAACAACAAGCTCTTTCGGTCCGAATTCTTTCCATGCCGCCAAACACGGAGCGTAACTTTGGATCGAACAGTTCGGTTTTACTGCAATGAATCCTCTCGTTGTACCGAGACGTTTCTTCTGATCTTTGATCACTTCAAAATGTTCTGCATTGATCTCCGGTACTACCATCGGAACGTCCGGCGTCCAGCGATGCGCGCTGTTGTTTGATACGACCGGAGTCTCTGTTTTTGCATATGCCTCTTCGATCACTTTGATCTCTTCTTTGCTCATATCAACCGCGCTGAAAACAAAATCTACAGTCGAAGCTACATGCTCTACGTCATTTACGTTAAGAACAACAAGCTTTTTCACAGCCTCCGGCATCGGCGTATCCATTTTCCAGCGATCGCCTACCGCTTCCTCATATGTCTTTCCTGCAGAACGCGGGCTTGCCGCAACTGTTACAACTTCAAACCACGGATGATCCTCAAGCAGAGAGATAAATCTCTGACCTACCATTCCTGTCGCACCTAAAATACCTACTTTTAATTTCTGTTCCATCTTCTTTCTCCTTTTACTGTTATTTTTCCTGTTATCTTTCTTACTATAGCGCCATATCCACGTCAGCTTCCGCTTGCCTCTATAACCTCTATAGTATCTTCTATCTGTAAAAGCCTGACTCTGCGAAATTCTTTATAAAGCAGGCTGTTCTTTCAAATATTGCCGTTCTGCTCTGATCACCGCTTCCATTGCGTTTTTCCCCGGCGCGCCGATTGTGTTACGCATATCCACGCATGTTTTCATACTGATCGCCTCATATATATCTTCTTCAAAGACAGGAGAAATCGCCTTGAATTCTTCCAAAGACATATCGTCCAAAGCAATATTTTTCTCAATGCAATACAATACAAGTCTTCCAACGATACCATGGGCATCCCTGAACGGAACATTGTGATTTACGAGATAATCCGCAGCATCCGTCGCATTTGTGAAACCGTGCTTTGCACTTTCTTCCATGCGGGCATTGTTAAAACGCATTGTCTTTAACATTCCTGTAAATAATGCAAGACATCCTTTGGTCGTATCGATCGCATCAAATACAAGTTCTTTATCTTCCTGCATATCTTTATTATATGCAAGCGGAATCCCTTTCATCGTCGTCAAAAGTGAAGTGAGAGCTCCGTAAACGCGTCCTGTTTTTCCTCGTACAAGCTCTGCGATATCAGGATTTTTCTTTTGCGGCATAATACTGCTTCCCGTACTGTAAGCGTCGTCAATCTCAACAAATTTGTATTCATTTGTATTCCAGATGATCACTTCTTCCGAAAATCTGCTAAGGTGCATCATAATCGTTGACATGGCAGACAGAAGTTCAATCAGATAGTCTCTGTCCGACACCGAATCCATACTGTTTAAAGTCGGACCGTCAAATCCGAGAAGCAAAGCTGTATATTCTCTGTCCAACGGATATGTCGTTCCCGCCAAAGCTCCGCTTCCGAGAGGACAAAGGTTCATCCTTTTATAAATATCCCGCATCCTCTGATGGTCGCGCTTAAACATTTCAAAATAAGCTCCCATATGATGTGCCAGAGTAATCGGCTGCGCCTTTTGCAGATGTGTAAATCCCGGCATATATGTCTCTGTATTTTCTTCCATCAATTTCAAAAGAACTTCCATAAGTTCTCTTAACAAACTGTCAAGGTGTGTGATCTCATCTCGCGTATAAAGCTTCATATCCAAAGCGACCTGATCGTTTCTGCTTCGCCCTGTATGTAATTTTTTCCCCGCATCTCCGATCCTGTCGATCAGATTCGCTTCTACAAAGCTGTGGATATCTTCATATTCTTCTGTGATCTCAAGCGTTTTGTTCTCTACGTCTCTGCATATACTTTCAAGACCCTCTATGATCTGATCTTTCTCTTCTTTTGTCAGAATCCCCTGTTTTTCAAGCATCGTCACATGAGCAATGCTCCCTCTGATATCCTGTTTATAAAAACGCTTATCAAAAGAAATCGAAGCGTTAAAATTATAAACTAACTGATCTGTTTCTTTCGTAAAACGACCACCCCATAGTTGTGCCATTTCATCTCCTCTTTTCTGTTCTGCATTTTTCACCTAGTTTAACACATTAACGTGCGAAATGTCCATACTTTTTATAAAAACTGTTTTTCTCTATGCTCACGTTCTCTCATTGAAAACTCACATCCACAGTAATCCTGCCTGTAGAGCCCATATTCTTCGGATAATTCTACAGACCGTTTATATCCGTTCCGCTTTTTAAAATCCGAAACTAAATACTCTACGCCGTACTTTTTCCCGACTCGCACTCCGATCTCGTTCAACTTCTGCGAATTTTTCAGAGGGCTGATGCTCAGAGTCGTCGTAAAATAATCAAATCTGCCTTCCGCTGCCTGCTGCGCCGCCTCTTCAAGCCGAAGTTCATAGCATTTCATGCATCGTGCGCCGCCTTCTTTCAAATGCTCCATCCCTTTTGCCATTTCATAGAACTTCTCCTTATCATACTTTCCCGCAAGGAATGAGACCGGATATTGAAACCGCATATCTTTTATCAGTTTCTGCTGCTCTATGATCCGCTTTGTATACTCGCTCTCAGGATAAATATTCGGGTTATAATAAAGCACCGTGATCCTGAAATAGCGGGATAAATATTCCAGCACATAACTGCTGCACGGCGCACAACAGCTATGGATCAAAAGAGTCGGGACACGGCCTTCCTCTTCAAGACGTTTCAATATTTTATCTAATTCCTTTTGATAATTGATTTTCTGAACATTCATCTTAACTGTTCTCCTATATGCTGCGTTACCTTTTTGTTTATTCTACTTATAATAAGATATCATCTCTTTTTCCAAATTACAATGTCAATCCGTTTCATTTCCAAATCAGATCAAGTTCCGATATGTCGATATTCACACACTGCCGCCGGCTCTCATACATTAATCTTAGATACTTAAATAAGAACGGAAGTGACTCTGTGAGACCTTTACTGGAATTAAACAACATCAGTTATTCTTATCATACAATAGACGGAGAAACAAAAGCTTTATCCGATATTTCTTTTCAGCTTGCCCCCGGAGAATTTGCCGCCGTTGTCGGACCTTCCGGATGTGGGAAATCCACACTTCTTTCGTTAATCGCAGGACTTATAGAGGCAGAGAACGGAACAATCTTCCTAGACGGCGAACCATCGGAAAAATCTTTCAGAAAATCTGCCAAAATAGGCTATATGCTTCAGCATGATCACCTTTTTGAATGGAGGAGCATTTTAAAAAACGTCCTGCTCGGCGCTGAAATCAACAAAAGTGTATCCCAGGAAACGAAACAACGGGCAAAAGAACTTCTGCGTCAATACGGATTAAAGCGTTTTATTAACTCCCGCCCGTCTGAATTATCCGGTGGAATGCGGCAAAGAGCAGCTCTGATCCGCACTCTCATGCCGAATCCCGAACTGCTCCTTTTAGATGAACCTTTTTCCGCTCTCGATTATCAAACACGTCTTACCGTCAGCGATGATATCGGAAAAATCATCAAACATTCAGGAAAAACCGCGCTTCTTGTAACCCATGACCTTTCAGAGGCAATCAGCCTTGCCGATCGGATCATCATATTGACAAAACGCCCCGCACATATTGCCCGAATTGTTCCGATTGCATTTTCCATCGAAAACGATACCCCGCTAAACCGAAGAAATGCCCCGGAATTCAAACAATATTTTAACGAAATATGGAAGGAGCTAAATCAAGATGAATGATCAATCTAACGGACAAAAACTTTTTTTAACGCGCCTTCGCCGTCATAGGATCACAGTTTTGATCAGCCGTGTCCTTATTTTAACTGTGTTTCTTTTTTTATGGGAATTATGCGCTCGTTTTGAAATTATAGATTCCTTTATCTTCAGCAGTCCTTCAAAAATCACTCTTTGTTTTTTGGAAATGTTGAAAAACCGATCTCTTTTCCTTCATATCGGGATTACTTTATACGAAACATTTATCAGCTTCATACTCGTCATATTGCTCAGCATCCTTGCGGCAATCTTGCTTTGGTATAGTAAAAAGCTATCGGAAATACTGGAACCATACCTCGTTGTGCTAAACAGCCTTCCGAAATCCGCGCTTGCCCCTCTTCTGATCGTATGGCTCGGCGCAACTTCAAAAACAATTATTATTGCCGGAATGTCCGTCGCCATCTTCGGAAGTATCTTGAATCTGTATACCGCCTTTATCAATGTCGATCAGGAAAAGATCAAACTGATATATACACTGCACGGAAACCGCAGGCATGCGCTTACAAAAGTTGTACTGCCTTCCTCTGTTCCGGCAATCATAAGCAATATGAAAGTCAATATCGGACTTTGTCTTGTGGGAGTCATTATCGGAGAATTTCTCGCTGCCAAAAGCGGACTTGGATATCTGATCATCTATTCCAGTCAGGTATTTAAGATGGATTGGCTTCTCATGTCGATTATTTTGCTCTGTATTATGGCAATGGGATTGTATGCTCTGATCAATGTAGTGGAAAAACGAGTGTTGAAAAAGTATTAAATATGGCAATAGAAGACTGTCGCTTGAAACTTCAAACTCAAGCAGCAGTCTCTTTGCCGACTTAATTGATCTTTTATATTTAAGTAACAAGAGCATTATTTTTGATATTGTTAATAATCTTAACAAATTTTACCTGTTCTTCATATGTAAAAATCAAACTAAATTTATATGGTCTGTCAAACGGCGTTTTCATCAAATCAAGAACATTATTAATATACCCATTTTCTACGACATAATCTACAACTTGTTCAATAAAATGAAGTTGCTCTGTATTTGGTCTTTCTTCTAAAATAAATGTGGAAAACGCAGCATATGCAGCAGTCCGATCCATCTTTGCAATTTTACGAATCAACAAACCGAACGGTGTATCTTGATAATTCATCTCATAATCTTCTGCCGTCCCTAATTCTACAGTAAATATTCGCTCTAACTCGTTATAATCTTCCACAGAAATCGGTTCATTATGCAGGAGTTTATTAATCGCCGGCGTCGTTTTATGTGCTTCAACGTATTCGTTTACTTTTGCCCGGTAATCTTCAAAATCAGATGCAGACAGACTCGTCAATCTTCCTTCTTCTCTAAACACAACTATATCTTTAAAATTTGAATAATGAAGCTTTTCTTTCTTCGCGGGAATGTATTTCATAATTTCACGTAAAGATTTTCTTGTTTCTTCAAATTTCAAAACATCCTGAACATCCCAATAATGATCTGATACAAGTTCTTTCAATTCCGAAATTCTAACTTTTATATCCGGAATCGTAGCGCATTCTTTCAAAAGAATATTTGCATTACCAACAACATACCTTTTTAATCTTCCTAAATTTTTTCCTCCTGTCATAACTGACAACATCAGTCCATACATAAGCACATCAAAACTAATTGCCGCTTCGTCCTTCTCATCTGATACGACAAGTTTTGCAAGGTGATCTATAATTTCTTCTTTATGAATTTCCTCAAGGCATTCATACTGTTTTCGTTCTTTATATCTTTCTACATACCTTAGTTCTAAGCGCACTTCAACCCTTTCTGTTCCCATAGCTTTCACATCATCTACGACATGATCTATCAAATTCTCCCGAATATTCTGATACTTCACATCTACATAATTTGCATCCTGCAAACATTTGATCATCTGGACCATTCGGATAAATCTTGCCGCAACCGGAGCAACTACTTCCCCTGCTTCTCTTCCTTTTGGATGTTCGTCAAAAAATTGAAAATTCCTCATATAATCAAATACAACAAATTCTTTTTTATCCTCGCCTTCCCCAAAAAGGTTTTCACAAAGTCTTGTTCCTCGACCTAACATCTGCTCAAATTTAATCCGGCTATAAACTTTCTTGGCAAAAACAAGATTTGTAATTTCCGGCACATCTATCCCAGTTTCCCTTAGTTAAAGATATGCCCCCTCATTATCAGTCTACTTTTCCAATAAATCGGTAGTATATCTCTATTTCCTG
>OMGI01000027.1_pt1 | contig 110609 bp, 90 predicted proteins | sample 1645801 | NCBI WGS metagenome assembly OMGI01 (sample SAMN05578584, study PRJEB25193) | human gut metagenome | biome: Human Microbiome; feature: human-associated habitat; material: feces | host: Homo sapiens | place: USA:Birmingham
CCGTAACTATAACGGTCCTAAGGTAGCGAAATTCCTTGTCGGGTAAGTTCCGACCCGCACGAATGGTGTAACGATCTGGGCACTGTCTCAACTACCTGCCCGGCGAAATTGTAGTACCGGTGAAGATGCCGGTTACCTGCGACAAGACGGAAAGACCCCATGGAGCTTTACTGCAGCTTGATATTGGGTTTCGGTAATCTATGTACAGGATAGGCGGGAGACTAGGAAACCAGTGCGCCAGCATTGGTGGAGTCAACGTTGGGATACCGCTCTTAGGTTGCTGGAATTCTAACCTGCGGCCATGAATCTGGTCGGGGGACATTGTCAGGCGGGCAGTTTGACTGGGGCGGTCGCCTCCGAAAGAGTAACGGAGGCGCTCAAAGGTCAGCTCAGCACGGACGGAAACCGTGCATCAGAGTGTAAACGCGTAAGCTGGCCTAACTGCGAGGGTGACGGCCCGAGCAGTAACGAAAGTTGGAGTTAGTGATCCGGCGGTATGTGAATGGAAATGCCGTCGCTCAACGGATAAAAGCTACCCTGGGGATAACAGGCTGATCTCCCCCAAGAGTCCACATCGACGGGGAGGTTTGGCACCTCGATGTCGGCTCATCACATCCTGGGGCTGTATTCGGTCCCAAGGGTTCGGCTGTTCGCCGATTAAAGTGGTACGCGAGCTGGGTTCAGAACGTCGTGAGACAGTTCGGTCCCTATCTGTCGTGGGCGAAGGATATTTGAAAGGAGCTGTCCCTAGTACGAGAGGACCGGGATGGACGCACCTCTGGTGTACCAGTTGTCACGCCAGTGGCACAGCTGGGCAGCTAAGTGCGGAACGGATAAACGCTGAAGGCATCTAAGCGTGAAGCCGGCCTTAAGATAAGATATCCCATTACGTAAGTAAGTAAGACCCCTCAAAGACTATGAGGTTGATAGGTCTGAGGTGTAAGCATGGCGACATGTTAAGCCAGCGGATACTAATAGGTCGAGGGCTTTTCCTTTTGTCAGAGTTCAAATCTTTGCTTTTCTGTTCAATTTAAAAGAGTCAGCCGGTGTTTATGGCGATGAGGTCCCACCTGTTCCCTTTCCGAACACAGAAGTTAAGCTCATCTGCGTAGAAGATACTTGGACGGTGACGTCCTGGGAAAATATATCAATGCCGGCTTTTTGCTTTTTATTTGTTTTGTATAATGTATATATATATTCCTCAATAGCTCAGTCGGTAGAGCATGCGGCTGTTAACCGCAGGGTCGTTGGTTCGAGTCCAACTTGGGGAGCCAAAAACAGGAGTATCCATCGAAGATGGGTGCTCCTGTTTTTTGTTATACAATATGGGTGCGCGGCAGTAACCCTGCGTGGGAACAGCCGCACCGGCTGTTAACTGGCGCAAGGCCTGCCGCCGCCAGCGGCGGAAGCAGGCGGGCTTTGCGCAGGAAGAAACAGGGAGAATCAGCGCCGCTCCAAGGCGCTGAGGCGACCTTTGTTTCTGACCGATTTGGTCGTTGGTTCGAGTCCAACTTGGGGTCTGAGCGCAAAGAAAACGGTCCGGTGGACCGTTTTCAGCGAAGAGCATCACAGCCGGTAACACGCCGGAGGCGGGGTGGCTGTAGCCGACTTTTGATAGAAAATTAAAGGGCAATCTTTCGAACCCTGTTTCAGAGCGCCTGCCTTTATGGCAGGCGTTATACACGAATGTACTTCTAAAATCAGAAAAGAGTGCTTTTTCAGCCTTCTATCGATTGTTTCCATTCTGACAGCCACTTGTGTTTATCTTTTGCTACGGCGTCAACAATTGACCTTCCAGAGTCGAACCTGTCAAAGGTTCCGGAGGAAATTTCATTTAAAACCATATTGAGTATTTTTTCATAATACTGTTCTGGATTCGTATTACTTCCCGTTTGAGAAAAATATTGTTGTGTTTCCTGCTGTGAGAAACTGGCGTATATATCCTTGACTTCCTGCATTAATTTTTCGCGATTCATAGTTATCTCCTTTTTATTAATATTCCCTATGAATATGGTTGCTCTTCTTTGCGGATTTATACAGAGAATACTTAATAGCAGCTTGCCTATCGGCCGTGGGAGATAAAAACAGACTGTAAACTTATGAATGTCCGTATTCAGGGTTGGTTATGAACGTAATCTGTGAGTATCCAATCAATCTAAACAGTTACCCGTCTGGTCCTCCCTGATGGGATTAAATTGATTTAGCAATGTGGCCACAGGACCAAAGCGGTTCCCGGTGTTTTCCCTGACTTTTCAGCAAAAAACGGACAGCCGCATTGCTGTCCGTTTTTTGCTATGAGTTTAATATGATTTAAGACCACACAGATGTCTGTCTCGGCTGTCCAATATCATAATCGTTTGAATACCGGGCCAAATACTGCATGACAAGAAGCACATCTGCCATGTTGACGTCCCCGTCGTTATTTATATCAGCTGCTGTCAGGCCGCTTCCAGCGAGCGTTTTTATGCGGGCTAAATGCTTTTGCATAGAAAGAACGTCTGAAAGGTTGACTGTGCCGTTTTCATCCGCGTCGCCTACCAAAACGGTAACAGCCGTGTTAGGATGATAAGCTACGGCTGCACAGTTGTATTTTCCGCCCCCGCTATGCTCCATCGCAATATGAATTTTATCTTCCAAATCCGGCGCGTTCAGGTCATATGTTTGCTGTCCTTCGCCGTTATTATAAAGGACACGGTCGTAGCCCGCGGGCAAAACGGCCTTGAAAATATTGTTTCCTACATATGTCATTTCCTGGCCAGGCCACTTAAACGCCTCTCCGCCTGAATTCCAGGTGTAGAAGTTCACCGTCGTCCATTTTGTCGCTGAATTGTCAAAGTATACGACCCGCTTAATATGGGATAGTATTTCGTTTTTTGCCGCTTCCTTTGCAAGAGCGGCGTCTGATACAAGAGTGGCGTTATGTATCTTCCTGATACCGTTTTGCAGGCGCTCGGTAAGGCTCTGAATTTCTTCCTCGGTATAATGAACGGGGTCAATGGAAGCTGCCAAATCCTTCAGCTCGTCAGAAAATTGCGAAACAGCGCCGTTAAGCCCTTGCTCAGTACCCTGGTACACAGCCCAAACGCCGTCGGTTCCAGATACGGTGCTTTGGTATCCAGGCCCATTGCTAGTGAAAATCAAGCTGTCGTGGGCACGAACTCTTTGCGTTGCAAGCTGGGGAGAGCCGTTGTTGTTAAAAATAATCCAGTCAAATCCGGCGGGAACAGTCGCCATATAAATATCGCCGCTAACCCTCGTCATTGCTTTGCCGGGCCATTGCTCTTCAAAGCCTTGAGCACCCCATATGTAATAATGCGGAACGGACCATCTGGTGCTCGAGTTGTCATAATATACTGTCCTTGCTGTTTTACCGTCGTGCGGCTCAGAGAAAAAGTGACTGATATCGTAATCGTACTCCTGCAAAACAGCCGCGATTTCCGCGCAGGAAACGGCGGACTCTATTCTGCCAAGCACATCCTGTTTCTTGTTTTCGAACCTTTCTTTTTCGGCGCTTGTCAGTGCGTATTCTGGCATTTTATAAGACATTGTCTTTACTTCCCTTATTGCTCCGCTGATGTTTTCCGCAGTTGCGGACACAAAACCCGCGCTATTGAAAAAGTCCGCCCTGCTTTCTATGAAGCCCTGCAGCTGGCTGATGCCTGATTCCAAACCAGCACGGTTCCATCTTTTTTGATTCAGGGCATAGGAGGAAGCTACCGACTTGCCGTAATCGCCGAGGCTTTTTAATATGCTGCTGCCGTTTTGGCTTTCACCGAGCAATATGCGTACCGCGGGATATACATTGCCCGTCCATTGCTCCATCACGAGCTTTTGGAAATCGCTGTGCATACAAAGCGCCGAATAAATGGTATGCTCCGCGTCGCTGATACGCCTGCTCTGGTTTACCCACCATGTGTAAGGGTCGCTCAAATCGACGCCATGCTGCGTACCCAGAAATCCCAGCCCGGCATCCCAGTCCCACGTTGGGCCTGAATGGAGCTTACCGTCTCCGGCTTTATCCGTATCCTTCCAAAAATAGCAGCTGTTCCTGCCCGCGTCAACATTGACGGCTAGCTCCTGCAAAAGATAGAATTTCGCCGCTGCCTGTGCGTCAATATAGTCGGTATAATACTTTCTCTTGGAATTGTAGCCTGTTTCGGAGTAGATGGCTTCCTCCATATCCTCAACAAAGCCCTTGATGTACGCAACCTGTTCTCTCGATGCGTTTTCAGGCGACTTAATCGTCACCCTTTGCCCGCGTTTTGTTACAAAACCGCTGGGCTCGCTGTAATAGCGGTAATCGTCAAATTCCAGCAGGTATCCGCCGGTAATATCGTCCGGGTTATTGGGTATTTCATAGCCCTTCATCGAGTCGGCCTCAGGGTCGTTCGGACCAAAACGCGGATAGCTGTCCAGCTCATCCGAATTGACGTCCTCCGTTTTTTTGGTAAGGTCGGTAATCTTCACCAAATTGTTTTTCCCGACATCGACCCGTTCAATCAGCTGGTAAATGCCGAAATACTCACCGTTAATCACCAAGTCAATATATTCTGAATGCGGCGAATATTGCAGGCCGATTTCGCTTGCAAGATCATGCATGATTTTATGCCGGAATACGGTCGGCTCGCTGTGAACAGCCAGAAGGCTCCACTTTTTGCTGGAATCCATTCCCAGCAGGGAAGAGGCGGAGGGCAGCTTTATGTTATACGGCTTTTTGTCCAAAGTCCAGGAGGTATTGCCGCGGCCCTTGATATGGTCGAGCGCCCCGTCATATTGAGCCGTTGCTTCTCCTTTTTCCGCCAGCATCATTTTACCAGGCATTTTTAATTCTTTATCCTGATGGACAAGGGACAGGTCGTCTTCCGTCGTAATAAACATAGCGGGTAAATCATCCGCCTTCATTACGACGATATTGTAGCGCTTCCCGTTGTTTGTCAAAACAAATTCTCCGCCGTTTGAGGCGCTGAATGCCGCGGTCGGCTCGCCGCTTATAAGCGCCGTTTCACCAACGCGCGCTTCGCCCTCAAAGGTATGCCAGATGGTCAGGCTTTCCAAATCCGCGGTTGACGGCAAGAACAGATAATACTTGCCATCCGTATCTTTATGCCATTTAACAGCCGAGATGTCAGAAGAAACCAGCGCCGAACCATCCGCCCACAGTGTGTTTGCCGCGCCGTTTAAAACATATTCAGGTGTTTTTTTATCATTTCCGGCCTGATAATCCCATGTGCCGTCGGCAAGGCAGCGGGGGATAAAGAGCGGGTCGTCGAGGTCAGATGTCCTGAAATCCACCTGCTGGAAATCCACAAGGTTGTTGTCCGTATCCACATACCGCTCGCTGCCTGCGCTTAAGCGCACGTAACCTTTTTGCTTGGACTGCGCATCTGACGCGCCCTGCATGATGCAAGCGGTTTCATAACCGTCCGCCTGCTGAGAAGGGACGGTGGGCGCGCCGTCATTGCCGGAAACGCCGAACATATCGACATAGCCCTGTGTCCTGCCTGCCCCGTCGCCGTCAAAAGGATTATGAAGCGAAGGGGGGAGCAGCTGCCGGTTTGCCATGATAACTACCTTGACGCCTTTTGAGTGGAGCTTTGCAAGCGGCAGCCCAAAATTTTGGTCAAACGTTTTTCCTGTAAGGTCAAGGCGTCCTTTGGTGCCCGTGCCGCCTGCTGAACCGCTTTCGTCGCCCATGTTGACAAGGAATGAATGGTGCGCCGGTATTTCGCCTTCAAGGTCGAGCTTTTCCCAGCCAGGCGTTTTATCTGAATCCATGCATTTGTACTGCAGGGAGTATGTATCCGAAAGGCTCACGCTGAATTCGTTGGGATTGTAAATTTCGACAAAGCTGTGCGTTCCGGCGGACGAGCTGTCTGTCCCGAAATAGACCATACCAATAACCAGTTTTGCCGGTTCAGAATTGCTTTTTGCCTGTGCCGAGCCGTCCGGCAGGGCTATTTGGGATGCCGCGCGCATGGCCGGAAATTGCATGGCGGACAGCATACAAACGGTCAGGAGCAGTGATATAAATAATCGAATACCGCCTCTTTTAGTTTTCATATAAATCAATTCCTTTCTTCATTTCGCAGCATTGTCACACAACGATTTGGGCCACGCATCAGCCTGCCGTATGGGTGGCTCACGTTTTTTCGTAAGGCAGAGCAGTGCTGCCTTTATTATATAGGAGTAAAACTGTGAAGTAAAGGAAAAAATATGCTATTCGCATTATATGATAGAATTTTGTCGAAAAATTTTGTTTATATAAACAAGGGGGAGCAAGGGCGTTTTTAATACCGAACGGAATGAGCCGCCGCGTTTATAAGTACTCTGCTGTCTGAAATTCAAAATAGAACCAATATCATCAAATAAAGGGCCGGCGTCACTTCGACGCCGGCCCTTTAGGGTTAGCCTGATATTCAGCGGGAGCTGAACACACATTTTATTTATTCAAAAAAGACTTAACCAAAGCCTCCAGAAGATCGTCGCGGTCTATCTTACTGATGATGTTGCGCGCGTTGTGGTACGTCGTGATATATGTGGGATCTTCTGAAAGGATGTAGCCAACGATTTGGTTGACAGGGTTATAGCCCTTTTCCTTGAGCGCGTCGTAAACGGTCGTCAATGCGCGCTTAATCTCGTCGTCCTTGTCTCCTCCAAGCGAGAATATCATCGTCTTGTCAAACATGATTCCACCTCCGGTATTTGTATTGTACTACGCGGCATGGGAAAGTTCAATAATTATTTGTGAACTTTTCAAAGTCCTCTTCCTTATCTTTTTGCATATCAGCTGCGTAATACCGCTCCCACTTTGTCGAGCGCCTTCATAATACGCTTGACAGTAGCGGAAGCCTGCTCGTCTGTCAGCGTGCTGTCAGCGCTTCTCAAGGTAATGCTGAACGCAACGCTTTTTTTGCCTGCCTCAATCTGCTTGCCCTGGTAGACGTCAAACAGCTTGAGGGATTCGAGATAACTGCCCGCGGCGGAGGATATCGCCTTTTCAAGCGTCAGCACAGGGATGTTTTCATCACAGATAACGGCGAGATCCCTTGTAATGGCCGGGTATTTCGGCAGCGGCTTATAGCTCTTAGCAAGCTGCGCGTTTTTGTACATTACGTCGGCGTCAAGGCTCATAGCGTAAACCCTTCCGGCAATTCCATAGTTTTTGGCGCATTCCGGATGAATTTCACCGAGTACGCCGAGCTCCTCGCCGCCGATTGTAAGCACTGCGCACCGGCCGGGATGATATCCAAACGGTTCGCTGCTCGCTTCAATGTCCCAGCCGTACACGCCGGCCTTGTCGAGCAGCGCCTCCGCAATGCCCTTCATGGTAAAGAAATCGATATCCCCGCCGTACATGCCGGCTATAAGCTTGTTTTTCTCAATTGGCAGTTCGTCGGGCGCGGTCGGGATATATTCCTTCGCAAGCTCAAACAGGTGTGCCTGCGGGTTGCGGTTGTTATAGTTCTTAGAAAGGATTTCCATCATGGAGGGCAGCGCGGTCGTACGCATAATGCTCGTGTCCTCGCCGAGCGGGTTGGAGATGACGACGGAATTCCTCAAAGGGTGGGTTTCCGGCATCAGTACCTTTCCGTAATATTTGGGGCTGATGAACGAATAGGTCATTATCTCAGAAAGCCCCATCGCAAGCATGGATTCGCTGAGCATCTGGTCGAACTTCTGGCGCGCGCTGTATTTTCCCTGCGCCCCGCCGCTGATTGCCGTGGACTTTATCACGTTATAGCCGTAGAAACGGGCAATTTCCTCCGCAATGTCGGCCTTATGCTCCAAATCGGGGCGGAAGGTCGGAACGATGATGTCGCTGCCGTCGATTTGACACTCGATTTTCTCGAGGATTTCTACCATTTTTTCACGCGGGATGTCTGTTGCGAGGAACGAGTTAATCCACTGCGGGTCAAGCCCTATCCGCCGCTCCACGTTCTGGTAGCAGAAATCCGTAATGATTCCATCCATCACGTCGCCCGCGTCCAAAAGCTCAACCAGCTCGCACGCACGGTTGAGCGCAGGCAGGCAGGCGTTCGGGTCGAGGCCCTTTTCATATCGGGAAGAGGCGTCTGTACGCATGCCGTGCTGTTTTGCCGTCAGGCGAACGGAGCTTCCTGAAAAGTTTGCGGATTCAAACACGATGGTCGCCGTGTCGTCCATAATGCCGCTGAATTCGCCGCCCATAACGCCGGCTATCGCAACCGGCTTGTTCGCGTCCGCAATGACGAGGTTGTTATCCGTAAGCACGCGGTCGATACCGTCGAGCGTCGTAATCTTTTCACCGTTCCTGGCAAGGCGCACGCGGATTTTTCCCTCGTCGATATAGCGCAGGTCGAACGCGTGCATCGGCTGGCCGTATTCCAGCATTACATAATTTGTAATATCGACAATGTTGTTGATGGGGCGCACGCCCATTGCGCGAAGGCGTTCGCGCATCCAACGCGGGGAGGGCTTCACCCGCACGTTCTTTACAATGCGCGCGCTGTAAACCCGGCACAAATCCGGCGCTTCGATTTTAACGTCGAGCAGGCCTTTACAGTCTCCGCCGCCGCCCTTTACAACAGGTGTGTGGAGCTTTAGCTCCTCTCCGAAGGTCGCCGCCGATTCCCTTGCAAGGCCGATGACGGAAAAGCAGTCCGGGCGGTTCGAGGTAATCTCAAATTCCACCTTCGTATCGTCTAGGCCAATCGCGCTGCGGATATCCTGGCCGATTTCACAGCTCTCCTGCAAAACGAAAATACCGTCCTCGACTGCATAGGGGAAATCATGCTGTGTCAGCCCAAGCTCGCCGAGAGAGCAGAGCATCCCGCAGCTTACAACGCCGCGCAGCTTACCCTTTTTGATTTTCGTGCCGTCGGTCAAAACAGAATTGTCCTTCGCGACGGGAACCAGGTCGCCCTCCTTGAGGTTGGAAGCGCCGGTAACAATCTGTAAGGGCTCGTCCCCTCCGGCGTCCACCTGGCAGACGACGAGCTTGTCGGCGTCCGGGTGCTTTTCAATCGAGAGGATTTTACCGACTACGACGTTTTTTATTTTTTCGCCTTCTATTTCATAGCCCTCCACCTTCGAGCCGCTCATCGTCATCGCTTCCGCGAATTCTCTTGGCGGCATTTGGGCTTTGGTGAATTCATTCAGCCATTTCATGGAAAGATTCATTTTATACGCAACTCCTTTCTTTTGGGTTCATCAGAACTGATTCAGAAAACGCACGTCGTTCTCGAAGAACAGGCGCATATCGTCGATTCCATAGCGGCGCATGGCGACGCGCTCCAAACCCAGCCCAAGCGCAAAGCCGCTGTATACCTCCGGGTCAATGCCGCAGTTTGAAAGCACCTTCGGGTGCACCATACCGCAGCCGAGTATTTCAATCCAGCCCTCGCCCTTGCACAGGCGGCAGCCTTCTCCATGGCAGCTGAAGCACTGCACGTCTACTTCGGCGGACGGTTCTGTAAACGGGAAGTGGTGCGGGCGGAAGCGTACGACGGAATCCTCTCCGTATAAGCGCTTGACAAAGGTTTCAAGCGTACCCTTTAAATCGGCAAAGGTAATTCCTTTGTCAACGACAAGCCCCTCAATCTGGTGGAACAGGGGAGAGTGCGTTGCGTCGACCGCGTCGCTCCTGTAAACCCTGCCGGGCGAAATAACGCGGATAGGCGGCTTTTGCTGTTCCATTGTGCGCACCTGTACGGGGGAGGTCTGTGTCCGCAGCACAATATTGTCGTTGATATAGAAGGTGTCCTGCGTGTCGCGCGCGGGATGGTTTTTCGGCATGTTAAGCGCTTCAAAGTTGTAGTAATCGGTTTCGACCTCGGGGCCTTCCACAATATCAAAGCCCATGCCGACAAAGATTTCCTTGATTTCGTCGAGCACAATCGTGAGCGGGTGCTTTGCTCCGAGCACGGGCTTTTTTCCCGGCAGCGTTACGTCTAGCTTTTCCGCTTTTAATTGCTCGAGCTGTTTTTTCTCATTTAGCTCCTGTACCTTACTCTCGATTGCATCCTCGATAAAGGTGCGCACCTCATTCGCGAGCTGCCCGATAACCGGGCGCTCCTCAGGCGTGAGCTTGCCCATCTGCTTTAGAATAGATGTAAGCTCGCCCTTTTTGCCGAGATACTTGATTCGCAGCTGTTCGATGTCCGCCGCCGCATGTGAGCCTTCAAGGGCTTCCTTTGCCGCCGCGCGGATGGACTCCAGTTGATTTTTCATCGTGGATTTCTTCCTTTCATCAGTTGTTATTAAGCCTTTATGCAAGAGTATGGGAAGATTTTGGCAAAATAAAAAGCCTCCGTCCTCCGAAGGGACGAAAGCAAACTTCCGCGGTACCACCCTGTTTTTTGCAAAAGAGCAAACACTCCTGCGGCATATAACGGTGCCTGCCGTCGCGGCCTAGTGGAGTTGCTCGTTCAGCCGCGCCGCTCAAAAGGGAACTTCACCGCCTCAAACCCGCCGGACGCCCTTTCAGCCGGGGAGCGCCTTCTCTGGAAACGGGGTAATATGAGGGATTACTTCCTTTATCGCTGCGTTTTGGTGATTGATTCAGCTTATTACAGACTATAACACCAATTTTAAAAAAAATCAATAGGCGTAAGAACAAATCCAACAATAAATATTGTAAACAGAGGTCTTCTGTGTTATCATTCTATAAATAGGAAAAACACAAAAGGACGGATGTTACAGTCATGGATATTTTTGTAGAACAGCTCGTAAAGAAAGAAAAAACGGTACGCGACCGGCTGATTACAGTATGTATCGTCCTGTGCGTCGTACTGCTGCCGCTTGCCTGCGTTGCGCTTGCTTATATTACAAGCATCTATTACTTTATCATGGTTGCTTTTTTTGTGCTGATTGCCGCCGTTTACGGCGCGTGGTACTTTATTACCGCGCAGAACGTGGAATACGAATACAGCGTTACCAACAGCAACATTACGGTGGATAAGGTCATCGCCAAGCGCAAGAGAAAGCGTATCGTCAGCTTTGATATTAAAAAGATTGAGGAAATGGGAAAATTTGACGATAAAGATTACGAAAAACGCAAGTATGACAAGCTGATGTTTGCGTCCGCCTCCGATTTTGGCGCAGACGTTTATGCCGCTGTATTTTTTATTGAAAAATACGGGAACTGCCTGCTGCTCTTTTCCCCAAATGAAAAGGTGCTGGAGGCTATGCGCCCTTATTTAAAGAGGGACATCGCCGTCAATCTTTTTATTAAAAAATAAGGCGGAAGGAAGGCAAATTCACCTGCTGTTTCGCTTTTATCGGTAATGGTGGGGGAACAAAGCGTTCTCCCATTTTTATTTTATAACAGGGAGTGGTAAGCATGAAAATTCTGTCTGTAGCGCAAATGCGGGCTTTAGAGCGCGCCGCAGAACAGGAAGGCGCAACAATGATTGAGCTGATGAAAATGGCGGGCGCCTCCGCCGCCCAGCTGATGATGGACCGGATGGGCGTCAAAGCGGACGATACGGTAGCCGTGCTCTGCGGCAAAGGGCGTAACGGCGGCGATGGTTTTATCTCGGCGGCGTATCTCAGGCAGCGGGGGGTAAACAGCTCCATTATTTTAATGGACGGCGAGCCCAGGAGCGCGGACGCAAGAGCCGCATTGAAGGCCGCTGGTGAAATTGGCGTCACGACCTGGCGCTACTGGGAATCTCAGCGCCTTGCCGACCAGAAAATCAGGCAATCGAAATTTATTATCGACGCGCTCTACGGGATTGGCTTTAAAGACGGCTTTTTAGACCATATGGCGGCGTTTATAGAAAAAATCAACGAGGAAAAAGCCGGGCGTATTATGTCTATCGACCTGCCCAGCGGCGTGCAGGGAGATACAGGCCGCGTCATCAACGGCGCGGTAAAAGCAAGCCTTACGGTTTCGTTTACGACGCTCAAGCCAGCGCACGTGCTTTTTCCCGCAATGGATTATTGTGGGGAAACGGCCGTTGCCGATATTGGGATTCCGCCCATGTTGATGGCGGAAAGCCCTTATCTGTATGAAACCCCCGAAAAAGAGGACGTCAGGCGGGTTCTTCCAAAGCTTTCCGTTTCTGAAAACAAGGGGGGCCGCGGCCAGCTCCTTACCATCTGCGGCAGCAGCGGGATGGCAGGCGCCTGCGCCATGAGCGCGAAGGCCGCGCTGCGCTGCGGCGTCGGGCTGCTGAAAATCGCTGCGGCCGACTCTATTTATCCCATTGTCTCCGCACAGCTCAATGAACCGGTTTTTTTGCCGGTCCGGCAGGCGGCGGGCGGGACAATTGACCGTGTCTGCATACCATACCTGTTGTCCCAGGCGGAAAAGGCAAGCTCCATTTTGATTGGCTGCGGGCTTGGAGGCGGAGAGGATATCAGGCTTTTGGTAGAAAGCTTTCTGCGCGAAAGCAAAGCGCCTATGGTCATCGATGCCGATGGCATAAACGCTGTAGCGCAGCATATAGATATATTAAAAGAAGCGAATGCGCCCGTTATCCTGACCCCGCACCCAGGGGAGGCGGCAAGGCTGCTCGGCGCCCAGGTGCGCGACATACAGAATAACCGGATAGAGTTTGCTCAAAAGCTTGCGAGCGGTTACGGCGTTGTTGCGGTGCTTAAGGGGGCTAAAACGGTCATTGCCCACCCAGGAGGGAAAACATTCGTTAACACCAGCGGGAATGCCGGTATGGCGCGCGGAGGCAGCGGGGACGTATTAGCAGGAATGATTGCTTCTTTCCTCGCGCAGGGGGCGCAGGCGTTTGACGCGGCTGTCGCGGGCGTATACCTGCACGGGCTTGCCGGAGACCGGTGCGCGCAGGCGCTTGGGAAAATTTCCATGCTTCCGACCGATTTAATCAGTGAGCTTCCCGCTTTAATAAAAGAATTTTCAAATGAATAATGCTCTTGCTTGGAGGGCTGGGAAATTGTAAAATACTATTTGTATAAACGATTAAATTATATACAGGTGGTGTTTTATGCGCCGTTCGTTTTTTTTGATACTTGCTGTCGCTGTTATTGCAATTTTGTTTACCGCCTGTTCACAGGGCGCCGCACAGCCGGCGGAGCCTGTTACGGATTTTTCCGCGGAGGCTCAGGTAGATACGGCGGGGACAGAGCTCTCCTGCGAGGTCAGCCATACGAAGGAAGGCGTGTCTGCCGTGACGGTAACAAAGCCAGACGGACTCAAGGGGCTGTGCTTTAAATGGCTCGGCGGGGCGTATTCAATCGAATACAATAAGCTGTTTTGTCAAACAACCTCCGACTACCTTCCGCAGCAATCCTTCGCCCGCGCTATCGTCAACGTATTGAATACCTGCACGTCGCCTGAAAGCCTGTCTTTAGCCGAAAATAAAGATAATCAGTGTGTCTATACGGGAAGCTGCGATTCCGGGGATTTTAAGGTGACGTGCGATAATAAGACCGGCCTGATACAAATAATAGAAATTGATAATTTGTCGCTGAAAGTGGAATTTGTAAATCATAAGCAGTATGATTAATTTAAACGGGCGGAGAGCAGGTATATGCGTCCGCCCGTTTAAAATCCAACTTCCGGTCACAGTAAAATGGAGAATACGAATAAACGCGGTTTTTCCAATTTTATTTGTTTGCAAGAAGATGAGCGTTTGAATAGCGCAAAATATTTAAAATTTCTATATTTGTCAACAGCTTAGAGTGATTGATGAAAAAAATTTGCATTGGAATAAATGATAAATTATATAAATCACTAAATTAATTATATATGATTTAAATAAAAAATTTCTTATTTTATTGCTTTTGATTAAGCATGTTGTTTTACTGATGTGAAATATTTTCAACTATATTATGCAACTTGTAAAAATTTTTAATTATTTTGCATAATGGGGTTGACTTTTAAAAACAGTGTGGTAAAATATAGTCGTAATGAAGGTTACCTTTCAGGTAACTTAAATCTTTCGAAAGTATCATTACAAAAAGGCGTTCTGAACTTTTTTTTTCATTTTTTTGTTTTTGTTCAGACGTCTAGATACGGGGAATTATTTGTTCCTAGGAGAAGGAGCTGCTGGTGGGCGGCTCCTTTTTCCTTTTTAAAAAAGCATACAAATAAAACAGGCCGCCGGGATTAATCCCGGCGGCCTGTTTTATTTGTATTGGCTGTTCGCCTTATTTTTTTGAACCGTCATAGGGGTTTTCCTGCTTGTTTTCGTCATTTTGTATTGGCGGTTGTCCTGTCTGGGGAGTGCAGGAAGGCTGGAAAGCGCCGTCCTGCCGGGGTATGCCGGCATTGTGCGGATAATAGTACTGCCTTCCATCCGGGCCGGTTCGTATGTCGAAGCCCTGCACTGTGGCTATATTTTTGTTGCTTTTTTTTACGGCTAAAACAACGATTAATACAATTATTGCTGCGAAAACTAAAAAACCAATGATAGACGCCACAATAATTGCAAAGCCAAAGGAACCGACCGTCCCAACCGCTTTATCGAATTCATCAGGATGGTTTTGTACATATTCGCCCCAATTATTGTCGTAATCCGGGTCGTCCCAGAACTCGTTATAATAATAGACGGTATCATCCACCATCTGCTTCAAGGTATCCCGCAGCTCGCCGGTCACCTTACCCTTTTCAGCAGTCAGGATAAACCGGTATTCTTTGCCTTCTGTAATGGTATAGTAAACGACGCCCTGCTTATTGCCGTCTCCTCCGCCCTTAAAATCGAGTACAATATACTGCGTTTCATTATAATAATAAAAATCATAATCGCTGTATGTATATCCGTCGTCACCGCCTTTGTATTCTCCCTCCGCTATGGCTTTGCCCATGACTTGCAGGAGAGAATCCGTCAGGTTGGTCAGGTCATAGATTTGCTGAGTATCCCTGTTATTCTGAAAAAACAAATCAATCGTACCTTTACCGGGATAAGCTGTTTCAAAGATAATATCGTTCTCCTGAAAATATGTCAGGAGCTTTTCCTTTGTTGTATTGCGTGCTTTAAGGTTTTCGTCGTCCTTTTCCACGTCCCACGTAAAGCTCATCCAGTTGTCCGGCGCCTTTACAGAAATATCATAGTCGTCCAGCATATATTCCGTAACACCGCCGGAATAGTCGGTAAGCGCAGACACAGCCGTCGTGCAGATTATGGCCAATAAAAAAACCGCAATAAAAAATGAACCTGCTTTTTTCATTTTCTCCACTCCTTTTCTTAACCGCAATATAACACATAATTCGGGAGTCTGCAACAAAATATGGCTTCCCTTACAAAAAAGTAAGACATGTACTGCATGCTTTATGCCGCTGTACGCCGGCGGACTGTAACCTGTCCGCAAGGAGGGGCATATAATATACCGTAGGATATGAGAAAAATAAGAAAGGAGAATTTTGTCTTGAACGACGATATTTTTACAATGAAAACAATGGAATATGGTATTTCACCGCTTCCAAGCGACCCTGTTCCGGCAATGGCGTATGTGCCGTTCCAGAACAGCGATAAAATGTATTCTGCCGAGCAAGGTATCGTGATGGGAACGATGTTCCCGGTACTCAATAAACCCTTTACGGGCTGTGGAGGTAGGAGAGCATGACGGAAAGAGAACTTTTAATGAGGAAAATTGCTACCAACGACTTTGCGGTTGTTGAGCTTCATTTATATCTGGATACACATCCGAATGATAAACAAATGGCGGAAAGGCTCGAGGAATTTGCCGCAAAGAGCGCCGCGCTGAGAAGAGAATACGAACAGAAATACGGACCGCTGACGCCAGGAGACCAGGGCGGAAACCGCTGGGCATGGATTGCAAATCCATGGCCGTGGGACAGAGCAGAGGAGGAGAACTGTTAAATGTGGGTTTATGAAAAGAAATTACAGTATCCGGTCAATATCAAACGTACCAACCCCAAGCTTGCTAAAATTATTATCTCGCAGTACGGCGGTCCTGACGGCGAGCTAGCCGCGTCTCTGCGCTATCTCAGCCAACGCTTCAGCATGCCTTATCCGGAATTAAAGGCAATCTTGACCGATATTGGCACGGAAGAACTGGCGCATCTTGAAATGATTGGCGCAATTGTTTACCAGCTCACCCGTGACCTTACGCCGGAAGAAATCCAGAAATCGGGCTTTGACTCTTATTTTGTAGACCATACAACGGGTATTTACCCTGCGTCAGCGGCAGGCGTGCCGTTCACAGCCGCCTACATTCAGTCGAAGGGCGACACGATTACCGACCTTCATGAAGATATGGCCGCGGAACAGAAAGCACGGACGACCTATGACAACATCCTGCGCTTCTGCGATGACCCCGACGTTATCGACCCGATTAAGTTCCTGCGCGCACGCGAGGTCGTGCATTACCAGCGCTTCGGCGAACATAATCCACACAATGGTAACTCCATGCCCGAACCATCCCCGGGACAGTTTTTTGGGGGCTGCATCTGTTTTACATATTCGAGTTTTTTTCAACGATACCGCAAAGCGTTTTTTTATCCACACACGAATAAAGCTTCCCGTCCCATTTTATGCTGGGACCGTTCAGGCAGTTTTTCATACATCCGGTTACTTGAAATGAAAACCCGCCTTTTAAACTAACACCTCCATTTTTTACACGGTAATTCTCTTCAACAAAACAACGCAGTTCCCGGCAGCCGCGTAATGCGCACCGTTCTCCTCCGCATATCTCCAACCGGTGGGGCGCCTCTTCCGTCCTCAGGCTGGGATAGCGCTTTATGATGGCTGTCAAAAATGTTTTTTTAAGCTTAAGCCCGGCAGAGATTTCATCCAGCGACACGTCTGGAATAACCCCGCCGCTTTCCTTCTGCACCTCACGCAATAGCCCTACAAGCGCCTGCTGATTCTGCTGTGGATTCTGGCTGCGGCAATATTCGATTGCATCCTGCAAGTTCCAGCTGTGTTCCATTTGAAACCTCCCATACCGTCTCTCGATTTTATATTTATTTTATCCGGATACTGGTCATTTATCAGCTGGCTGGTAAAGCGCTTGTAACCTTCTATTGTTTGGATTTTCAATTCGTGATTCAATTGCGTTCAGAGGAGGATGTAATGTTCATCACAAGCGTATGAATTTATGAAAGCTCCAGCTCTTCCAGTGCCTGGTTTGTAATACGAATCACTTGCCGCGGGCTCAAATCCATTTGCTCTGCCGCCTGTTCCACACTCAATGCGTCCATGTATCGAAAAAGCATCGCCTTTTTCTGTTTTTCATCTTTGAGCTTTAAAATTGCCGAGCGTATTTCTTGTTCCAGCCTTCTTTCGTCTGAATCGTCCGGGCGGCGTGTCCTGTTTTTTTTGAATCGGAGCAATATCTCCTTTTTTTCATATACGTTCATGTTTTTCTCCTTTATTTTCGGGATAGCTATCCTTATCAAGCTTTTTCTCTGCCTGCGGTAATTACGGCCAATGTTACAACGAGCGCAATACAAGGACAAACCAACCGCCAGCCAATCCAAAGCATGTGAAACGCCTTCCTTCCGCTTCGGTATGGATAGAAGCAAAAAAATTCGGGAAATACTATACAGGAGGTGATTGTATGTCATATGTCGCGCCTGAGATGAAAAGCCGTTTTGAAACGCTTTCCATCGACTTGAAAAATGAAATACTAAAAAGAGACGTCCGCATTTGTACGCTTGGCGATTTGATTAAGGTGTTAGAGGAAATCGCATCTGAGGGCTGAGCCTGAACAAGCTCAAAAGTTTAGTTTATAGGTTTCCTTTATCGCATTGCGTTTTTCACGCGGCAGTTTCCTGATACGGCGCACGCTGTTTTTCTGAGCTGATCGGAGGTTTTCCATTGTTATGTAAAACCGGCAGCCTTCACAGTTTTTGTCAACGAGCGCTTCGCAGGTAGTTCCCCGGTCCATCGCGCACAGCTCCCGCGGCTGCTCTTCATAGCAGTCGCAGATATGCTCCGCACAAACGGCGTCCCTGTAAAATTCAGACTGCGTGCATACGCAGACAAGGCTTTTATCCGTATATTTTGCAATACAATAATTACATGTGCTGCACAAACCTTCGCCCTCCTTTCCACTTCTGCGCCCGCCTTATGCGGGTGCTCTTTTTTTGCATAAAGCAAGACAAGATTACCCCTGCCGTCAAAAAGAGAAAAGTAGCACAAAGCAAAAAGAAAAGAAAGCCGGTTAATACGCGGAGATAATAAAGTACGGCGGCGCAAACCGCAATATCAATCAGAAAAAAGTAAGAAAATACCTTGTTCTCCGCAATCCAATAATATATGCCTCCCAAAAACAGTCCCGCTGATTTCATTTTACTCCCCCTGACTTATCTTCTGTGTTTTTCAGCCATTTTTCCGCATTTTTTAAGATACGCCGGGCAGCGGCGCCGTTATCTTTTGCAGAAACATTCAGCGGCTTTTTCATTTTCATCCAAAGAGAACCATAGTTTTCCCCCGCACGGAAGAGAGGAAACCCTGCCGGTCAAAACGCCCTGTGTTTTTTCATAAATACCGCTTCAGGCATATTTCCGCCTGAGACCGTCCATGAAAGTGAAGTCCGTTTTATTGTGCAGTAAAAATGGTATGATGAAAACTACCGAGCCATCCGGTTGCCGCAACCAACCTTGTGACATCTCTTTATGAGTTTATTATACCAACTCTTTTTGAGTTTGTCAACTCGTTTAGAGGTTATTTTGAAATATTTAAACTCAATTTGAGCTTAAAAAATATGGAGGTATCCTACATGGACAAAATTATAATACGCATGCTTCCCTTGCCAGGCAAGGTCAAAGGAATTACCGTGCTTGATGAGAATTGCGATTATAACGTCTATATCAACAGCGTACATGCGCCCGATATACAGAAGCAAGCCGTGGAGCATGAGCTTCGCCACATCCAAAAGGAGCATTTTTTTACCTGCGGCTCCGTTGCGGAGAATGAGTACGAAGCGGAATCCAGCCTGCTGAACATAAAAGAGGAAGCGTTGGGGTTATAAGTACATTTTTTAAACCGGAGACAAATATTTTCACCCTTATGTGCTATAATGATTCCAGTCATGGCTAAGCATAAAAAGTCATGAGAAATAATTTTATTTTCCCTATAATAAAGCCATACGGAGGGAGAGCGGCAATGGATTGGATTACAGGCATTCAAAGAGCAATTGATTATGTGGAAGCGCATCTTACGGAACCGATTGATTACGAGGAGGTTGCGAAGCGCGCATATTCCTCGAGCTTCCATTTCCAACGGATTTTCAGCATTATGTGCGGATTCACGCTGGGCGAATATATCCGCGCAAGACGCTTGTCGCTTGCAGGAAGCGCGCTTGCAGGCGGTGAGGGAAAGGTCATCGATATTGCTATGAAGTACGGCTACGAGACGCCGGAGAGCTTTAGCAGGGCGTTTACCCGGTTCCACGGAATTTCCCCGTCTAAAGCCAAAGCAAACGGAGCTGCCTTAAAATCCTATTCCCGTCTTTCCGTAAAACTAATTTTAAGCGGAGGAAATGCAATGGATTACCGGATTGAAAAAAAGGACCCATTTAAACTTATCATGAAAAAGAAAAAGATGGCCTGCACAAACGAACTGCCGTTTGCTGAGATTTCCGCATTTTGGCAGCAGTGTATAGAGGACGGCACAATAGAAGCGCTGTGCAGGTATATCCCTGAAGAAAACCTGTTCGGCGACTGTATTGTAGGCGCAAGCTTCGGAAATGATGCGGCAGACGCAGACTTTCCGTATGCAATTGGGGCTATATACAACGGCGCGCCTGTGACAGAAAAAGGCCTGGTGGTCGAGGAGATTCCGGCCCATACCTATGTGGTGTTCCCATGCAGAGGGAAAATGCCGGAAGCGATTGAAACGCTGTATCAGCGGATAATCAGCGAATTCTTTCCCACGAGTGAATACCAGCCCTGCGGCGGGACCGATTTTGAAGCTTATCCTTCAGCGGATGTATCGTCGCCGGATTATACCTGCGAAATTTGGGTCGCGGTTGAAAAGAAAAAATGCACGGCGAATTAAATGCATAAAATTGGCGAAAACGCAGCGGAGAGCGGGAGGTTTAACCTCCCGCTCTCCGTTTTCATGCTCCGAAACAGATAGTGGATTTATTTATTGTAAATTTTTTGTGAAACAGCTTTACTGCCAGGATTTGGATAGACATCCGCCAGCCTGTATGTTAGAATGAGAAAAAGCGACCGAAAGGGGAATGATTGTGGACATCACAAGACAAAAGGAAACGATTACAATTAAAACAGGCAGCAGGCTCGACGCCAACACGGCGCCGGAGCTTGCGGACCAGATTGCGACGATGCAGTTTGAAAAACTAGTTGTCGATATGGCCGATACCGCTTATGTATCGAGCGCGGGGCTGCGCGCTTTAATGATTGGAAAAAAGACTGCCGACGCGCAGGGCGCGGCACTTGAAATCGTACACGTCCAGCCTGCGGTTGAAGAAATATTTGAAATGAGCGGTTTTAAAAAGTTTCTTACCATACATTAAGCGTTCTGTTACGGCAGTTAGCTATTCTTGGTATCGTAACAGAAGCATCGTAATATCGTCCGACTGGCTTGCGTTTCCGGTAAAGCGCCTAAGCTCGTTTTTAAACAGCTCCATTTGCTCCGCCAGCGGCAGGCGTTTGTCAATCTCGCTATAGCGCTGTTCCAGCCGTTCGTTGCCAAAAAATTCACCGCTTTCATTTTCCGCTTCATTTACTCCGTCGGTGTATAAAAAAAGCTCAAACGGGCCGCTGGCCGGGACGCGGTGCAGGGTGTAGTCCATACCGGGTATCATCCCAAGGAATAGCTCCGGCTCCGACTTCAGCCACCGGTCCCTTTTCCCGTCCGATATCATCGGATAGTTGTGGCCGGCGTTTGAAAACTCGAAGGCCTTTTTCTTTGTATCGAGCACGCCGATGAACATGGTAACAAACATCTGTGCGCTGTTGTTGTCGCACAGGATATTATTGATAGCGGCAAGCATTTGATTCGGGGGCAATTCGCGGAAGGTCTTGACGAGCATGCTCGCTTCTGCCATGAACATCGCGGCGGAAATCCCCTTGCCGGAAACGTCGGCAACGCACACGAGAAACCGGTCGTCCGTTACTTGGAAAAAGTCGTAGAAATCCCCTCCGACCTCCTGCGCCGTATGGATATAGGCTTCCACCTGCCACGGCGTCTCTTTTTTCCAGGGGTCGGGCAATATGCCCATCTGGATTTCATGGGCGACCGAAAGGATGGCTTTGTTGCGTTCCTCCTTTTTGGCCTGCTCCTGAATGGTTTTAACATATTGAATAATATCGTCAGTCATCTTGGATACCGATTCGCCGAGCGTCTGGATTTCGTTATTCAGTTTTGGGAGCCGGGGCTTTTCGCTTTCCAGCTTTTCAGCCACAAAGCGCTCCGCGTACCCGGCAATTTCCTTGATTGGAGCGGTAACATGCCGTTCCGTCCAGCGCAGCACAATATAAAGCGCGAGTAAAAAGACAACGCCTCCTACAAAGCTGTGTTCAAATATCAGCAGCCACATGTCCGAAAAATAGCCGCTGTCCGCGCCGTGCGGATAGTTTCCTGATATTAAAAAATACATTGCCATCGAGTAAACGAGGATTTCTATAAACGAAAAAGAAAGAAACCCGATTAAAAGCTGGCTTTGCAGCCCTCTCTGCGGTACATAGCGAGCCGGCGCCGATGAAATACGCCGCTTGCTGCGCCGCAGGGGAAGAACGGCAAGCGCCGCGATTGCCGCAAGCATTACGCCGCAAAGGACATGGAGCGCCGTACGGTCCTGCCCTAAATAGCTGGACAGCAGGTAGGTAGCCAGTTCCAGGAGAAGGATAACGGCGCATAAAAAATAGTCCGCCGTATATTTTTTATGGTCGTATGCATACTGGTAAACCTTTTGCGGCACATAAGGCCGTATGCCGAAATATTCGGTAAGAAGCAGAAAGAAAATTGTCCCGCCAAATACGGAAAAGCAGATGTTGCACAGTACGGTCGTCCTTAAAAAACTATTGTAGGTGAACAGGCCGAGAAATTCACCGCTCGCGCCGATTACCGACATGGAGGTAACAACCGAAAAGGCCGTAATCAACAGGTACTTGAGCAGCGAATCGGCGCTGTACAGATAACAGAGCTTATGCCTGTTCAGCGGAATCAGCGTATGCCACAGCTTATACGGCAGGAACGCAAAAAGGAAATTGCCGACCAGCCCGAACAGGGAGGCCGCGTTCAGGGTCCCGAACACATCGGCAATAAGGTTCCCGACGCCGCATCCAACGGCTCCCGCCGGCCCCATCAACAGCCCGGCCATGACAGGGAAGATGGCGGAAATGCGAAAATCCGCGAAGCCTTCCAGCAGCTGGATTTGCTTAAAGGGAACAAGCAGCGCAACGTAAATTCCCATTGAAACCAAAAAATAAAGCAGGTGCCGTTTTACATTTATTCTGGTTACCGTCATAGCGCGCGTTCCTCCGTGTGTCCCGTATTGTTGAGCGTTTTACGGAAGGTCAGGATATTTTTTTCATCTTGCCGCTTATAGCAAAGGTCTTCCATACTGCTATTGACAAGATGGATTCCCAATCCGCCCGGAACCAGGCTTGCGGCCTGTTTTTTGACATCCCTGCTTTCTGAATAGGCAACCGGGTCGAACGCGGCGCCGCTGTCCTCGATGCGCACGGTTATCTCAGCAGTATCGGCGGATGTTTGCGCGCTTTTCAGTTCAATCGCCGCCGGGCCCCCGCTTTCGCCGTACGCATAGGAAGCAATGTTGATGAATATCTCTTCAATCGCAATCAGCAAGGTAATCGTCTGTCTCTCATTACAGCCGGATTTTCTCAGGAACTCCTCGCAGCTGGAGGAAAGCGCCGGCCAGTTTTCCCGTTTAGCAGGCAGGGTAATTAACATATACAAGCCCCCTTACAAAAAAAGTATACCATAAGCGGCAGCCGATTCCTATAGGATTCTTGGGATATTTTTACTCCGCCGCCCTCAAGATAAAATTCTGGCCCGTTAGGATTTCCGGGCAAACGAAAAGTTCAGGAGGAAACAGGATGAAAACGTTTGTACAGCAGTTTCAGGATATTGTAAAAAGCAATGGCGAAAGGACGGCGCTCGTCTATCAAAACGAGCGGGTGACTTACCGTCAGCTCGACGAGCTGAGCGGACGCATCGCGGCAAGGCTTCTTGAGCGTGGAGCGGAAAAGGAAAAGATTTATCCCATCGTACTGGAGAGAGGCATCGACTATATCGCGTCGGAAATCGGCATTTTAAAGGCGGGCGCCGCGTTTTCCCCGCTGTCGGTGGAATATCCGAAGGACAGGGTGGACTATATTCAAAAAGACTGCGCGTGCGATTTTTTGATTGACGCGGCATTTATGAAAGAAGCAAGGCAATGCCAGCCGCTTACAAATCTGCCGGAGGTATCCTGGAACGACGCGGCGATGGTCATTTACACCTCCGGCTCGACCGGAAACCCAAAGGGGATTGTCCACGAGCATTTCAGCTTTACCAGGGCGATAATCCGCCAGCTTCCAGTAGGCTGTAAGCCTGACGGGGTGGAAATGAGCGTAACGCCGTTTAATTTTGCGATTTCCGTAGCGGACATCTTCGTCCCGCTTTGGGTAGGCGCGCCGATTCATATCCTGTCCGAGCAGGACCGCAAGGATATTTATACCGTTGATGGGTATATCGATGCCCATGGTATCACCGCTTCCGTCATCAGCCCGCAGCTCTTAAAACGCCTGCCGGACAGGAAAAGCACACTGACAAATATTTGCTGCGGCGGCGAACGCATCAGCAATATTTATAAAGAATACCAGACCATTTATAACAGCTACGGCCTGAGCGAAACCTTGAGTATCGCCATCGCCTTTGCGCTCGACAAGCCCTATGACAACACGCCTATCGGCAAGCCGCTCGAGGACTTTACCGTTTACCTGCTCGACGAGGAAGGCAGGCAGGTAAAGGAAGGGGAAGAGGGTGAAATATGCATCGCGGGGCCGCTTGCGCGCGGCTATATCAACCTGCCCGGGCAGACGGCAAAAACCTTTGTGGAAAATCCATACGCGTCAGGCGGGCTTGACCGGCGCATGCTCCATACGAACGACGTCGGCAAACGCCTGCCCGACGGGAACATCCTGTATGTCAACCGGAAGGACTGGATGGTCAAGGTCAACGGCCAGCGCGTCGAGATGGGCGAGGTCGAGATTCAGCTCGGGAAAATCGACGGGATAGAAACGGCTGTAGTCAAAAGCTTTGAGGACGATAACGGCCAGACCTACCTGTGCGGCTATTACCTGTGCGGCAGGCCCGTCGCGGAGGACGAAATCCGCGAAAAGCTTGCAAAAAAATTCCCCGGCTATATGATTCCGCGTTTTCTGGTCCAGGTAGATAAATTCCCGCTCAACGCAAACGGCAAGCTCGACCGCAAGGCGCTCGCGCCGCCGGAGGCCTCGCGTTTTAAAAAGGAATATGCCGCGCCGGAAAATGAGGTTCAGGAGCAAATCTGCAAGGGGTTTGAAAAGGTGCTCGGCCTTTCTCATATCGGTATCAGGGACGATTTCTTTTCTATCGGCGGCGACTCCATCAAGGTCGTCATCCTCCAGGAGGAATTAAGCGGGTTAAACCTTTCCTCAAGCGCAATCTTTGAAGGCAGGACGCCGGAAAAAATCGCGCTGTCCGTTTCTGCGCAGGGCGGGGAAGAAAACCGCTATGCGGGTATGGATACGCGCAGGGACGCATACCCGATGACCGACAGCCAGCTCGGTATTTACCTTGAATGTATGCGCGAGCCGGAAAGCCTGATGTACAACAACCTGGCAAGCTTCCTGTTCCCGCGGGATATGGGGCTTGACCCATATAAGCTCAGGGACGCGCTGACGGCTGTTATAGAAGGCTTCCCGTTTATGAAAATACATGTGGAGGAACAAAACGGCGTTCCCTGCATCATCCCGAACGAAACGCTGACATATGAAATACCGGTAAGGCGGGTTGACAGTACAGAACCCACAGCTCTCGCGAAATCCTTTTTCAGGCCGTTTTCCCTGGAGGCCGGACCGATGTTCCGCTTTGAAATCGACATACTGAAAAACGGGGACGTTTTGCTGCTCGGCGATATGCACCATATTATTACGGACGGCACCTCCACCGCGCTGTTCTTCAGCAGGATGGCTATGGCTTATGAGGGCGCAGCGCCCGAGCCGGAGCTGGTCGACTCCTTCATGCTTTCCAATTATGAGCTGGGCTTAAAGGACACGCGGGAATATAAGGAGAGCAGGGAATTCTTTGACAGCCTACTGGCCGGGGTAGAGGCGGATTCAAACCTGCTGCCGGACGAACCCTTCCAGACAGGTGGGGAAAAGGGCTGTAGTGTGGAGCTTTTAAGCCTGCGCGGCCACCTTCCCATCGCCCTGCTGCGCGAACAGGTAAAGCGGTACGGCATAACGGAAAGCACGCTGTTTTTAGGCGCGTTTTCCTATGCGCTTGCAAAGCAAAACGGGCAGGATGAGGTATTGTTCTGCACGGTAGACAACGGCAGGCATACGCCTGATTTACGCGGCACCATGGGCATGCTCGTAAGGACGCTCCCGTTTTATGCGCGTATCGACGAAGAAAAGGAGGCAAAACGTTTCCTTCAGGAAACGCAGGACCAGCTGTTCCAATGCATCAAGCACGACAGCTGCTCCTTTGTCGAGCTTGCAAGTGACTATGGGGTCAAGTCGGATATCATTTTCGTCTATCAGGGCGACACGTTGAACGGCATTACGCTCGGCGGAAGGTTTGTCCCCATGCAAATCCATAAAATGGGCGACAGCATGGCAAACCTTTCGCTCGACGTACTCAAACGGGACGACGATTACACGCTTTCGTTTGAATACCGCAGCGACCTTTACACACCGCGGACAATCCAGCAGTTTGCAAAGCTCCTGGTTTCCGCGGTTAAAGGGTTCCTTGCGGGCGGACTGCTTAAAGATATTCCGTTGTGCGGCGAAGACGACCTGGCGGCCTACAAAAGCTTCAATGAAAACACGGTTGCGGTCGACCGCGGCCTTACGCTTGTCGATTTGTTCAGAAAACAGGCGGCGGAAACGCCAGAAAGAAACGCTGTCGTTTACCGTGATAAAACCCTTACCTACCGCCGTCTGGACGAGCTTTCCGAAAAGCTCGCGTACCTGCTTGCAAAAGAGGGCGTCGGGCCGGAGGTGCCCGTCGGCCTCATGGTCAGGCGCAGCGAAATCTTTCCGGTCTGTTCGTTCGGTATACAGAAGGCGGGCGGTGCGTGCCAGCCGCTCGACTCAAATTACCCACAGGAACGGCTGCAATATATGCTCGAGGATTCCGGCGCTCCTGTCGTCGTAATGGATGAAGAGCTTCGGGAGCTGCTGCCCGGATATAAGGGCAGGGTGATTTATACAAAAGATATCGAAATGGCTGTGCCCGATGCTACCGTCCGGCTCCAGCCGCCAAAAGCGGAGAACCTTTTTGCGCTGCTTTATACCTCCGGCTCGACCGGCAAGCCGAAGGGCTGCATGATAGAGCACAGGAATATCGTAAATTTCTGCCTGTCCTTCCAAAAAAAGTTTGGTATCACCTGCGAGGACCGCGCGACCGCGTACGGCAGCTTCGGCTTCGACGCGTCCATGCAGGACTTATATCCATACCTCACGAAGGGCGCGTGCGTATATATTGTGCCCGAGGAAACAAGGCTCGACCTGCCGGGGCTCCATGAGCTTGTAACAGAAAACAAAATCACCATGATGGACTGTACCACCCAGCTTGGGCGCCAGTACGTCTGTGCTTACCCGGACAGCCCGACGCTTAGGGGGATGAGCGTCGGCGGGGAAAAGCTCGTACCCTGCACGCCGCCTGGTTATCCGTTTTACAATACATACGGCCCAACCGAGTGTACCATTTATGTCACCGATTTCCTGATTGACCGCGATTATGCTTCCGTCCCCATCGGCAAGCCGTTTGGCAACTGCGATGTTTATATCGTAGACAAATACCGCAGGCTGCTGCCCCCGGGCGTTCCAGGCGAGCTGTGCATTGCGGGCTGTCCCGTCACACGCGGATACCTCAACCGCCCTGACCTGACGGAAGAAAAATATATAGATAACCCGTTTAACAGCACGCCCGGGTACGAGAAAATATATCTGACCGGCGACGTGTGCCGTTACCTCTATGACGGCAATATCCAGTTTGTCGGCAGGAGGGACGAACAGGTGAAAATCCGCGGATTCCGCATTGAGCTGACGGAAATCGAGCGCCGCATCCGCGCGTTTGACGGAATAACCGACGCATGCGTCGTTGCGCGCGACCTCCCGGCGGGCGGAAAAGCGGTCGTAGCTTATGTCGTGTCGGATAATCCGGTCGATATCCCCGCGCTCAACGCCTTTATCGCGCAGGAGCTGCCGCGTTATATGGTGCCGTCAGTCACGGCACGGATTGATAAAATCCCGCTCAACCCAAACGGAAAGGTGGATAAGCGCCGCCTGCCTGAGCCTGAAATGGGGGCAAAGAAAAGCTTAAATACTGCCCGCCCGCTCAACCGTTTGGAGCAAGAGCTTAAAAATATGGCCGCCGAAATTACAGGCCAGAGCGAATTCGACATGGAAGCAAGCCTGATAGCCGCCGGGCTTTCCTCCCTTTCCGCCATGATGCTTGCCTCCCGTGTGTATGAACGCTTTGGCTGCCGTCTCAATGTAGCTAAGCTGCTGGAAGAAGAATCCTCCATGCTCGATGTGGAAAACACGGTGCTGGATGGGCTGCTTGCGCGGGAGCAAAAGAAAGGCGGGCCAGAAGAACGTCCGCAGCAGGGGCAGCCGGCGGAGCTGCCGCTTTCCTCGGCACAGCTCGGCGTATTCTACGACTGCATGAAGCGGCCTAACGCGATGATTTACAATATCCCGATGATGTTTACCTTCTCAAAGCAGACGGATGCGCAGCGGCTCGCGCGGGCTGCGCGGGCGGTAATCGGGGCGCACCCTGTCCTGACGGCGCATCTTATCGAAAAAGAAGAAACCGTCGTACAGGTGCTCTCAGGGGCAGAGCCCTCTGAACCTGCGGTTTTACAAATGGCGGGGGACGGGCTTGCGGAAGAAAAGAAAAGCTTTGCCCGCCCGTTTGATTTGTTTGAAGGCCCGCTGTACCGGATGGAAATCGTAAAAACGCCGGAGCGCACGGCACTGCTGATGGATACCCACCATATTGTGTTCGACGGGCTTTCCATGTCCGTATTTTTAGAAGAGCTGAGGCGCGCCTATGAAACGGGAAAGCCGGCGGGGGAAAGCGCCACGTTCTTCGACGCGGCGCGTGAGGAGAATAAAATCCTGCTCAGCCCGCAGGGAAAAGAAGCGGAGGATTATTACGACAAGCTGTTTGAACGCTTTGAAAACGCAAGTGACATTCCCGGCGACCTGCAGGGCAAAGAGGAGGACGGCACGCTCGGCGAATGCGTAAGCGTGCTCGGCGGGGAAGAAATCGACGATTTCTGCCGCGCAAACTCCGTAACGCCCGCCGCGCTGTTCCTTTCGGGAACGTTCTACGCGGTGTCCCGCTATACTGCGGACAGGAACGTCTATATTTCCATGATTTGCAGCGGCAGGGAAAACGGCATGTATCAGGATGCCTTCGGCATGTTTGTCAAAACGCTGCCCCTTTATTCGCAGGTTACGCCCGGTACGGACGCGGTGTCCTTTATAAAAAGCGCGGGCAAGGCAATGCGCAGCGCAATCGAGCACAGCGCGTATCCGTTTGTCAAGCGTTCGGGCCAGTACGGGTATGCACCCCAAATCAATTACGCCTGCCAATTGGGAGTGGACGCGGCGGTAACGCTCGAGGGGGAGCCGATAAGGGAAGAGGTACTTACGAACCCCCTGCCGAAATTCCATATTTCCATCCATATTGAATCGAAAGACGGCGCGCCTGCCGTCTGCGTGCAGTATAACGACGCGCTGTACAGCCGCGCGTATATGCAGCAGTTCGCAGACGCGGTTGCGCAGGCCGTGCGTAACATGGTAAAAGCGCCGGAGAACGATATTGCGGCGGTTTCCCTGTTAAGCAATGAACAGCAGGCGCTCATCGAACGCTTCGGCATGGGTGAAACGGCCTGCGTCCCGCAGCGGCTGCTCCATAAGCTGATGGAAGCGCAGGCGCGGGAAAATCCGGAAAAGACGGCACTTATTGCCTGCGACGGAGCGTTTAGCTATGCTCAGTTCAACAGGCTGTCAGACCGCATTGCGAACGCCCTGGTTCAAATGGGCGTTACAGCCGGCTGCCGCGTTGCGCTGCTGCTCCCGAGAACAAGCCGCCTGCTGCTGTCCATGTACGGCGTATTGAAGGCGGGCGCGGCGTTTATCCCGTGTGACCCGGAATATCCGCAGGAACGGATAAGCTATATCCTTTCTGACAGCGCGGCAAGCTTTATCCTCACGACAAAGGAAAGGGCGGCGCAGCTTCCCCGGGACCGGGCAATCGATGTGGAAACGCTGCTTACCGGCAAGGATGCCCCCGTACCCGAAATTCCCCTGCAGCCGGACGACCTGGCATATTTAATTTATACCTCCGGCTCGACTGGAAGGCCGAAGGGCGTCATGCTAACGCACGGCGGCATAACCAATTATGTTTACGGCCATCCCGCCAATATCCATATCAGCGCGCTCCGGCAGGACGCGCACACCATGGTGTCCGTCACGACAGCGTCGTTCGATATGTCGCTTAAAGAGACGGTTGCAATCCTGAGCAGCGGCCTGACGCTCGCGCTTGCAAGCGAACAGCAGGCGCAGAACCCGGCGCAGCTTGCCGGACTGTTTAAACAGGTCAACGGCGACGCGTTCAATGCGACGCCCTCGCGTATGGAACAGTATCTGGAGCTACCCGCGTTCCGCGACGCGCTGGCAGGCTGCAGGGTTGTCATGTGCGGCGGTGAAAAGTATTCCCCCAAGCTGCTCGCGCGGCTTAAAGATATTACGGGCGCGCGCATTTTCAACACCTACGGCCCGACGGAAATCACCGTATCCTGCAACGCCTGCGAGCTTACGGGCCGTACGGAGGTGACAGTCGGCAGGCCGCTTCTCAACGTGCGTGAATTCATCGTCGACTGTGACGGCAACCCCCTGCCCTGGGGTGTTACCGGCGAGCTGCTCGTCGGCGGCGCCGGTGTGGCAAGGGGCTACTGGAACAACGAGGAGCTGACAAGAAAGCATTTTACAGAATACCGCGGCATGCGCGTATACCGCACCGGCGATTATGCGAAATGGACGCAGGGCGGGGATGTCGCCATACTTGGGCGCACCGATAACCAGGTGAAGCTCAGGGGGCTGCGAATCGAGCTGGGCGAAATTGAAAAGTGTATGCTCGAAGACAGCCGCGTGCGGCAGGCGGTCGTAATGATACGCGAAATCAACGGTACGGAGCACCTGTGCGCATACTTTACAGCGGATGGAGCCATTTCCCCACAGGAAATGAAGGAAACGCTCGGCAAAGCGCTGACGGCCTACATGGTGCCGACCGCTTACCTCCAGCTTGAAAGGCTGCCGGTGACGCCTAACGGCAAGGTCGACGTCAAAAAGCTTCCCGCTCCCGTTCCGGCGCATGGCGGGGAATTTACAGCGCCTGTAAACGATACTGAAAAAGCATTGTGCGAAATCTTTGCGCAGACGCTCCAGCTCGGCAAAATAGGCGCGACAGACAGCTTTTTCGATTTAGGCGGAACGTCCCTTACCGTAACAAACGTGCTTATCAAGGCAAACGAGAGGGGCTTTGCCGTCTCTTACGGAGATGTGTTTACCTGCAAAACGCCCAGAGCGCTTGCGCAGAAGCTGCTCGGCGGCAAGGATGAGCAGGGCGGCGAAATGCGGTATGACTACAGCCGCATTGATAAAATCTTGGAAGAAAACACCCTTGAGGCGCTTAAAAATGGAGCGCGGGGTACGCTTGGCAACCTGCTTTTAACCGGCGCGACGGGATTTTTAGGCATCCACATTCTGCATGAATTTCTTGAAAAGGAACGTGGAGAGGTCACCTGCCTGCTGCGCGGGCTTGGAAACCGCACGGCGAAAATGCGCCTGCAGGCAAAGCTGTTCTATTATTTTGAAGACAATTACGAAGAGCAATTCGGTAAGCGCATCCATTTGGTAGAGGGCGACGTTACGCAGACCGGATGGATGGAGGGGCTAAAAGGCAAACCCATCCACACCGTCGTAAACTGTGCTGCGCTCGTTAAGCATTTTTCAAATCAAACGGATATTGAGGACGTAAACGCCGGCGGCGCGGAAAACCTGCTTGCTTTCTGCCGGAAGACGGGCGCTATGATGGTCCAGGTATCGACCGGCAGCATAGCGGGCGACCGCGTAGACGGCTATCCCTCCAGGGAACTGAAGCTCAGCGAGCAAAAGCTCTATTTCGGCCAGAATATCGACAACCAGTACGTCCACAGCAAGTTTATGGCGGAGCGCCTGGTCCTGGAGGCGGCGCTCCAGGGCGTGCCTGTAAAAATTATGCGCGTCGGGAACCTTGCCGCGAGGGAAAGCGACGGAGAGTTCCAATTGAACTTTACAACCAATGGCTTTATGGGAAGGCTCAAGGCGTATCTCGTCATCGGGGCGTTCCCGTACAGCGCAATGAACGCAATGGTGGAAATGGCGCCTGTGGACAGCACGGCGCAGGCTATCCTGATGCTATGCAAAACGCCGGAGCAATGCCGCGTGTTCCATCCGTATAACAATCATTATGTGCCGCTCGGCGATATCATCCTGCAAATGAGGCGTATGGGTATGAAAATTGAGCTTGTAGAGGACGAAGCCTTTGAAGCCGCTCTGCAAAAAGCAAAGGAAGACCCTGTAAAGGCACGTGTGCTCACTACGCTGCTCGCCTATGAAAACATGGATGCGGGCAAAAAAATTGAAATGATAGCAACAGAGAACGAGCTTACGACGCAGGCGCTTTACAGGCTCGGCTTTGAATGGTCTATGACCTCGCGTACCTATATGAACAGGTTCCTCGAAGCGCTCGATGGGCTTGGCTTTTTCGATATGGATTCGGCACAGGAGGGACGGCATGCTTGAACGAAACAACCGGCTGCTCAGCCGAAAATATAAGGAATATCTTTTTCCGACGGTTATCAGCGGCATGTCTATCCTGCTCGGCTCCATTGTAGACGGTATCATCGTCGGCCAGTTCATCGGCCCTGACGCCATGGCCGCGGTCAATGTAACAGAGCCTGCCGTGCTCTTTTTCCAGGCGGTCTTTTTCCTGATAGGTATCGGCGGCTCCACGCTTGTAGCTGTTTCAAAGGGCGAACGCAGGGAAAGGAAGGCAAACGCCGCCTTTACGCTGGGCGTATTGTCTATGCTCGCAATCTCCTTCGTTACGCTGGTCCTGGGCAGCGTGTTCATAGAGCCGCTTGTGCGGGTGCTGTGCAACGACCCAAAGCTTTTTGTACCTGCGCTCGAATACCTGCAAATTTTGATTTTCGGCGCCCCGTTTATGATTGCCGTCCCCTGTATGGTGTACTTTGTACGCGTAGACGGTATGCCAAAGCTCTCCGCGCGCATCCTGCTGCTTGCAAACGTTGTGAACCTTCTGATGGATTTGGTTTATATCAACGTGCTCCATATGGGCATCCGCGGCGCGGCGCTCGCGACCGTAACCGGGTACGCGGTCGGTTTTGTCCCGGTGCTTTGGTACCTGTTTTCAAAAAAACGCACGCTTTCCTTTCTCAAAATCAAAAAGGAAGACCTGCGCTGCCTTGGCGAAATTGCAAACAGCGGCCTTGCGTCGTTTATCAACACCTGCCTGCTGTTTTTAAAAACGCTGTTCCTCAACCGTATCGTCATGAGCACGGCGGGTACTGACGGCATGATTGTCTTTTCCGTATGCAGCTTTTCCCTTTCGTTCGTCTCAATGTTCGTGTCCGGCGGGGCGGAAACGATGGTACCCCTGCTCGGTATGCTGTACGGGGAAAAGGACAGGAAGGGTATGGACTTTGTTGTAAAAAGGACATTCCTCGTGGTCGGCGCATGCTCCGCCGTATCGGTTTTCCTGATGGAGGTTTTCCCCGTGCAGATTCTCGGCCTGTTTAATATAACGGGAGCCGCGCAGCTTGCAATGGGTGTGTCCGCCCTGCGCATATTCGCCCTGAGCCTCCTGCTGATGGGGATTTCAATCACGGTCATGTACTACATGCAGACAATCCGGCAAAAAAATATATCCGTCATGGTTTCTATCCTGCGCGGTTTTTTGATTACGGTTCCGTGCGCATGGCTTTTTTCCCAGATGTTCGGTACATACGGCATTTGGTTTTCTTTCCTGACGGCGGAAATATTGACCCTGGCCGTTACCCTGATTGCCTGCAAATGGAAAGCCGTGCGCTCAAAAGGAAAATATACCGGCCTTTTACTGCATGAAAAAGCGCCGGAGCGGGAATTTACCTATGATGTCACGATTAAGAGCGGCGTCAAAGGAGCGGTAGACGTTTCAGAGGAATTGATTGGCTTTTGCCAAAAGCACGGCCTGGACGGCACAACATCGAGCCTTGTCGGGCTGATGGCTGAGGAAGCGTCCGTCAGTATCGCTTCACAGAACGAGGGCGGCAGGCCGGTTGACGTCGATATCCTGTGCAGGCTGCGTCCCGACAGTGTGATTTTAAGCCTGCGCGACGACGGCAGGCCGTTCGACGCCATGCTGCTTGAACCGGAGGAAGAAGAGCGCTTTGGCAATATCAGCGTCATGAACAAAATCGCGGACGAGGTGTCGTATTCCCGCACGCTGGGGCTCAACAGCACGCTGGTTATCCTGTCAAGAGAGGGAGAGAAAATATGAAGTTTTTTATCTATAACTTTATGAAGGCACGCTGTGAGGAGGAAATCATCCGCGGCACAGAGCTGATTACACGCGAAACGAAGCGGTACGACAGGGAAGAGGATATGATGGTTTTCCTGCTTGTTCCCGCCACAGCCCTTTCGGCTGTTTCAAAAAAAGCGGACCACAGGTTTGTCAAAATTGGTGCGCAGGACATGTCTCCCCTTAGATTGGGCCAGGTTTCGGGCGAGACATCGGCGGAAATGCTCAAGCTTAATGGCGCGGATATGGCAATGGCGGGCGCGTACGACCGCCGCCTGTACTGCGGGGACAGCGACGAGCTTTGCGGTGAAAAACTAACGGATATTATAAAAAGCGGCTTCAAATCTTTGCTTGGCGTGACAGAAACCATTGGACGGGAGGACGGCTCGCGGGCGGACGCGGCGCTTCTTCGCCAGCTTGAATATGGCTGTAAGGAAATCCCTGAATATGCGTATTATCGCTTTGGCGTGGTTTACCAGCCGCGCCTGAAAGAAAACGCTGCCATTGATGTCCGCAAAAGATGCGCGTTTATCAGGAAAGCCCTCGCTGAAACCGTTCCGGGCGCGCCGGAGCCCCTGCCTGTGTTTTATGGCGGGCCTATGCGCGGTCAGGAAGCGGTGGATATGCTGACAGAAGGCGTGTGCGACGGTATCTTTGCTGACGACAGAAGCTGGGACACAGAGCAGTTCCTGCGCGTAGTCAAAGCTGTCTGCGGGGAATGACGGTAATCGTTTATACAAAACCGGCGGCCTGTTTTATTGGGGCTGCCGGTTTTCTTCGCCATTTTGGAATGCTTTTGCCAAGCCGCACATAAAAATAGACGGGTGGTTAATTTGATTTATGACACATCGGGCTATCGTAAGGAAGTAGAAACGGTGTGGATGCGTGAAAAGCAGATGATTTTGGAGCATTATATTCCGCGCCTTACAGATAAAGCGGTGGAAAAAAAAGAAATAGAAGCAGGCAGTGAGCTTGTACAGGTGTTTCAAAGGTATATGGGAAAAAAGGAAAAAGCGGACGCGTAACATGTTGCGCGTCTGTTTTTTATTGTAAGGGGGAAGCGGATGAAAGCGGTTTACGCGCGCCAGTCGGTCGACAGGGCGGACAGTATTTCTGTGGAAAGCCAGATAGAGCTTTGTACCTATGAGCTGAAGGGAGACAAAAACTTCAGGGTTTTCTGTGACAGGGGCTACAGCGGAAAAAACCTTCTCCGGCCCCAGTTCCAGCAGCTTTTAGACGAAATCAGGCAAGGGCAAATCGAGCAGGTCATCGTCTATAAGCTCGACCGGATAAGCCGCAGCGTACTCGATTTTGCAAATCTGATGGAGCTGTTTGAAAAGCACCGCGTGGAGTTTATCTCCTGCAGTGAAAAATTCGACACCTCGACCCCTATGGGGCGCGCAATGCTGAGCGTTTGTATCGTATTCGCACAGCTCGAGCGGGAGACGATTGCGCAGCGCGTGACCGACGCGTTCCTGTCCAGAAGCGAAAAGGGCTACTATATGGGCGGAAGGGTGCCGTATGGCTATCGGCTGGAAAAGACCGTAATGAATGGAATCCACACCGGAAAATATATAATCTGTGAAGAGGAAGCGATGCAAATACGGCTGATGTATTCGATGTATTCCGACCCACATTGTTCTTATGGCGATATTCTCAACACCTTTAACAGCCGGGGGCTTTTTTGCCGCGGAAAGCCGTGGGACCGCGCCAGGATTGCCGACCATTTAAAAAACCCCGTCTATGTACGTGCCGACGGCGCGGTCTATGATTTTTTCAGCGAACAGGGCGCGGTATTATGCAGCCCGCGCGGGGATTTTGCAGGGACAAACGGCTGTTATCTCTATACTTACCAGGGAAAAGGCTCTAAATATACGCGGCTCGAGGGGCGCAGGCTGGTGCTCGCGCCGCATGAGGGGCTTGTTGATTCCCACACATGGCTTATCTGCAAGCGCAAAACCATGCGCAACAGGCAAATCCGTACGGCTGATAAGGTAATTAACACCTGGCTGGCGGGGCTTGTCAAATGCGGCAGGTGCGGCTATGCGCTCACCTTTAAAAAGTATAAGGGAAAAGACGCGCGTTATCTGTTTTGCAGCCATAAAATGAACGCAAGGGCCTGCGCAGGAGCGGGGACGCTCTATGCGGATGAATTTGAGGAGATTATTAAAAATGCGCTTCTCCGAAAAATCGCGGCCTTCCGTACGCTGGTAATTCAGGATAATAAAGAGGCGGACCCGCGCACGGAGGAGCTCCGCCAGCAAATCACCGGCGTGGAAAAAGAAATAGAAAGCCTTATGGAAAAGCTGCCGGGAGCAGGTGAGGCGCTTACGCGTCATATCGACGAAAGCATCACAGCGCTGGAACGAAAAAAAGGAGAAGCGCTTTATGCGCTCGCGCAGCGTAAAAGGCAAAAGACAGATGACGCGCCTGCATTCCCGGCGCAGGCGTGCTGCGATAAATGGAACAGGCTTGGCATGCGCGAGAAGCAGCGGGCGGCTTGGGCGCTGATTGAACGGATTGAGGCGACAAACGAATACATCAGGATTTTTTGGAAATTATAGCGAGTTCTTTTTTGTTTCCTGTAGTTACCAGAAGCCAGCTTCGGCGAAGGCTTGCGCATCACAACCGATAAGCTCGACAGCAAAAACTTCTACGCGTTTAACCCGTCCTTTGACAAATGCGGGAAAAGCTGCCCGCCGGAAAAGAAGTAACAGGCATCAGGTAACCAAAAAAATAAAAGCCCCATCCTCTGGATGGGGCATAAATTTATTGCGGGCAAAATTTCAGGTTATTTTAAAGAAAACCTTTTTTTGTAAATCCAATTTCCGGAAAAAATGAGGATAAAAGAGAATACGAGCAGCGGCAGGTAGGGAAGCAGCAGCGTCTCAAAGCGCCCGATTCTCCCGTTGCATACCATGTTGATAAACCTAAGCGCTTCTACATTGGAATAGATGCAGAAAATCTCATAAAACACATTGATTAAAAACGGAATTGCGATTGTGCGGCATAAAAGCATCAGGAAAAAGGTGCTTCCCGCAAAAACAAACGATTGGATAAAAAACAGGAGAAAGTCCATCCAGAAATTCTCAAAAAATATTGCATAAACAAAAATAAGCACTACAGCGTGCAGGATATACCAGAAAAAAATCAGGAAAAAATCACCCAACAGGCTGTTTTTGTATACGCGGAGCAGCTCCCTGCCATCTCCCTCGGCATATTCTCTCAGCCCGAAAACGACCCACCACGTGGCCATAAAAGGAATATACCGCTGCATTTCCATAAAGGTAAGCTCAAACGCTTTCCTACTCAATCCGGAGGAAAGGTAATGTCCCACGCTGAAAAACGGCAGGAGCAGAAACAAAACGGCGATTGGCACAAAGTAAAGGAGCTTCAGGCTTTTTAGGTTATAGTAACAAAGCCGCAGCAGGCTCATAGCTTTTTCAGCGCGCATAAAAAACCGTCCTCCACCGTAGGCGTTTGTTTCTCACCGGGCTGTTTAGAGGAAGACAGCACACGCAGCATAGCGCGCCCGTTATCCTCTATCCTGTCCTTGACAAAGAAGCTTCCGGTAAGCTCGTTTTCTCTTTGTGCTTCTAATAAATACACCTTGCCCTGGGCCAGCTGCGCAATCTCCGCTCCCGTACCGTTTGCCGCGAGCCTGCCCGCGTCCATAATCAAAATCCTGTCGCAGACCGCCTCTACGTCCGAAACGATATGTGTGGAGATAACGACCGTACAGCTTTCCTTGATGCGTGCAAGCGTGTTTTTAAAGCGCATGCGCTCCTCAGGGTCGAGCCCCGCGGTCGGCTCGTCAAAGAGGATTAGCTCCGGGTTTCCAAGCAGCGCCTGCGCCACGCCGATTCTCCGTACCATTCCGCCGGACAGGGTGGATATCCTGTCGTGCAGGCGGTCGGTAAGGTTTACCTCCTCCACGCACTGCTCAATCTGTTCCTTTTGCTTTTGCTTCTCTATTTTTTTAAGCGTCGCGAAATAAGACATCATTTCATACACGGTAAGCTCTTTGAACATACCGAATTTCTGCGGCAGGTAGCCGATAAACCCTTCGGGCTTTTCAATTTTGCCGCCGTCGGGCCGGTACAGCCCGCAGACGCAGCGCAGCAGCGTCGTCTTACCCGCGCCGTTGGGGCCCAGCAGGCCAAACGCGCCGCGCCCGTCTATCTGCGCGGAAAAGCCGTCGAGCGCCCTTTTCCTTTTGAATTTTTTGGTACAGTTTTCAATTTTCAGCATCGTTATACTCCTTTAACAGCATTTTAGCGTATTCTGGAATGCGCGTTTGATCTCCAGACATTAAAAAAACCTGATTATCAAATATTGCTGCGGGACCATATTGCGCGAAATTGATAAACTCCGTCGTCGATTGGAATATCGTCATGCTGTCCAAATCGAGGTGGTTTTCTATATTTTCTTTTTTTTCTATCTCTGTGATTTTCTGCTGCAGCTTATTTAGAAATTCATTATTAAGCGGTTCATATCCCCAGCCACCTATACTTGATTTATATATAGTGTTTCTTCCAAATAATTCTTCCTGTAGATTGCCACCCATTAAGGTTAGGGCGCCCGCCTCTCCGGCAAAGCAGTTTTTCCTGCCGCCTGCGTCCGGCAGGCTGCTGAAAATCTGCCTGCTGGCCTCTACCTCAATGCTGTACTGCGAGGAAAAGCCATTTGAAACCTTCCGGTAGCCTTGGTGGCCATTACTAATTTGATGGAACCCCGCCATGGGGTAATACGGAAAGCACCCCGGCAGCAAAACAGCCTGGTAATTGCTGTAAAGGATTGGGCTGCTGCCCTTATAAGAAAGTGTAAGGCCCGTAAGCGGCGCTTGGGAAACGACCGTCAGGTAATCGTCCTCCCGCGTATAAGGGAGGGCGTTGCCGCTTTGGTCGGCGGCGCTTAAAATCTCGTACCCGTGGTAGAGCGTAAAAGCATATTCTGTTGTATCGGCGGGGGAGAGCGCCATGTCCACCGTTGCCTCCAGCTCCCTGCCGATTTTGAGCTTCATGTCGTAGGAAGGGATGGTAAAGCCAGCCGCCATGATTTTAGAGGCGTGCTCCCGGTAGTATTCGTTATCGTTACGGGTGATGCTCTGAGGGTAGGGGCCGAGCACGAGCTCGCTCCCGCCGAGGGAATAGCCGTAGAGGTTCACGCCCGCCAGAATTACGGCGAGCGCCGTCACGGCAAACCGCGTTTTTGTTTTTTGGGGCAGGATGGAGAAAATTACGATTGCAAGGAATAGGCATATCCAGAACAGCATTAAATTCCAGCGCAGCGCTTCGTTTGACATTCCGTATTGTATATCGACTACCCAGGTCAGGTTCGGCGGCAGGATTTTGCTGAAAAACCATTTGGCGGGCCACAGGTTAAAACCGTAGGAGTCGGTCGCAATGCCGGGGAGCATGTCTGACACGGGGCTTACAATAAAAATAGAGAGCGCCATCAGCGAATAGGCAGGTACGCGCTTGAACCTGAGCGCAAGGCACATCCCAAGCAGGTTTGCAAGCGTGCTGAGCAGGAAAAAATTTAGGAAGTTAACCAGCACGATATGAAGGTAATAATGGAGAGCGTTTACATCTACGATTGCCGCGATCGCAAAGTTGAATATGGTAGCAATCAAAAAAGCAAGCAACATCAGCAGCGTCAGCACGGCGAACATACCGCCGTATGTTTTCAGTCGGCCTTTTTTGTGGGCGGACAGGCTTTCCTCTATCCCGCATTGCTTTACTTTATAAAAATATTCATAAGAAAGGTATAGGCCCGCAATAAAGGCAAGCAGGCTGCATTCCTGTGTACTTTGAAAATAATTTAAAACATCCCAGTTCATGGTAATCGTATAACATCTATAAGAAAGATAAAAAAATAAGCCTACGATTGCCAGAAACGCCACAATAAAAATATGGCGGTCCCGTATAAAAATCTGCAGGTTCTTTTTCAGTTGAAGCACCGCGTTCACTCCTTTGTTCTGAAGGCTTTAGAACGCCCCGCATACCGTATTGGGATTGAGCGGACGGCATACGGGGCGTTCATGGGCTATGCTTTATTTAGTTATAGGCATGAACCTTGCCGCTTGCAACGCATCCGGTGCCCAGCCAGTACCAAGAGCACATATGCCCCCGCCAACTGGCAACGCCGCCCAGGTCGTAGGTTCCTGTTGCACTGTCATTCTGGCCCGGGTCACAGAAGAGGTGATAGGCATTTTGCCAACCTTTCCCGGGGAATGCATAGTCGTAATACAAATTTACCCCGTCGTTGGAAGATGTGCTGGTCCTTAAATACTCGACATTTCCTTTGCTGTAGAGTCCAAGTGTTGTGGAGTAAGCGTCCGTTTGGTTTTTTGCCAAACTCCAGGAAGCCGACACCGCCCCCGCGGGCATGACCGCGGTAGAAACCAGCAGCACGGCTGCGGCAGCCACCGCAAGGATTTTTTTGCTTTTCATAATGATTCCTCCTTTTAGAATATTTTTTTTATTTTATGCGCGCATAATGTAATAATTTTTACACCTAAATTATACAATATCTATTTTTAAACTTCAATATATATTAAAATTTTATTAGTAAAAATTAATATATAAATTTTGTAAAATATAAACATTGCGTTCGTCATTATAAAATAAAATATTTATTGTATGCTCAAATATCGAAAAAGAAAGCATTATAGATACGATTTCTATTTGTACGTTTTCTACATCGAAATCAAGATAAATTTATTATGTTTAACAAAGTTGTGTAAAAGTAGTTTACGTTTTACAATAAAACCTCTATGATACTAATATAGTGACAATTTTTCACATATTGGGATTCAAATAAACGGAGAGAAATGGAATGATATCTATGAATACGCTCCCGTTGGAAGCGGAAACGAGGGTTTTAATTGACAAGACGCTCGAAAACCTGGGCTGGAGCTTGTCCGGTCCGGAAAAAAACGTATTTTTTGAACAGCCGAAAACTCAGGAAGAACAAAGCCGGCTTGGCGGCAGGCGCCCGGATTATGTGCTTTACGCATCCGGCAAAGAAAGCAGGCCGCTTATCGTAATTGAGGCCAAGAAAAAAGGGACGCGCATTGAAAGCGCGCTGCAGCAGGGCATAAGCTATGCCAGAAAGCTTAGGGCGCCTCTTGTTTTTGCGACCGACGGCCTTTTCTGCCGGTCATACCATACTGTGTTTGAACGCGCGCCCGTATTAAACGGCGAGGAGCTGGACAGCTTCCCGCGCGAGGGGCTGGCGCTGAAATACCTGGATACGCCCGAGGTCAACACGATTTCTGAAAAAGTGCAGGTTGACCGCAAGGAATTGATTAAAATTTTCGACGAGGCAAACAATATGCTGCGCGGCGACGGCCTGCGCGCGGGCATCGAACGGTTCGGCGAGTTTGCAAATATCCTGTTTTTAAAGCTCATCAGCGAAAATGAGAACGTCAAAAGGCAAGGCGGTATACCTTCCGGCTTTGACTGCACCTGCCACTGGGACGTCATACGGGAGATGCGGCCCGACGCGCGCATCGATTACATCAATAAGGTCGTATATGAAAAATTGAACGCGAGGTACCGTACCAGGATATTTACGCCGCTAACTATTCGGGATACGACAATTCTCAGCGATATTATGGACAAGCTCGACCCGTTGACGCTGACCGACGTGGATTCCGACGTAAAAGGCGACGCTTTTGAGTATTTTTTGAAGGAATCCACCGCCGCCAAAAACGATTTGGGCGAATATTTCACGCCGCGCCACATCGTCAGGACTATGGTGAAAATTGTCAATCCCAAGATAGGCGAAAAGATATATGACCCCTTCTGCGGGACAGGCGGCTTTTTGATCGAAAGCTACCGCCATATATTCAATACGATGCCGCGAAACGCTACCACAATGAAAATGCTCAGGGACAACACGATTTACGGCAATGAAATTACTAACACAGCGCGTATTACAAAAATGAATATGATTCTCGCGGGCGGAGGGCAGGGCAATATCCATATGCGCGACAGCCTCGCTTCGCCCGTAGATGGTATTTATGATATTGTCCTCGCGAATATGCCCTATTCTCAGAAAACAAAATACGGCAGCCTTTACGACCTGCCTTCCAACAACGGCGACAGCATCTGTGTACAGCACTGCATGAGGTCGGTAAGCGCCGCGGCGGAAAATGGCAGGCTGGCTATCGTTGTGCCGGAAGGCTTTCTGTTTCGTAAGGACCTTGTCAAAACACGCGAGCTTTTGCTTCGTGAATTTCAAATCAACAGCATAATTTCCCTTCCGCGCGGCGTTTTTCTGCCATATACAGGCGTAAAAACAAATATTATTTACGCGTCGCGCAAACACCGTGCCGGTATTGGGTATACCCCACGTGAATCTTTTTGGTATTATGAAGCCAAAAACGACGGCTATACGCTCGACAATCACAGAAACAAGCTGCAGGGGCAAAACGACCTGGACCGCTGCATGGAATTCAGGAAGCTTGACTCCGGCCAGAAAGAGGAGATGCTTGCGGCCGGTTTTCAGGAAATTCCGCTGGGCCGCGTAAAAGAAAACGGCTTCGTTCTCGTTGGGGGCAGGTACAGCAAAATGGAAGCCCCTGTATTATCGCAGCGAAAAGTCAGGCTGGGGGAAATTCTCGATATCCATTACGGCAAACGCATTACACGCAGAAAAGACAGCGGAACAAGCTACCCGGTATACGGAGGCGGCGGCCCATCCTTCCAGACAGACCTGTATAACCGGGAAAATGAGTTTGTCATATCACGTTTCGGCGTTTCGGAGCGCTGCGTCCGTTTTGTGGAAGGCCGGTTTTACCTGCTCGACTCAGGCTTCACCTTTACTGTAAAACCGGAGACCGCTTCACAGGTCAGCAAAGCGTATGTTGGAAGGCTTTTGATGGGGCGCCAGCGCGAGGTGTTCGCCTGCGCGCGCGGACAGGCGCAGAAAAATATAGATATGGAGCTTTTTTACGGGCTTACAATTCCCCTGCCAAGCCTGGAGGAACAGGAAAACGCTGCGCGGGAGCTTGAGGAATATGATAAAATCATCTCATATTCGGCATGTACGGTACAGTCGTACCATCCGCGCCTTTTACTTGCGAACGGCACGCGCATGTGTACAATCGGTTCGCTATGTACCGGCGATATCAGCGGGGGAACCCCTTCCACAAAGCACCCGGAATACTGGAACGGGGACATCCCATGGATAACGAGCGCGGACATCGAAGAGGACGGCAGGATTATAGTAAAAAAGTACGTTACGCGCCAGGGGCTCCAGCATTCCGCTACGCATATCATCCCCAAGGGGGAGATTATCGTCGCTACGCGCGTGGGGCTCGGCAAAATTGCATACGTGCCCTACGATATTGCAATCAGCCAAGACCTGCATGGCCTTGTGCTCGATACAAAGCGGATTCTTCCGCAGTTTTTTGAGCTTGCATACCTGGGGCTCAGGCAGGAAATTTTCAGGCATGCCCGCGGTACGACAATTCGTGGGATTACCGTACAGGAGCTAATGGCGCTTGAAATTCCCGTGCCCTCCATGGAAGAGCAGATGGTAGCTGTAACACAGGCAAAGCGTGAGCGCGAGCTGGTACATAGCGCGCATGAGCTGTCGGTGCTTTTTAAAAACAAACGCCAAAGGCGTGTGGAATCCCTGTATCTGAAAAAATAGCGCGCTTTCGCGCTATAAACAAAAAAGCCTCCGGATTTTTTCCGGAGGCTTTTTGTAATTTGAAATCTATCAGCTTACGCCCATTATTTTCTCGCTATCTTTCACAAGCTTATCGGTAAGCTTGTGCGCGTCCTGCTTATCGCTTCCTACAGCGGTAATATAAAGCTTGATTTTCGGCTCTGTCCCGCTTGGACGGACGATAACCGAATGGCCGCCTTCCAGGGAATATGCGATAACATTCGATTTGGGCAGTGTGATTTTCGTTTCCTCGCCTGTTTTGCAGTCCCTGGAAACGCTTTGCAGGTAATCGTCTGTTTTTACGACCGCAAAGCCCGCGATGGCTGCAGGGGCTTGGTAACGCAGCCCTGTCATGATATGATTCATTTTTTCAAGGCCGGCGGCACCCTCAAAACCAAAATTGAGCGTTGTGTTCTGGTAATAGCCGTATTCCTCATACAGCTCGTCGATGACGTTTGCGAGCGTTTTGCCCTGTTTCCTGTAATATGCCGCCATTTCACAGATTAGCATAGACGCGACCACCGCGTCCTTATCCCTGACATACGTCCCCGCAAGGTAGCCGTAGCTCTCCTCAAAGCCGAATACATAGCGGTTTTCCTCATGCATCTGTTCCAGCTCGAGAATTTGCTCGCCGATATATTTAAAGCCGGTCAGAACATTGCGCAGCTCGCAGCCGTACTTTTCGCAGATACGGTTGATTAGTATACTTGTAACGACCGTTTTTACCACAATCGGGCGCTGCGGCAGCGTACCCTGCGCCTTGCGGCAGGAAAGGATATAATTCGTCAGCATAATGCCCGTCTCGTTGCCGGAAATCAAGCGGTAGCCGGAGCCGTCCTTTACGGCTATGCCAACCCTGTCGCTGTCCGGGTCGGTCGCAAGCAGCAAATCCGGCTGAACCTTTTCACAGAGGTCAAGCCCCAGCTGCAGCGCTTCCTTGAATTCAGGGTTTGGATAAGGGCAGGTTGTAAAGTTGCCGTCCGGGTTTTCCTGCTCCTTAACAACGGTGACTTCAGAAACACCCGTCCTTTTAAGGATTTCCCTAACAAGCTTATTACCCGCGCCGTTTAAAGGCGTGTAGACGACCTTCAGGCCCGCGTCTTTGCAAATGCCGGGATTAATCGCCTGCGCAGACACGTTTTCAAGGTATTTTTCATAGAGGCCGTCTTCCATATATTCAATCGAGCCCTCTGCGGCCGCCTGCTCAAAATCGGCTGTTTTCACACCGTCAAAACAGTCGGTCGCCTGGATTTCCGCATAGACCTCGCCCGCGGCAATGTCGGTCATCTGGCAGCCGTCCGCGCCATAGCATTTATAGCCGTTGTACGCCGCTGGGTTATGGCTTGCCGTCACCATAATGCCCGCCTGGCATTTCAGTTCCCTGACGGCGAACGACAGCACGGGCGTCGGCTCCAGCTCCCTGGATAGATACGCCTTTACGCCGTTGGCGGCAAGGACCCTGGCGGCCTCTTTCGCAAACAGTGTGGATTTTATTCTGGAATCATACGAAATCGCAACCGCGGATGTATCGTATTTTTTGTTCAGGTAATTTGCGAGCCCCTGTGTCGCGAGGCGGACATTGTATATGTTCATGCGGTTGGTTCCCGCGCCGATTATGCCGCGAAGCCCTGCGGTTCCAAACTCAAGGCTGCGGTAAAACCGGTCGTAAATTTCGTCGTTGTTTCCTTTTATTGATTGGAGCTCATCGGTAAGGTCTTTATCTTCGACCGCCTTATTAAGCCATAATTCATAAAGTTTTTTTGTTTCCATGCTTGGGTCACCCTTTCAGGATAAGATGGGATTCAAATTTAATAAAAAATACGGATTTAATATACCACATTTTACAGCGGTTTACAAATTTTGATAATAAAAACAAGATGAAAAATACGGGCGTTTTCGGTAAAGCATAGGCGTTTTTTTTCTTATTTATAAATATATCCCGGCGAATACGCGTTTTTCTTGTGGATAAAAGACAATAAATAAAAACCGGTGTGGAAAAATTAAGAATAAATGTGAAAAAATTCACAAGGAAACGAAATCTTGAGTTTATGAAGTTTTTGTTCCAAACCTTTAAATATTTATTTAAGATGGCAATTTGTGCTTGTGCCGCGAAGATTTCTATTGTACAATAGAAAAAACTGTAATCATGCAAAGACATACAAGGAGGAAATAAAGTGGACGATACACAGAAAAAAGACGGCCTGGAAACGGGGCGGGACAGCGAACAGGAATTTACCGGCGATATTCCGGCAGAACAGCAGGCGGAGCAGCCTCTGGAGGAAACACCTTTGCCGGATAATGTCGCGCCGCTTTCCGATGAGCCCCAGGATGAAGACAGCGCATTTCTTGACAATCCGGCGGACGGCTACGCTTCCCAGTTCGGTGAGCTGGATTTGGAGCCCGGCGCGGCTGCTGTCGTGACAAAAAAGAAAAGCTTTTTAATGCCGAGCATTATTATCGCAATTGTGATTTTGTTCGTGGCGGCAGCGGCGGGGGCCGCATACCTTGTGTTTTTCCATAACACCCCGGCCGGCACGTGGGCGCCCGCGGACGGCAGCGGTACGAGCTACTATGTGTTCGACAACAACGGGACGGTGGAGCTTGTGGCCGGCACGGTGCGGTATAAGGGAACCTACGCCCTGTCTGATACGGACGGCAGCAAAAGAATAAACCTCTATATTCCGGTCGGTTATTCCGCTATACAGGGCGATTTCGACTATACGCTTTCCGGCAACATTTTTACGGGCAAAACGTTTGAAATTTCCTCCGGCGAGGGAGAGCCGCTCAAGCTTGTTTCCTCCTCGCTTCCCGAAAACACACTGACGCCCGCCGAGGACAGGAAGACGGATGATAAAATCATTGGAACTTGGAAGCTCAAGGACAGCACCAACAATGTAACCTATACGATTAACCAGGACGGTACGATTATCCTGCAATCCGACAGCATGCGCATCGACGGCGTTTATACCATTAAGGACAAGGCGCTTGCCATTACGTACAATATGGCCGGACAGGAAAGCACGATGGAGGAAGAATACTCCTTCGACGGAGAAACGCTGATTATCAACAGTATGGGCTATGAAAAGGCGGATTAAGCGGTACGGCTAAAATATGTAGCTTGAAAATCCCGTACCCTGTTATTTTACGCCGAGGCAGATATGTGTGTGCGTGTCCGTGCTTTGACAAGCGTGCGCCGGTGTGCTAGAATAATAAAAACTGAATATCGTTTGCAGGGGGACTCTTCGGAGTTGAGAAGGTAAAACCTGACCCTTAGAACCTGTTAGTTAATACTATCGTAGGGAGCAGCATGGATGATTAGACGATACCTTTACCCTTGTAGTATGGTATCGTCTTTTTGTTTTGCTCCAGAAAAAGAAAGGAGCTGTTTGTTATGAAAACCTGCCTGGCTATCGCCGGCTCAGACTGCAGCGGCGGCGCCGGAATACAGGCCGATTTGAAGGCGTTCAGCGCAAACCGCGCGTTTGGCATGAGCGTGATAGCGTCTGTCGTCGCGGAAAATACCAGCCGTGTGCTGTCTGTCTTTGATTTGCCGGTTTCATGCGTGGAAAGCCAGATAGACGCGGTGTTTGAGGACATAACGGTGGACGCCGTGAAAATTGGGATGCTGTCAAACGCGCAGATAATGCAGGCCGCCGCGCGGCGGCTTGAGAAGTACCGTCCGCCGTATATCGTCCTTGACCCCGTCATGACCGCAAAGGGAGGAAGCCCGCTCATGGAGCCGCAGGCGCTGGCTGTACTCAAGGAGGAGCTGGTTCCGCTCTGTGCGCTTGTGACGCCCAACCTTCCGGAGGCGCAGGAAATTACGGGGGACGCTATCCGTTCGCCGCGGGACATGAAGCGCGCGGCGGTAAAAATCAAGGAGCTGGGCGCTTGCAGCGTACTCATTAAAGGCGGCCATCTGGAGGGAGACGCGCTGGATATCCTCTATGATGGGGACGCGTTTTATGAATTCAGGGAAGAGCGCGTCAAAACAGAGAACACGCACGGGACGGGCTGTACGCTGTCCTCCGCGATTGCCGCGAACCTCGCAAACGGCATGTCTATGAGGGACGCTGTGGACAAGGCGAAGGGCTACGTCACACAGGCAATCCGTCATGCCCTGCCCATAGGAAAGGGGCACGGGCCCACAAACCACTTTTACGAGTTCTACCGGATGAAAGGATGGATAAAATGAGAACCTACCATACGCAGATGGAGGCCGCGAAAAAGGGGATTGTCACCCCGGAAATGGAAGCTGTCGCGAAAAAAGAGAGCGTGGACACGCAGACAGTAATGGAACGCGTAGCGGCCGGGACTGTCGCAATTCCCGCTAATATTGCGCATAAAACGCTGTCGCCGGAAGGAATCGGGCAGGGCCTTCGGACAAAAATCAACGTAAACCTCGGCGTTTCCGGCGACTGCCTCAATTATGAAACCGAAATGAAAAAGGTAAGCTGCGCGCTCTCTTTCGGCGCGGAGGCCATCATGGACTTGAGCAACTACGGCAAGACGAACACCTTCCGGCGCGAGCTTATCGCCATGTCGCCCGCGATGATAGGCACCGTACCGATGTACGACGCAATCGGTTATTTGGAGAAAGACCTCTGCGACATTACGGCGCGGGACTTTCTGGAGGTCGTGCGCGCCCACGCGGAAGAGGGCGTCGATTTTATGACCATACACGCGGGAATTAACAGAAGAACGGTGGAGGCTTTCCGCAGGGCGGGCAGGAGGATGAACATCGTCTCGCGCGGCGGGTCCCTTTTGTTTGCCTGGATGGAAATGACGGGCAGCGAAAACCCGTTCTTTGAATATTACGACGACGTGCTCGAAATCCTGCGCGAATACGACGTGACAATAAGCCTTGGCGACGCGCTGCGCCCGGGCTGCCTGGCCGACAGCTCAGACGCGGGACAGCTCTGCGAGCTGATTGAGCTGGGTTACCTTACGAAACGCGCGTGGGAAAAGGATGTGCAGGTTATGGTAGAGGGGCCGGGCCATATGGCGATGGACGAAATCGCGGCCAATATGAAGCTGCAAAAACGCCTGTGCCATAACGCGCCGTTTTATGTGCTTGGCCCGCTCGTTACGGACATCGCGCCGGGCTACGACCATATCACCGCGGCTATCGGCGGCGCAATCGCCGCGGCAAGCGGGGCGGATTTCCTCTGCTACGTCACGCCCGCGGAGCACCTGCGCCTTCCTGATTTAAACGACGTAAAGGAAGGGATTGCCGCAAGCAAAATCGCGGCGCACGCGGCGGATATCGCCAAGGGCGTGCCGCACGCGCGCGAGCGCGACGACCGCATGGCGCAGGCCCGCCATAAGCTTGACTGGGAAGAGATGTTCGGTATTGCGCTCGACGGGGAAAAGGCGCGCGCCTACTTTGAGAGCACGCCGCCGCAGGACAGGCATACCTGTTCTATGTGCGGGCGGATGTGCGCCGTACGTACGACCAACCGGATTTTAAACGGGGAGAAGGTCACGTTCTGCCCCAAAGAGGACGAAAACAATAAGGAAAAGGAGTCAGTAAAATGAACCAAATCACGGAAAATGCCGCCCAATTATTAGAAAACGTCAGAAAAACAGTCCCGCTTGTACATAACATAACAAACTATGTCACCGTAAACGATGCGGCAAACGCCGTGCTTGCCATTGGCGCGTCGCCGATTATGGCGGACGATATTGAAGAGGCGGCGGATATTACAGCCATCTCAAACGCCCTTGTACTCAATATGGGGACGCTCAATAAGCGAACGGTCGAATCCATGCTCGCGGCGGGAAAACGCGCAAACGAGCTGGGCGTGCCCGTCGTATTCGATCCGGTCGGCGCGGGCGCGTCCGTATTTCGCAACGAAACGGCGCGGAAAATCACGGGGCAGGTAACGCTTTCGGTTATCAGGGGCAACCTGTCGGAGCTTTCCTTTATCGCGGGTCTCGGCGCTTCGACAAAAGGCGTGGACAGCGCACAGGCGGACGAAAAGAACGACGCCGTATCGGTTGCGAAAGCAGCCGCGCAGAAGCTCCAATGCGTTGCCGCGCTCACAGGGAAGGTTGATGTGATTACAGACGGCACGCGTGTCATTCAAATTGAAAACGGCCATCCCATGCTTTCTAAGGTCACGGGTACAGGCTGTATGGCCACCGCGCTTACGGGCGCTTATGCGGGCGCGTGCGGCGGTGATTTCCTTACAGCGGCGGCTGCCGGCGTGTGCTCTATGGGAATCGCGGGTGAGCTTGCGTATGAATCGGCGGGCGCAAAAGGGACAGGCAGCTTCCATATTGCGATTATGGATGCGCTGTCGAGGCTTGACTCCGCCGTTCTGAAAGAGAGGGCGCGGTTTTATGAAGCATGATGTGGATTATTCCCTTTATCTCTGTACTGACCGGGCGCTTATGCGCGCGCCCACAGTGGAACAATGCGTAGAGCAGGCGGTAAAGGGCGGCTGTACCGTGGTGCAGCTTAGGGAAAAGGAATGCCCTTCCCGCGAGTTTTATGAGCTTGCCCTGCGTGTCAAAGCGGTAACAGAGCGGTATAGCGTGCCGCTTATCATCAACGACCGCGTGGATATCGCGCTTGCGTCAGATGCGCATGGCGTTCACGTGGGGCAGGGCGATTTGCCGGCGGCTGTCGTCAGGAGAATTATCGGGGCAGATAAAATCCTCGGCGTGTCCGCTTCAACGCTTGAAGAAGCGGTAAAGGCACAGGAGGACGGCGCCGACTATATCGGCGTTGGCGCGATGTTTTCTACCGCAACCAAAACGGACGCAAAGCTCGTCACGATGGAGGAGCTTATGAAAATCCGCGCGGCGGTTTCCGTGCCGATTGTCGTAATCGGCGGAATCAATCAGGAAACAGCGCCGCTGTTCAAAGGCTCAGGCATAAACGGCCTTGCTGTCGTGTCCGCAATCGTCGCTCAGCCGGACATCGAAGCGGCGGCGCGCGGAATGCGCTCGCTGTTCGGGGGGAATGCGTAATGGAGCGGATAAAGGGCGCGATTTTTGACCTTGACGGTACACTGCTCGACTCAATGAATGTTTGGGAGCGCATCGACATCGATTTTCTCGCAAAGCGCGGGCTTGCCGTGCCGGAGGATTATATTGAGGCGGTCACGCCGCTCGGCTTTTACGACGCGGCGGTTTATACCATCGGACGGTTTCAATTAAAAGAAACACCGCAGGCGCTCATTGGGGAATGGAGCGCTATGGCGGCGTATGCCTATGGGAATACGGTTTCCTTGAAGCCCCATGCGAAAGCGTATCTTACCCAATTAAGGCAAAGGGGCGTGAGGCTCGCGGTCGCAACCGCCTTGAGCGAGGAGCTTTATGTGCCCGCTTTGAAAAACAACGGTATTTACGGCTGGTTTGACGCGTTTACCACGCTGAATGAGTGCGGCGGCAGGAAAGGGGAGCCGAAAATATACCGAAGGGCGGCAAAAAAGCTCGGGCTTGACCCTTCGGACTGCGCCGTATTCGAGGATATTTTAGAGGGGATAGAGGGAGCGAACGCGGGCGGGTTTATTACCGTCGGCGTTGCCGATTTTTATTCCCGTTCCGACAGGGAAAGAATCTTGGAGAAAGCTGACTATTATATTGACTGTTTTTCCGATTTGCTGGAAAAACCTTAAAAAGGGGGGAACCATTTAAGGTTCCCCCTTTTTAATCCGCTTTTTCCTTTTTAAAGCATTTGCTTCTTGGTTTTCAGAAAACGTGCTGTTTCTTGGATTGCTTCATTCAATAAAAAAAGAAACGGCACGTTACAAAAAAGAAGGAGGAAACCGCCGAAAGGGTTATCCTCATTTGAATAAACATAATTGAAAACAAAAATCAAAAGCTTGCGTATAAAAAATAAATAGGGTTTTAAAAAAGGGGAAAGCATGATTGCTTTCCCCTTTTTATCAATTACAAGCTGCACCCGCAGCCCTCATGGTCGTGGCCGCATTCCTTGATTTCACCGACAATCGGCACCGGGTCGATGCCCCTGCGCGTGTAATAATCGCTCAGCGCCGCCTTGATGGCCTGCTCCGCCAAAACAGAACAGTGTACCTTGACCGGCGGAAGCCCGTCGAGCGCCTCCATAACCGCCTTGTTCGTAAGCTTTAAAGCCTCGTCGATGGTCTTGCCCTTGATAAGCTCGGTCGCCATGGAGCTTGTCGCAATCGCCGCGCCGCAGCCAAACGTCTTAAAGCGCACGTCTGTGATGGTGTCGCCGTCAACCTTGATGTACATCTTCATAATATCGCCGCATTTGGAGTTGCCCACCTCGCCGATACCGTCCGCGTCGGGAATTTCTCCGACATTACGCGGATTCGCAAAATGCTCCATTACCTTTTCACTGTATGCCATAACCCTTCATCCTTTCCGAGTCAGTTGTTTTCTTTTATGATGCGCTCCCACAGCGGGGAAATCGAACGGAGGTATTCCACAATCGGGGGAACCGTCTCCAGGATATAATCGATGTCCTCCTCCGAGGTATCGTCGCTAAACGAAAGCCGCATAGAGCCGTGGGCGATTTCATGCGGCAGCCCGATGGAAAGCAGCACGTGGCTGGGGTCGAGCGAGCCGGAGGTACAGGCCGAGCCGGAGGACGCGCAGATACCCTTTAAATCGAGCTTTAGCAGGAGCGATTCGCCCTCGATTCCCTCAAAGCACATGTTGAGGTTTCCGGCAAGGCGCTTGTTGCGGTCGCCGTTTAAGCGGGAGCGTTCTATTTTTAAAAGCCCGTCAACCAGGCGGTTTCTCATTTTCGTAATGCGCGCGTTACGCTCGTCCATCGTGGCAGCCGCTTCCTTCACCGCAGCAGCTAAGCCTACGATTCCGGCAACGTTCTCCGTGCCCGCGCGCTGGCCGCGCTCCTGCGCGCCGCCGTCAATCAGGATTTCCGGCCGCACGCCGCGCCTGATATACAAAGCGCCGCAGCCCTTGGGGCCGTGCAGCTTGTGCGCCGTCAGGGAAAGCAGGTCGATGTTTTGCCCCTTTACGTCAATCGGGACATTACCCACGGCCTGGACCGCGTCGGTATGGAACAGTACGCCGTGCTTTTTACAGATGGCCCCGATTTCAGGAACCGGCTGTATCGTACCGATTTCGTTGTTTGCGTACATAATGGTGACGAGCGCCGTGTCCTCGCGTAAAGCCGCTTCCAGCTCTTCGGGACGGACCAGGCCGTCGCTGTGCACGTCAAGATATGTGACCTCGAACCCTTCCTTTTCAAGCGCGGCGCAGGTGTGCAGTACCGCGTGGTGCTCAAAGGCGGAGGTTACAATGTGCTTTTTGCCCTTCTTTGCAAGCGCGCGGGCAGCGCCCTTGATTGCCCAGTTGTCAGACTCGCTCCCGCCGGAGGTAAAATAAATTTCATTCGGCAGCGCGTTCAAGCACTGCGCAATGTCCTGCCTTGCTGTCTCAACCGCCCTCTTGGCTTGCGCGCCCACCGAATAAAGGCTCGACGGGTTGCCGTAATATTCTGTCAGATACGGCATCATCTGTTCAAGCACCTTGGGGGAGAGCTTTGTCGTCGCCGCGTTGTCGGCGTAAATTTTCCTCATGATATATCACCTTCCGTATTGCAGATTATTTATTGATACCGCCGTGCCGCCGCGACCGCCAAAGCGTCGCACCGTTCGTTTTCCGGATGCCCGGCGTGGCCCTTGACCCAAACCACCTCGACCGTATGCTTTTCACAGAGCTTTAAAAGCTCATCCCAGAGCTCCGGGTTTAAAGCGGGCTCCTTTTTATTGCGCATCCAGCCGTTTGCCCGCCATTTTTTCGCCCAGCCGAGCTTAATGGCGTTGCAGACATATTGGGAATCGCTGTACAAGGTGACGCTGCACGGCTCCTTTAACAGCTTTAACGCTTCAATTACCGCGGAAAGCTCCATGCGGTTATTCGTCGTGTTTCTTTCGCCGCCGGATATTTCCTTTTCCGTCCCTTTATAGCGCATGACCGCGCCCCAGCCTCCCGGCCCCGGGTTTCCCTGGCAGGCGCCGTCGGTGTAAATTTCAACGTGCTTCAAGGCGATTCTCCTTATATCTTGTGGTAGTGCGCTTATTATACCCCTTCCGGCAGGCGTTTTCAATACTTTCGCGGCGCCTTGCGGCATAACTTAACAAAATCACAAATTAAGGGCGGCGTTTTTAAAATTATTGTCGCGTCTGATGGTGCAAATGCAACAAAATTGATTTTATTCCAATTGTTCTGTCCGTTGGAATAACTGCCGCCGGATTGTGCCATGATATGTGTGACGGCGCAGCGGCGCAAAATGAAGAGATGCGGGCCATCCCGCCCTGTTAGTTTACGGGAAAAAGCGCGGCCTATTCAGAAAAACGGCGCGGAACACCTGAATAAATTGCCGCAGGGGAAAAAAGCGCGCCCATATGTGCCACTTGACAGTACCGTTGAAATAGAATAAAATGGAGGCAACGTATGTGACCGGATTCGTTTTTTGTTTGAAGAAAATGTGTTTTAAAAGATCGATGACTCTGTGCATGGGGCACCGTTTGCGGCACAGAAGAAAACAATACAATACAGTCAATACATAACGAATGAAATTGGAGGTTTATTTGTGACATCAGACAATCAGAATAAGCCGTCTCAGAAGAAGACGGCTTCCAGGAAGCCGGCCTCAAAGCCGGCCGCAAAACCGGCGGTTAAGGAGAACGGGCAAAAGAAGGCCGCCCCGGCGCGCGGCAGCGCCAAAAAACCGGCGGAGGCTGCTAAAAAGACACAGCGCTACCCGCAGAGAAAAAGACAGCCGGGCAGAAAGCCCGCGAAAAAGCCGTCTATCAAGGTCGCGTTTATCGGCGGCTTAAACGAAATCGGCAAAAATATCACCGTTTTTGAGTGCAACGGCGATATGTTCATCCTCGACTGCGGAATGGCATTCCCTGACGGCGACATGCTCGGCGTTGATTTGGTCATCCCGGATTTCAGCTATATCGAGGAAAACCAGGATAGGATTAAGGGGCTTGTCATCACGCATGGCCATGAGGACCATATCGGTTCCATCCCTTACCTGCTCAAAAATATGAATTTCCCTATCTATGGCACGAGCCTGACGCTCGGATTGGTGGAAAACAAGCTCAAGGAGCATAATCTCCTTTATAAGGCAAAGCTCAACAAGGTCAACGCGGGCGATACGATTTCGCTTGGCTGTATGGATGTTGAAATGATACATGTCAACCATTCCATTCCGGACGCGGTCGCCGTGGCTATCCATTCGCCGGCGGGCACGCTTGTGCACACGGGCGACTTTAAAATTGACTGCACGCCGATTGCCGGCGAAATGATAGACCTCGCCCGTTTTGCGGAGCTTGGAAAAGAGGGCGTGCTCGCGCTCTTTGCAGATTCAACCAACGCCGAACGCCCCGGTTACACCATGACCGAGCAAAAGGTGAGCAATTCGTTTGAAACGCTCTTCAAGCGCGCGGAAAAGAACAGGATTATCATCGCGACCTTTGCTTCCAACATCAGCAGGGTCCAGCAGATTATCAACTGCGCCGCGCATTACGGCAGGAAGGTCGCTTTCTCGGGACGCAGCATGATAAACTATATGACGGTTGCCGCGGAGCTCGGATATATAGACGTACCCGACGGCGTGATTATCGATATCGACCTGCTGAAGCGGTACCCGAAGGAAAAGATAGTGCTTGTCACGACGGGCAGCCAGGGCGAGCCAATGTCGGCCTTGTCCAGGATGGCGTTTGCAGACCACCGCAAGGTTGAGGTAGGCGCGGGAGATTTCATCATTATTTCCGCAAACCCGATTCCCGGCAACGAAAAGACAGTCGGTACCGTTGTGGATGAGCTGATGAAGCGCGGCTGTGAGGTTGTTTATGAGTCGATGTATGAGGTGCACGTCTCGGGCCATGCCTGCCAGGAGGAATTAAAGCTTATTCATGGGCTTACAAAGCCGAAGTATTTTATCCCGGTGCATGGTGAGCAGAAGCATTTGAGAAAGCACGCGAACCTGGCCTACAGCATGGGCATGGACCATAAAAACGTATTTGTGGGCGACGTCGGCAGCGTGATTGAAATTAACCAGGATTATTTCAAGGAGCTTGAATCCGTCCAGGCGGGCAAGGTGTTTGTAGACGGGCTTGGCGTCGGCGACGTCGGAAGCATCGTCCTGCGCGACAGGAAGCACCTCGGCCAGGACGGCCTGATTATCGTCGTGGCGTCTATCGACGCGTACGACGCGCACCTAATCGCGGGGCCGGATATCGTTTCAAGGGGCTTTGTGTATGTCAGGGAATCTGAAATGCTGCTCGATGAGGTGAGAAAGGCCGCGGAGGCTGTGCTCAACGACTGCGCGTACGACAACATCCACGAGTGGAACGTCATTAAAAATAAAATCAAGGATGAGGTTTCACACCTCATTTACGACAGGACCAGGCGCACTCCGATGATTTTGCCGATTATTATGGAGGTCTGATCCAGGGTTAAAATATTGGTTCCGGCGGAAGGAGTATGGTAATGAAAAAAAAGGTTTGGACCTTGTCTCCCTATTTTTTGATTTTTTCCGGCGTTATTCTTGGAATGGCGCTCTACTCCATCCGCTGGAATATTTATGTATTCTACATCGAAATTGCTGTCGCCATCCTTTCCATCCTGCTCGTTTATGTCAACCTCAAACGGTTTGAGCGGTATACGGCGCGCGTCATTAAAAGCACGCTTGCGGGTATTAAGGGGGTCAATACCAGCTATCTCGAAAAATTCTCTGTCCCTGTCGCCGTCGCGGGCGACCAGGGGGACGTCATGTGGTACAACCAAAAGTTCAAGGAACGCCTGTGCAGCGGCCGGGAGGCGACAGGCGACTTTATCAGCCAGTACATACCGGGCTTTACCGTCGACGAAATCCTGCACCATGGCAGCGCGGACGTTTCCTACGGGAACAGGCGCTATACGGTGCTTGCCTGTTCGGTGGCGGACGGCGCGGTTCTTTATTTTATCGACGATACATATTACAAGAATACCGCGAAGGAATTCGTGGAAAGCCGCCCGGCGGTAGCGATGGTCGTGTTTGACAACCGCGAGGAGTTCGAGCGGGAAAACGACGACGAGCAGAGCGCACACGCCGTTGTAACCATTGAAAACGCGCTTCAAAAATGGGCGGCAAAATACAACGCGTTATTTAAAAAGGTTTCCGGAAGCCGTTATATGGTGATTTTTGAGGAACGCTTCGTACGCAAGCTCGTGGAAGAAAAGTTCCCGATTCTTGAGGAAATCCGCAGCATTAAGTTTGCAAACAACAGGGAAGCTACCATTTCTATCGGCATCGGGCGCGGCGCGCAGGGCTTTAAGGAAAGTGAGCTTTGGGCGCGCAGGGCGCTTGAAATGGCGCTCGGGCGCGGCGGAGACCAGGCCGCCGTTAAGACGAGGGACGAGTTCAGGTTCTTCGGCGGCGTATCCAAGGGCTATGAAAAGTTCGACAAGGTCAGGACCCGCGTAATCGCAAGCACCCTTTCCGAGCATATCAAGGGCAGCTCCCATGTGCTTTTAATGGGCCATAAAAACTCAGATTTAGACTGTGTGGGCGCGGCAATCGGCCTGTGGAGCGCCGTTACAAAGGCGCTGCAAAAGCCGGCGCATGTCGTCGTCAGGAAAGGGCAGTCGCTTGCGGGGCCGCTGATAGACAGCTTTTTAAACGCGGGCGGCGCCAACATGTTTATGGAGCCGGACGAAGCGCTCGGCGCGGTGAATGACAAAACGCTTCTTATTGTGGTTGATACCCATTCGCCGGCGTTTTTGGAAAGCTCCGAGATTTACCAGAAATGCAAGCAGGTCGTCGTTATCGACCATCACAGGATGATGGTCAACCGGATAGAAAATTCTATCGTCTTTTTCCATGAGCCGTATGCCTCGTCCGCTTCGGAGATGGCGACCGAGCTCGTACAATACCTGGGCGACAACGTATTGACCCGGCTGGAGGCGGAGGCGCTTCTCGCCGGCATTATGCTCGATACAAAGAATTTTGTTCTCAAAACGGGCGTGCGCACGTTTGAGGCGGCCGCTTACCTGCGCCAGCGCGGCGCGGACACGGTCGAGGTCAAGCGGCTGTTTTCTAATTCTATCGACGCCTACAAAGCGAAATACCAGCTTGTTTCACAGGCTGAAATCTATAATTCCTGCGCCGTCGCGTGCGCGGAGGACGTCCCGCCGGACGTCAGGGTAACTGCGGCGCAGGCTGCAGACGAGCTTTTAGGACTTCAGGACGTTCGCGCCTCGTTCGTCATTTATTCGGCGGACGGCTGTGTCAATATTTCGGCGCGCTCGCTCGGCGATGTGAACGTTCAGGTCATTATGGAACAGCTCGGCGGAGGCGGCCACCAGACGATGGCGGGCGCCCAAATTGAAGGGCAGCCTTTGAGCGCTGTGCGCGACAAGCTGATTGAAATTATAAGCCATCTCGATTCATAAATCGCACAGAATTTTACTGGAGGGAACCGATATGAAAGTCATACTTTTACAGGACGTCAAGGGCAGCGGAAAAAAAGGAGAGCTTGTAAATGTCTCCGACGGCTATGCAAGGAACTACCTCCTACCCAGAAAGCTCGCCAAGGAAGCGAATACACAGGCGATGAACGAGCTGAAAAACGCAGAGCAGTCCAAGCAGTTTAAAATTGATTCTGATAAAGCCGCGGCAAACGACGCGAAAGCGAAGCTAGACGGCGCGACTGTCAAGATTTACGCCAAAGCGGGGCAGGGCGGCAAGCTGTTCGGTTCCGTTACGGCAAAGGAAATCAGCGAGGAAATAAAAAACCAGCTCAAAATTGCGGTTGACAAGCGTAAGGTTACGCTCGATACCGACATCAAGGCCTACGGCACCTTCCAGTGTGCCATAAAGCTCTACGCGGGCATTTCGGCCACAGTCAACGTGGTAGTTGCAGAAAAGGCCTGATTGCTTTATAATAGGGAATAACGGCGGAGGGGGCGGTTCGCGCCCCCTTTTCTTCACGGCATCAAGCTGGAAACAAAGCGTATGCGCAAAGGGAATGGGATTAAAAAATGGCGGAAATGAACATCACAACCGGATATGACGGCCTGAAGATGCCCTACAGCCCGGAGGCGGAGCAATCCGTCCTCGGCGCAATCCTTCTCGACCCTACCTGCCTGGACAAGGTGGCAGAGCTCCTGCCCAAACCGGACTATTTCCATCTTGCCAACCACCGCGCGATTTACGGCGCTATGCTCGATATGTTCACGGTCGGCAAAACGGTCGATTTTGTCACGGTCAACGAGCGCTTAAAGCAGGACAAGACGTTTGACGAGGCAAGCGCAAAAACCTACCTGATGCAGCTTGCGGAGATTGTCCCGTCCATTTCCAACGTAGAGGTATACGCGCGCATCGTGCGCGAAAAATACGAGGTGCGCAGCCTGATTATGGCGGCGCGCGATATTGTGGAAGAGGCGGCGCAGGGCGAATACGATTCCGAAACGCTCATCGATTCCGCGGAACAGAAAATTTTTGATATCCGCAGGGGTAAAAATATCCAGGGGCTCCAGCGTATCGACGAGGTCATTATCGAAACGTTCGACCGGCTTGACCTGCTTAATTCCGAGGACAGCGAGATGATTAAGCCCATTTCCACGGGAATTGCCGATTTAGACCGGATGATTACCGGGCTCAACCGCTCCGACCTGATACTGCTGGCGGCGCGCCCCGGTATGGGCAAGACGAGCTTTGCGCTCAACATCGCCCGCCACGCGGCGGTAAAGGGCAAGCGCCGCGTCGCGTTTTTCTCCCTGGAAATGTCGAAGGAGCAGCTCGGCTCCCGACTGCTTTCAACGGAAGGCTTAATCGAGGGTACAAAGCTGCGCACCGGCAAGCTCAACAACGACGAATGGACGCGCCTGGTCGAGGCGGGCGACGTACTCGGCAAGGCGGAAATTTACCTGGACGACACGCCGGGCATCTCTGTTCCTGGGATGAAGGCAAAGCTCAGGAGGCTTCGCGGCGTTGACCTTGTCATCATCGACTACCTGCAGCTGATGGCCGGCAACAGGAGGACGGACAACCGCGTACAGGAAATCTCTGAAATCACCAGGAACCTGAAAATTATGGCCAAGGAGCTGGACGTACCCGTCATTACGCTGTCGCAGCTTTCGCGCGCAAGCGAGCAGAGGACCGACCACCGCCCGCAGCTCTCAGATTTGAGGGACTCCGGCTCCATCGAACAGGACGCCGACATCGTGCTGTTCCTCTACCGTGAGGGCTACTATGAAAAGGACGCGGGTGAGGACGGCGCCGACCAGAACAGCGGCGAGTGCCTGGTTGCGAAAAACCGCCACGGCGAGGCGGGCTCGGTCAAGCTCCACTGGCAGGGCGAGTTTATGCGCTTTACCGCGCCGGAGGTGGGCCGTGGAGACTAAAATCCTCACAACCATACAAAAATACCGGATGCTTGAGGCCGGCGGCAGTATTGTCGCCGGTGTTTCGGGTGGAGCAGACTCTATGTGCCTGCTTCACTTTCTTTATATTTTAAGGAAAGATTGGAACCTTACCGTCATAGCCGCGCATGTAAACCACGGCCTGCGCGGGGAAGAGGCAAAGCGCGACGAGGAATTCGTGCAAAGCTGGTGCGAGGCGCATGGAGTACCATTTGAGGTGCTTCACGCTGATGTAAACGCGCTTGCAAAGGTAAGCGGGCAGGGGACGGAAGCCTGCGGCAGGGACGTGCGCTACCGCTTTTTTTCAGGCCTTGCGGAAAAATACGGCGCATCGATTGCGACCGCCCATACGGCAAGCGACAACGCGGAAACCGTACTGTTCCACCTGATACGTGGAACGGGAACGCGCGGGCTTAGCGGCATAAAGCCAGTGCGCGGCAATATTGTCCGCCCTCTTATCGAAATAACGCGTGAAGAGGTGGAGGCCTACTGCCGGGAATACGACGTGCCGTACCTTACGGATTCCACCAACTTGCGCGACGACTATACGCGCAACAGGCTGCGCCACCATCTCGTCCCGTTGTGCAAAGAAATCAACCCAAGCTTTGAAAAGGGCGTGCTGCGCCTGTCCGAAACGCTTTCGCACGATGATATGTACTTTATGGAACAGGCGGAAGCCGCGCTCGATAACGCGCGCCTCGGGAACGGAACGTACTCCGGTAAAAGGCTTGCGGCGTTACCCGCGCCGGCGCTTGCGCGCGCGGTCATGCTGTGCGCGCAGGCGTTTTCCTGCCGGTGCATGGAGCAGAAGCATATCAGCGCTGTCTGCGGGTTTATATATGAGGGGGCCGGCGCGTGCGATTTGCCATGCGGCCTTCAGGCCATTGTGTCGCAGGGGATGTTCCGCATTGTGCAAAAGGAGAAACCTGCCGAAAAGTGGGAAATTCCCCTGACTGATGCAGTTTCCTTAACGAAATACAACAAAAAATTAAACGTTTGCGTCTGCTCCAAAATGGAATATGACAAAAAAACGAAATTTAACAAAAAGTTATTAAATAACTCCATGGACTATGCTATAATAAGTAAACATCCGGCCTTCCGCACGCGGAGGGAAGGGGACACGTTTTTGCCCTTGGGTAAAAACGGGACAAAAACAGTAAAAAAGCTTTTTAATGAATACAAAATACCGCGCGAGCAGCGCGGTAAAATTCTTCTGCTCGCTCGGGGCAGCGAGGTTTTGTGGATTGACGGGTACGGCGTGTCGCAGCATGCCGCGGTTTCCGATAAAACACAGCGCGTTCTCATTATTAATGTTGAAACGGCGGAGGGGTAAGCTCCGTTTGCTTCGGAGGGAATTATGGAAAAGGATATTAAAAGGATACTGTTAAGCGAAGAGGAAATCAAAGCGATTGTGCAAAACCTGGCTGAACAGATAGACCGCGACTACCAGGGCAAAAAGCTTGTAATGGTCGGCCTTTTAAAGGGAAGCGTCGTATTTATGGCGGATTTGATGCGCGCGCTCAAGACAAGGTGCAGAATCGATTTTATGGTAACCTCGAGCTACGGCAGCGGCACACAGAGCAGCGGCAGGCTCAATATTTTAAAAGACCTGTCCGCTCCAATCGACGGCTGCGACGTGCTCGTCGTGGAGGATATTATCGACAGCGGCGTAACGCTGAGCTTTATCCTTGACTATCTCAAGGCAAAGAACGCAAGCAGCGTAAAATTATGTACGCTCCTCAATAAGCCGGACCGCCGCAAAAAGGAAGTGCCGGTCGATTACACAGGCGCGGTTATCCCGGACGAGTTCGTCGTAGGCTATGGGCTCGACTATGCCGAGTATTACCGCAACCTTCCCTATATCGGCGTATTAAAGCCTGAAATCTATTCTGTTTAAACGCCTTTTGTTTTACATATACTATCCTAAGGAGTGAACATATTGGAGAAAAATAACAAGACGCTGCTGCGTAATCTGCTGATATACCTTGGCATCCCGATTGTGCTGATTCTTGTCGTCGCGACGATTTTATGGTCGCAGCCGCAGGTATCCATCAAATATTCCCATATCGTCCAACTGTTTGAAGAGAACATGGTAGAGGAATTCTCGATGGACCTCGGTTCCGGCGCGATGGAAATCAAGCTCAAGGAAGGCGCGAAGCTTTCGGATGTAACGGGTGAGGAGGCGACCCAGCCGCAGGCTCAAACGAACATTTTGGGCAATAACGCGCAGAATCAGCAGGAAGACAAAACGAAAAACCAGATTATCAAATACACGGCGCCCAGCCCCTCGTTGGTTTATGAGGACATCAAGGATTATATCAAGGCTTATAACCTGGAAAACCCCGACAAGCCGATGATATACGACTATAAGGCGGCAAACGAAAATTCGTGGCTCTTAAGCCTCCTGCCGAATATCATCATCACGGTGCTGATGGTCGTGCTGTTCCTTTATTTCTTCCGCAAGATGTCCGGCATGGGCGGCGACCCAACCAAGCAGATGGGCTTCGGTAAGGCGAAAATCAAGGATATGAACGACGAGAAGCGCAAGACGACGTTTGAGGACGTTGCCGGCGCGGACGAGGAAAAGGAAGAGCTCGAGGAAATTGTCGAGTTCCTTAAAAACCCACAGAAATATAACGATTTGGGCGCGCGCATCCCGAAGGGCGTGCTGCTCGTCGGCCCTCCGGGCACCGGTAAAACGCTGCTGGCAAGGGCTGTCGCGGGCGAGGCGGGCGTTCCGTTCTTCTCGATTTCCGGCTCGGATTTCGTCGAGATGTTCGTCGGCGTCGGCGCGTCGCGTGTGCGCGACCTATTCGACCAGGCAAAGAAGAATTCGCCGTGTATCATCTTTATCGATGAAATCGACGCGGTCGGCCGCCAGAGAGGCACAGGCCTCGGCGGAGGGCACGACGAGCGTGAGCAGACCTTAAACCAGCTGCTTGTAGAAATGGACGGCTTCGGCGTAAACGAGGGCGTCATCATGATAGCGGCGACCAACCGGCCAGACATCCTCGACCCGGCGCTGATGCGCCCCGGCCGTTTCGACAGGCAGGTTGTCGTCGGTTACCCCGACATCAAGGGCAGGGAAGCCATCCTTAAGGTGCATGCGCGCAAAAAACCGCTCGCGCCCGACGTGCGGCTCGACACCGTTGCAAAATCGACTGCCGGCTTTACGGGCGCGGACCTTGAAAACCTCTTGAACGAAGCCGCGCTGCTCGCCGCAAGGAAGAGCAAGAAGGCCATCACGATGGAGGAAATCGGGGAAGCGACCATCAAGGTTGTCGTCGGCGCGGAGAAGAAAACACGCGTCATGAACGAAAAGGAAAAGAAGCTTACGGCATACCACGAGGCGGGCCACGCCATCGCGTTCGAGGTATGCGAGACGCAGGACAGCGTCCACCAGATTTCCATCATACCGACCGGTATGGCGGGCGGCTACACCATGCCGCTCCCGGCGGAGGATAAATCCTACAACTCCCTCAGGGAGATGGAAGAGGACATCGTCGTCGCCATGGGCGGGCGCGTTGCGGAATCGCTTATTATGGGCGATATCTCCACCGGCGCGTCGAACGATATCCAGCAGGCGACCAAGACGGCGCGCGCCATGGTTACAAAGTACGGTATGAGCAGGATTTTAGGGCCAATTGCCTATGGCGAAAGCGGAAACGAGGTCTTTATCGGCCGCGATATGGGCCATGTCAAGGATTATTCCGACGAAACGGCCGCAAAGATAGACGAAGAGGTTTTCCGCATTGTGACCGACAGCTACAAGCGCTGCGAGGAAATCCTCAACGCGCATATGCCGCAGCTGCACGCGGTTGCCAGATTCCTCATCAAGCATGAGAAGATGGACCACGAGCAGTTTATGGCCGTTATGAACGGCACCTATGTGGAAGAGCCGGAGGAGGAAGCTCCCGCCGCTTTTGAAGATTCGTCGGACGGAGAAGTCAATCATTGATTTTTAGGTAACAGAGGCAACGGGACGGGGGCTTGCTCCCGTCCCGTTTTTAAAACAAGAGGGATATAGGAAAAGGGTTCAGGTGAATAAAAAACATGTCTTCAAAAAATATCATCGTCAGGGGCGCCAGGGAGCATAACCTCAAAAACATTGACATCGAAATCCCGCGCGACAAGCTCGTCGTGCTTACAGGGCTTTCCGGCTCGGGCAAATCGTCGCTTGCGTTCGATACCATCTATGCGGAGGGGCAGCGCCGTTATGTCGAGTCGCTCTCCTCCTACGCAAGGCAGTTTTTAGGGCAAATGGAAAAGCCGGACGTAGACAACATCGAGGGGCTGTCTCCCGCCATCTCCATCGACCAGAAAACAACATCGAAAAACCCGCGCTCCACAGTGGGCACGGTAACGGAAATATACGACTACCTGCGCCTTCTGTACGCGCGCATCGGCATTCCGCACTGCCCGGTATGCGGCAGGGAAATCAAGCAGCAGACCATCGACCAGATTGTCGACCGCGTCCTCGCTTTACCGGAAAAAACAAAGATACAGATTTTAGCGCCCGTTGTGCGCGCAAGGAAGGGCGAGCACTTGAAGGAGCTCGACGCCGCCAGGAAGAGCGGCTATGTGCGCGTGCGCATCGACGGCATTATCTATGACCTTTCGGAGCCGGTCACACCGGAAAAGAATAAAAAACATACGATTGAAATTATAGTGGACAGGCTTGTAATAGGAAGTGACATCCGCTCACGTTTGGCCGATTCCATCGAAACGGCTTCTTCGCTTACAGGCGGCCTGATTGTCGTCAACGTCATCGACGGCAAGGATTTGGCCTTTTCGCAAAATTATGCCTGTCCGGAGCATGGAATCAGCATCGACGAGCTTACGCCGCAGATGTTTTCCTTCAACAACCCGTCCGGCGCATGTAAAAAATGTACGGGCCTGGGCGTGTTTATGAAAATCGACCCATTGCTTATCCTGCCCGACAAATCTAAATCCATCAACCAGGGCGGCATCAAGGCGAGCGGCTGGGCGATGGAAGGCAGCACGATTGCCGCCATGTATTTCGAAGCGCTGTCAAAGGCATACAAATTTTCGCTCGACACGCCTGTAGGCGAGCTGCCGGACGAGGTAATCGACGTCCTGCTCTACGGCACAAAGGGCAGGAAAATTAAGGTTGTGCGCAAAAACGAGTATGGCAGCGGCGTTTACCAGACCGAATTCGAGGGCGTCATCAATAACCTGGAACGCCGTTTCCGCGAAACGCAGAGCAACTGGATAAAAGAAGAAATCGAGTCGTTTATGAGCGCTATCCCGTGCGACGAGTGCGGCGGGCGCAGGCTGTCGCCTGAAAGCCTGTCGGTGACGGTCGGCGGCATTAATATCAGCGAATTTTGTGACTTTTCCATTGTAGACGCGCTTGAATTTATCAATTCGCTCAAGCTTTCCGAGCGCGAAACGATGATAGCCGAAGCAATCCTGAAGGAAATCAGGGAACGCCTTGGCTTTTTAAACAGCGTAGGCCTAAACTATCTTACGCTTTCGCGCGCGTCCGGCACGCTTTCGGGCGGCGAGAGCCAGCGCATCCGCCTGGCAACACAGATAGGCTCTTCCCTGATGGGCGTACTCTATATTCTCGACGAGCCGAGTATCGGCCTGCACCAGCGCGATAATGACAAGCTCCTGAAAACGCTTGAACGCCTGCGCGATTTGGGCAACACCGTCATCGTCGTCGAGCACGATGAAGACACCATGTACGCCGCGGATTATATCGTTGATATCGGGCCGGGCGCCGGCGTACACGGCGGCGAGGTCGTCTGCTGCGGTGACGTAAACGAAATCAAGAAGTGCGGCCGCTCCCTGACCGGCTTGTATTTAAGCGGCAAGCGCAGGGTAGAGGTACCGCAGGAACGCCGCAAGGGCAGCGGCAAAAAGCTGCGCGTTACGGGCGCGCAGCAGAACAACCTGAAAAACATTACGGTAGATTTCCCGCTGGGCGAATTCGTCTGCGTAACGGGCGTTTCCGGTTCGGGCAAATCGTCGCTCATCAACGAGATTTTATATAAGCACCTTGCGGCAAACCTAAACGGCGCGAAAACGCGCGCGGGAAAGCATAAGAGCATCACGGGGCTTGAGCATCTCGACAAGGTCATCGATATCAACCAGTCACCCATCGGCAGGACGCCGCGCTCCAACCCCGCGACCTATACGGGCGTGTTTACCGATATACGCGAGCTGTACGCCTCCACACAGGAAGCAAAGATGCACGGCTTTACCTCCAGCCGCTTTTCGTTCAACGTCAAGGGCGGGCGCTGTGAGGCGTGCCAGGGCGACGGCATCTTGAAAATCGAGATGCACTTCCTGCCGGACGTCTACGTCCCCTGCGAGGTCTGTAAGGGCAAGCGTTACAACAGGGAAACGCTTGAAATCAAGTACAAGGGCAAAAGCATCCACGACGTGCTGGAAATGACGGTCGAGGAAGGGCTTGAATTTTTCAGCAGCATCCCGAAAATCGAGCGCAAGCTCCGCACACTGTGCGACGTGGGGCTCGGCTATGTTAAAATTGGGCAGCCCGCTACCACGCTTTCAGGCGGCGAGGCGCAGCGCGTCAAGCTTGCGACAGAGCTTTCCAAGCGCTCGACAGGCCGGACGATTTATATTCTCGACGAGCCGACGACCGGCCTGCACATTGCGGACGTCCATAAGCTTATTGACGTGCTGCAAAAGCTTGTTGACAGCGGAAACACAGTTGTGGTCATCGAGCATAACCTCGACCTCATCAAAACGGCCGACCATATCATCGATTTGGGGCCGGAGGGCGGCGACAAGGGCGGCTTCATCGTCGCGCAGGGCACGCCGGAGCAGGTTGCGAAGTGTGAAGAATCATACACGGGGCAGTATCTGAAAAAATTCCTTGAGAAATAAGCTTCTCTGTTCGGCAGGGCAGAAGGGAAGGAGTTTGACCTGATGTGCAATCCATCCGCTTTTTGCGCAGGGGAATACGACGAACAAATCAAACGGACGCTCCCTTTTTATGAAGAATTTTATAATCAGGCGGTACGTGCCGCGGCGGCGTTGGGTAAAACCGGCCTTAATTGGCTGGACGTCGGCTGCGGAACAGGTAAAATGGCAGAGTCGGCTTACCGCCGGCTTGATATCGGCCGGTTTGTGTTCTGCGACATCTCGCGGGAGATGCTACAAACGGCGAAAGACAGGTTTTCCTCTTTTTCCGGCACACAATTCATTTTGTGTCCGGCACAGGAGCTTGCTTTCCATGAGGAATTCGACGTGGCGACGGCAATCCAGGTCAACCATTATCTCAGCCGCGGCGACAGGCGCAGCTCGGTAAAAAACTGTTTTAACGCGCTCAAAAGCGGCGGGCTTTTCCTCTCGTTTGAAAATTTTGCACCGTACAGCCAAATGGGAAAAGAGCTGTATCTGGAAAGATGGCGACGCTTCCAGCTGGAAAACGGCAGGGGAGCTGCGGAAAGCAGGGCGCATATGGAACGGTATGGAAATGCGTATTTTCCTATCACGATAACAGAGCATTTGGAGCTCCTGAGAGAATGCGGCTTCCGCTGTGCGGAGCTGTTCTGGGCTTCCTATATGCAGGCCGGGCTGCTGGGAATAAAATAAAAGGCAAACACGGCGGGCGGTTCCGGGCGGAGCCGCCTGTTTTAAAAGCGGGCCCAGGCAAACTCGGCCGGCTGCCCGCGCCTTTTTAGGCTTATGTAATATGAAAACCGGCACAATAAAATTGACTTTCCCTTTCCGCGGTGCTACTCTTTGAGCAGAAGGCCGTTCGTTTTGGAAAAGAAGCATCAAAGTGCAACATGCGTCAGGAAAGAGGAGAGAGAATGCCGATATATAAAAAAGAGGCGGCTCCAAATAAAAAGAGAAGGCGCGTTTTGCGTGCTTTTTTCGCCCTTGTGATTCTTTGCGCTGCGGTATGGGGGATTGCCGCGCTTGCTGACAGCATGGACAGCGCGCAGCTTTCGGTTCCATATATCACGCAGGAGGGATTGCTGCCGACCGGCTGCGAAACGGTCAGCGCCATGATGGCGCTATCCTATCTGGGCGTGGACGCAAGCGCTCAGGACATCCTTTCCCATATGGTAATTGGTGAGCTGAAACCGAAAGGCGGCGGATATACCGCGCCCAGCCCGGATGAGGCGTTTATCGGCGACCCATACAGCGAAAGCGGCTACGGCTGCTACCCGCCGGTGATTGTCCGCGCGCTTGAGGACTTGGTGCCCGAAGGGATGCGGCCGGCCGATACGACGGGCCTATCGCTCAAACAGCTTGCGCGTGAATATGTGAAAAACGGAACGCCTGTCCTCGTTTGGGCGACGGTCGATATGCAGCCCGCCGCAGAGGGCGCACAATGGCTTGTTCCATCCACAGGGGAGCTTTTTACATGGCCAAGGGGAGAGCACTGCCTGCTTTTGACCGGGTACGACAGGTTTTATTATTATTTCAACGACCCATATGAAAACAGGGGACGTATTGCCTACCCGAAGGAACAGGTAAACGCGCGTTTTACGGAGCTTGGCTCAAAAAGCGCGGCGATTATTAAAAAATAGAACGGTAAGGCGTGATATGGCAAATCAGGTTTAACAGGTTTAAGAGGTGGCAAGCTATGAAAATTTTAAGCTTCGCGTTGTATTTAGTGGGGATATGCTTTTGTATTGCGGGTTTTACAGGCCATCTCCAGGCGTTTGCCGGTGCGGCCTTGAGCTTTTTTGCGGCGACAATGATATTGGTAAAAAAGGCGAAAAATAAATAGCGCAAATCTGAGCAGCGGGAAAGCGTATACTGAAAAAATGAAACCTGAGAGGTTTATTTATATATGAAGATACATCTGAAAAATGACAGGCTGTGGGAACAAACGAAGGCAGATTGTTCGAAATGCGCAGGACTCTGCTGTACAGCCCTGTTTTTCTCAAAGACAGACGGGTTTCCTCAGAATAAAGCCGCGGGCGTACCATGTATCAATTTGCTTGGGAATTATCGCTGCAAAATACATTCATGCCTGGAACAGCAAAAAATGAAGGGCTGTATCGGATATGATTGTTTTGGCGCGGGACAGCAGGTAACGCAGGTTGTTTACAAAGGGAAAGCATGGAGGGATTTACCGGAACAGGCTGCCGAAATATTCGATGTGTTTACGGTTCTTTTTCAAATACAGCAAATTAGGTATTTTTTAACTGAGGCGCTGACGCTCAATCCCGCAGCCCCTTACAAGCGTGATGTTCAGGATATGATGGACCAAAATATTATAATCTGCAGCGGCTCTCCGGACGATATCTTGTGTTTTGACGTGGACGCATATCGAAACAGCGTAAATACGGTTTTAAAGCAAATTTGCGCCTTGCTGCGGCAGAATTTACATAGTAAAGGGAAGCGCAGCCCGAAAAGCTTTTTAGGAAAGGCATTTAAAGGAGAAGATTTGAGCTGGCTGGATTTCAGCACGAAGCTTTTGATTGCGGCCGACTTTACGGGATGTACCTTTGATGGAACAATTTTTCTTGGCGCCGATACAAGGGATGCAAATTTCACAAGCGCGGATTTACGGGAAGCGGTTTTTCTTACTCAGGGGCAAATCAACTCCGCAAAGGGCAGCCGTGATACAAAAATACCGGGCCATCTGGATTACCCAGCTACATGGAAGTAATATAACGCTTCCGCCATAGGGCGCCGGTTTATTTTATAAACGCCGCCGGAACAAGGAAGATTCTATATAAAGACAAAAACCCCCGAAACGCATAGCCGTTTCGGGGGTTTTATACCAGTTTAAAAAATCCGTGTTACGCCGCCGCGCTGGAAGACAGGTTTTCATGGCTTTGCTTTAGCACGCGCTTCATCATTTTGGCAACATCGGTGTTGTCGATAAGCTCTTTGTCAAACAGCGTATCGGCCTGCGCGCCCGCCGCGAAAATGCCGACTGGTGTGCTGGTGTGTTCGCCGCCTGAGGTGAACAGGTCGCTTGTAAGGTCTTTCGCGGTCGCGCCCTCAGGAATTTTTACGCCGCCCGTTTCATGGTCGGCCGTAACAATGACGAGCGTACCCGGGTGCTTGGAAGCGTAATCGAGCACCGTGTCGATTGCGTGGTCGAACACCTTCATTTCATTTAAGGTCGCGTCCATGTCGAGCAGCGCCTCGCGCGTGTCGATATCGGAGCCCTCAACCATCAGGAAAAAGCCGTTGTCGTTTTCAAGCAGCTCAAGCGCTTTTCTTGTTTCTGTCTCGAGCGACGGTTTGTAGCCCGCGAGAATGTTCTCATACCGGAACATGCCAAGCACCTTTTTGCCGGGCTTGAGCGCATCAAGCTCAGCGGGTGTGGAAACATAAGTATAATCGTGTTCTTCGATGAGCTTTTTCACGCCCTTCCTGTAAAACTGCTGCCCGCCGCCGAGCATCACGTCGATGTCGGCCTTGAGCTGCTGGCCCAGAATCTGCATAAAGGCGTCCCGGTTCCCCACGTGCGCCGTAAATCCCGCGGGCGTTGCGTGCGCCACGTGCTCTGTCACGGCAAAGCCGACCTTCATGCCATAGCCCTTTGCGGCCTCTGTAATGCTTTCCACAGGGTCGTTGTCTTTATCCACGCCAATATATTTGTTGTACGTTTTGACACCGCAGGCAAGCGCTGTCGCGGCGGCGGCGCTGTCTGTTGTACCCGAGAGGGAGTCGGTTGTGACCTGCGCCGTATAGGGCATGGCGGCGGTTGCAAATTTACCGCCCTTCTGGATTTCAGCACATTTGATGGCGTTCAGGCCCATGCCGTCGCCAATCATCAAAATAATGTTCTTTACAGGTACGCCGGTTTCCAGCTTGTAATCTTTAAATTCCGCGTAGGTAAGATTTTTGTCTTTCACGTCGTCGGGATTTTCCGTCGCTGCCTCCGTCGCCTGCGCGGACGAGCCCGGCTGCGATGCATTTGCGGGCTGCGCGCTGCCGTCGCAGGAGGCAAGCGCCGCCGCGCTCAAAACGATGAGCGCCGAGAGAATGGTTGCCAATGCTTTCTTCATGGTTCTTTCCTTCCTTTATTATGATGATAGGAGCTGCATAAAAGCATCAATCCCAGTCGGTGAGCCTGTCGCCCGTTACGAGAAAGGCGCTTGACGCAATGTCGCGAAGCGGGCGGTCGCTCTGGGAGTCCGAATAAAACGCATCAATTTGCCCTTGCGGAAACATCTCGTAAAAACGGCGGACCTTTTCCGTCCCATGACAATTAACGCCCGAGTACACACCCGTTATCGGGTCGACCTCGGACGCTATTAAAAAACGCACCCCGAGCTCAGCGCAGATTGGTTCGAGCAGAAAACGCGGGGAAGCGGAGATAATTACGTCGTCCTCCCGTTTCTGAAGCAAATACCATGTTTTAATTTTATGGCGGTTTTTGCCCCAAAATGCGGGTACGTCCCTTTGTATGTCCACGCAGCTTAAAAACGTGTACATTTTCTGCTTGAACTGTGTTTTTGTGCAGCTTTTTGAAATATAGTGCGAAAAAGCGCCCGTCAGGGCGTTCGGCACATATTTCAGCATCTCTGGGTGTTTAATTAGAGAATACAAATAAAAATCCCTGGTGCTGTCGCCGTTATATATCGTTTTGTCGAAATCGTAAACGTTCACACTACCACCAGAATTCCTATTATTGTCTTATTATAATATTGATTACAGATTTTTACAAGGCAAAAAGCTGTTAAAATTTACAATTAGTTAATTTTAATCGCCGGAAAGTATTGTAGAATAAGAAAAAGAAAATAATAAAAGGGAGAAAATTTTTTTGTTCGGATATATCAAGCCCTACCAGCCGGATTTGCGCATCAAAGAATATGAAGCGTACAAGGGTGTATATTGCGGGCTGTGCAAGCGCCTCGGTAAGGATTATGGGATTCTCTCCCGTTTTATCCTGAGCTACGACTGCACGTTTTACGCAATGGTACGCGTAAGCCTTATGGGCGAATGCCCAGGCTTCGAGCAGGGCAGGTGCACGTTCAACCCGCTGAAAAAATGCACCTTCTGCAAGGGCTCGCAGGAAACGCTAAGGGAAGCGGCGGCGCTCAGCGTCGTGACTTTTTACTACAAGCTGCTCGACGACATCGCGGACGAACCCTTTTTGAAGGCCCTTTTTAAAAAGCTGCTGAAGCCCATAGCGGGGCGCTGGCGCAAAAAGGCGCTGAAGGAATTTTCACCGCTCGACGAGATTGTTTCCCAAATGCTTCAGGAACAGCTTGCGGCGGAGCAAACGCCCGGATGCTCCCTGGACCGTGCGGCTGATCCCACTGCGCACATGATGCAGCGGCTGATGGGGCGCATGGCGGAAAATGAAACGCAGCGGAAGGTTTACTCCCACTTCGGCTATTATCTGGGAAAATGGATTTATTTAATTGATGCGGCAGATGATATGGAAAAGGACAAAAAAAGCGGAAGCTTCAACCCGTTTTTAAAGGAGCTTGAGGGGAGGCGGGCGCCTCTTGCAAAAGAGGAGGAAAGCCGGTACTGCAACGAGGTTTTAAACTGTAACGTCAGTATGATGCTTTCGGCCTTTCACCTGATGGAGCTTCACGTGTTTCGGGAAATCATCGAAAATATTACAGGACCCGGAATCGCGCAGATGCAGAAAAAGGTTTTGTTTGATAAACGGGAGGTTTCTCCCAAACAAATTAGGGAAGAAAAGATGGAAGAACCGGCGCCGTCCGTTGACGGTACGGATACCGGTATAAAGGGGTAAGAAAAGTATATGCAGCAGGATCCATATCAGGTTTTGGGTGTTTCCAGGGAAGCCACCGACGAAGAAATCAAGACGGCTTACCGGAATCTTGCAAAAAAATATCATCCGGACAATTACACGGACACGCCGCTTTCTGACGTTGCTTCGGAGAAAATGAAAGAAATCAACGAGGCGTACGACACCGTAATGAACGCGCGCAGAAACGGCGGGAACGCGGGGAATCCGGGCGGCGGGTACGGCGGCTATTACAACGCAAACCCGGGGTACGGCTCATCCTCGAAGTATTCGGACGTCAGGGTGCTCATCCAGACCGGCCGCCTTGCCGACGCGGAGCAGATTCTCGATGGGGTGCCCGCCCAGGGGCGCGACGCTGAATGGCATTTCCTCAAAGGCACAATCATGCTTAAAAAGGGCTGGACGGAAGAGGCGTATAAGCACATGCAGACGGCGTGCGCCATGGACCCGGGCAACGGGGAATACAGGCAGGCGATGGGCTACGTACAGAGCAGGAGAGGCGGAGCCTACGGCGGATACAATACCCAGCAGCCGGTCGGCGGAGGATGCTCGACCTGCGATTTATGTTCGGGCCTTTGCTGCGCGGATTGCTGCTGCGAGTGCATGGGCGGGGATTTGATTCCCTGCTGTTAAAAAGAAACGCAAGGGAACGTGAAAGCGTTCCCTTTTTTATGGAGGAATGTCGCGATGAACAAAAGCTTCCAGGTAGCGCTCGGCGGCGTAATGGCCGCGCTGAGCCTTGCAATTATGCTCCTGACCGGGTTTATCCCAATAGGAACCTACGCATGCCCTGCCCTTGCGGGAATCCTTTTAATCGCCGTTGTGATTGAGCTCGGCGCAAAATGGGCGTGGGCGGTGTTCGCGGCCATTTCCATCCTGTCGCTGTTTTTCGCGGGAGACAAGGAGGCCGCGCTCTATTTCGTCATGTTCTTCGGCTTTTACCCCATTCTCAAGGCAAGGATAGAAACGCTCGCAAAAAAGTGGCCGCAGCGTATTTTAAAGCTTGCGGTGTTCAATGCCAGTATGGTCGCCGCGTTTTTCCTCGCGCTCTATGTATTTTCCGTTCCGGCCGGCGAATTTGTCATTTTCGGTATTTATATCCCATGGCTGTTTTTGCTTGCGGGCAATGTGTTTTTCATCGTCTACGATATAGCCGTTACAAGGCTAGTTATATTGTATGTCCGCGTATGGAGGAAGCATTTGTTTAAGGGAATCAGGAAGCAGTAAGGAATTTATGTCAATTTTGTAATAAATCGAGGGCGTTTTCTTGTCATATCCACCTAAATTACAAACAGTATAGTTAAAAACTTGTCATTTTTTGAATCGGATAGTATAATAAAGCTTGAACCTTAATTTTATTTTTCCGCACGGCTGCGGGAAAATTTCAGGAAAGGAGCGCCAAGGATGCTATCCTATTCAAAACCCGTGCAAACGGGCCATAAATCTTACATAAAAGTAATCTCTGTTATCTGTTCTTTTACTATTTTACTCTCTGTATTTGCGATTGGTATGACAGGCGTATCCGCCGCGTCGGGCAGTACGGTTAAAACGACGGCGGCGCTCAACCTGCGCAGCGGCGCGGGAACGTCGTATTCTTCGGTCTGCCTGATGGAGAAGGGCTGGACCGTTTCGCTTTTGGCGGACAGCTCGAAGGGCTTTATCAAGGCAAAAGCGCAAAACGGGAAGACGGGCTACTGCAGCACCGATTTTATTTCCGTAAAGGACGGACTTGACGGGATGAAGGTCACGGCAAGGACGACCGATTACCTCAATCTGCGCAGCGGTGCCGGGACAAGCTATTCCTCGCTCGAGGTACTCGGCGACGGAGTGGATACGACCGTGCTTGACAATACCGACAACGTGTGGATTAAGGTCAAGGCGAAAAGCGGCAAGACCGGCTATATTTCCAGGGATTATGCCACGGTAAACGTTACGCTGCCGAAGGATGAAGACGACGTGGGCGGCAGCGTCGACGACGAGCCCGCCAAATCGAATACGGCGCGTCCCGGCTGGTTTGAAAATTCAATAGCGGACAACATCGTTGGGGGGGATTCCTCCAATAACATATATAATGGCAGCTTATATCTGTCCGACACAGCGCTTTCCCTGGAAGAAGGGGACGGCAAAACCCTTACAGCGTTTCTTTCAAGCGCGGCAGGGGCGCAGGCGGCGGTCACGTGGAAAAGCTCGAACCCTTCCATTGTTTCCGTTACTTCCGCCGGGCAGCTCAAGGCGCTTTCAAAGGGCGTTTCAACCATTACGGCGACGCTTATGGGCTCAGGGAGGGCGGCTTCCTGCAAGGTGACGGTATCGGGACAAAAGACGCAGAGCGTCTCGCTTTCCCCAACGTCTGTCACACTGTCAAAAGGCAGCACAAAAATACTTCTGGCCTCGACAACGCCTGCAGGCGGCGCGGTGGGCTGGTCAACAAGCAATTCGTCGGTCGCCGCAGTCAATTCGGCAGGCCTTGTTACCGCAATTTCAGCGGGAACAGCGGTCATTACGGCGAAAGCCGCCGATGGCGGCGGTGCGGAGGCTTCCTGCGTTGTGACGGTTACCAGCACAAAGTACGTGCAGAACATCGAGCTCAATACCTATGCGATAAAATGGCCGGTTGGCAGAACAGGAAGCTATAAGCCTTCCGTATCGCCTGCCGACGCGACGAATAAAAATTTAACGTGGAAATCGAGCAACACTTCCGTTGCGGCAGTTTCCTCCGCGGGCCTGTTAACAGCGGTTGGCCCCGGCACGGCGACAATTACTTGTACGGCTGCCGACGGCGGCGGGGCAAAGGCTTCCTGCCAGGTGACGGTTTACCAGCCGGTTACGTCGATTACGCTCGACAGCTCGAGCCTGAACTGGAGCGTTGGGAAAACAGGCACCCTGAAGGCGTCTGTCTCCCCAAGCAGCGCGACGAATAAAAACGTAACATGGAAATCGAGCAACACAAGCGTCGCGACAGTGTCCTCCGCGGGTTTAGTAACAGCGGTTGGCTCCGGCACGGCGACGGTTACTTGTACGGCGGCCGACGGCAGCGGCGTCTCGGCGAGCTGTACCGTCAAGGTCAGCGCGGACGCCATCAGCAGCATACTGCTTACCTCTACGGCCTCCTCCATTTATACGGGGAACCATGCATACATCAATGCGGCCACCACGCCCGCCAATAAAACGGTCAATTATTCGAGCAGCAATACGTCAGTGGCCACCGTTACGCAAAGCGGTATTGTGACGGGCGTTTCCGCGGGCAAGGCGGTCATTACCGTCAAGGACCCGAAAAGCTCGGTGAAAAACACCTATACGATTACGGTCGTTTCCTCGTCAGGCGGCGTTTCACTTTCCAATACGACGGCCTCCGTTGCGGCGGATAAGACCTTCTATCTGAAAAGCTATACCTCAGGCACAAGCTTCAAGAGCAGCGATACCTCAGTGGCGTCTGTCAGCTCAAAGGGCTTTGTTTACGCAAAAAAGGCAGGGGTTGCGATTATAACGGCCAGCGCCAACGGCAAAGTGAAAACGTGTGCGGTTACGGTTACAGCCGCGGCGCCCGTACGCTTTGCGTATACCTCCCCGAACTCCGCCGCGCTTGGCGATACCGTCTCCTTCTACGCGATTACAGACAAAACGCGCGACGGAGCGAAATTTAATTTTACTGTCAACGGCAAGGATTATTCCGTTACGGCCACCAGTAAAACGACCGATTCCTCCGGCAGCCATTATATCTGGAAGGGCTCCATGAAATTCAGCTCCTCCGGCACGTTCTCCGTTACGGCATATACGAGCAAAAACGGCGTATGGTCCACCTGTACGGACGGCAAAACGTCGGTGTTCGTGTCAAATGTTGCGAGCGCGGGTACCGTATCGTTTAATGAACGGCGCGCAAGCGACGGGCTGCTGCGCCTCAATGCGGATTACGAGGGCTTTTTAGGCTCCGTGACGGACGACCCGCTCGTATCAGACGCGCCGACGCTCGGCTACGGGAAGGTCGTCACGGCGGGCGAGCAGTTCTATAACAATATCTCAAAGGACGAGGCATACGCTTATCTCGTCCAGACGATGAACGGTAGCTCCTACACGAACGCCGTAAATAATTTCATGCGGTCGAACAATGTAAAATTCAACCAGCAGCAGTTTGACGCGCTGGTTATGATGGTGTATAATCTTGGAGCGGGCGTATTGGGCGATTCCGACGTCAAGCGCGTATTGCTCGACTGTGTGGAATCCGGTTCCACCGCGCCGACAGGCTCGACAGCGTCTGTCAACTCGTCCGACGGGCTGATGCTGCGCACCGGGCCGGGTACTAGCTATAATATCATTACCGTAATGACCTATAATACGAAGGTTACGGTGGTTGAAAAAACGACAAGCAGCTGGTATAAGGTCAAGCTGTCCGACGGTACAACCGGTTACTGTGCGAGCGAATACCTTACGTTTGCCTCTACCAGCGTGCGCAATTTAAACCTTGTAAACAAGAACGCGGTCATCGGCGAGCTGATTCAGTGGCATCACGCCGGAGGCCAGTGCGTCTGGGGGCTTTTGTACAGGCGCATCGACGAGCTTGAGGTTTTTTTCTACGGGGATTATATAAGGGACGGCTCGTCGAACAAATACAATATGGCATACCGCTGGAACTGCTGATTGCAGGCTTTTCCAGACAAATCCGAAACGCGGCTGACGGAGGATATTTCTGTGCGAAACCATGTAGTGGACAACTATGAGAATTACCGGGAAGAAGACAGGCTGACCACGAACCACGCCAGAAAAATTGAATTTATTACGACGGCCCGCATTTTAGATGAACACCTGAACGGGAATATGAAGATATTGGATTGTGCCGCGGGTACGGGAATTTATTCGTTTTACCTGGCTGATAAAGGGCATCAGGTCACCGCGACCGATATCACGCCCAGGCATATAGACATAATAGATAAAACCTTAAAAGAGAAAGCATACCAAATGCGGACGGCTGTTTTAGACGCGGCAGATATGCATATCTTTGCAGATGAATCGTTCGACGCCGTGCTGAATATGGGTCCGTTTTACCATTTAATATCAAAAGAGCAGCGGGACAGGTGCATGTCCGAATCCCTGCGGGTACTGAAAAAGGGCGGCCTTTTGTTTACCGCGTATATACCGCGCTATTATGTTTTTCAGTTTGCCGCTATGTCTGACAGCAAATATTTAGACAAACGGCTCGCGGAGCAAATTGTCGGAACAGGTGTTTTAACGCATGACGACGAGAAATGCTTCTGGACGGATACATATTATTCGACCGCAGCTGAAATGGAGCGTATGTATTCACAGTATAACGTAGAGGTAACCGACCATTTTGCCCAGGACGGGCTTACGCCGTTATTTGCCGGCAAAGCTGATAGCTGGACGGAAGACGAATTCAAGACCTGGTGCGGTTATCATTACAGCGTATGCAGGGAACAATCTGTACTGGGCGCCAGCAACCATGTAATCATTGCGGGAAAAAAATTATAATGCGAAAGCTAATTTCGCTCAATAATTCATATTTATCAGCAAACCGGCCGAGAGTCCGGCGAAAGCCGTGCTTTCGGCCGCGTTTTGCGCAGGGAGGATTTTTCATGAAAAAGCAAATCGGTTTTATCGGCGCCGGGAATATGGCGACCGCAATCATCAACGGCATGATTAAGAACGGGGCGTTCTCGCCGTCAGACATCCATGTGTTCGATATTGACAACGGCAAGCTTAACGCCATGGCGGACAAGGGCGTCAGGGTACACGACAGCGCCCGGCGCATTGTAGAGGCCTGCGGGATAATCGTCCTTGCCGTCAAGCCGCAGAATTATAAGGACGTGCTCACGCCTCTGCGCGCTGACATTACAGAAGAAAAGGTGTTCGTATCCATTGCAGCAGGGATTTCTATCGATTTTGTAAGGAAAGCCCTGTGCTGTGACTGCCCGTGTGTGCGCGTCATGCCGAATACGCCGCTTCTTCTGGGGCTGGGCGCGTCGGCGCTCTGCCCGTCTGAAAATATCAGCGACGAGGACTTTCAAACCGTATACAATATGTTTGCGCTTTCCGGCGTGTGTGAAATCCTGCCCGAAAGCCAGATGAATACCATCATCGCGGTAAACGGCAGCAGCCCCGCGTATGTATACCTGTTTGCAAAGGCAATGGCAGATTACGCAAAGGAGCAGGGCATCGACGAAGAGGCGGCCATGCGCCTGATTTGCCAGACGCTCCAGGGAAGCGCGCAGATGCTGCTCGATTCGGGCGATACGCCGGACGTGCTTATTAAAAAGGTATCTTCCCCGGGCGGCACTACGCTCGAGGCGCTCAAGACGCTTGAGCAGAACCATTTTTATGAAGCAATCAAAGAGGCAATGGCAAGCTGTACCCGCCGCGCTGAGGAAGTAGGTCAGAATTAAAAAATCCATCTGCGGTATTCTATGTATGGGACGTTAATTCCAAGAGGAATTCGGGAGTGAATTTGCGAATATGGATAAGAAGATTAAAATAACAGGAACTGATATAGGCATAATATGCTCGGTATTAGGGTGCGCAGCAAGTGCCGTTGTAATTGTACTGGAAGAGAATAAATCGATTGGCGCCATACTTTTGCTTTGTTGTATTGCGAGTTTGATTTCTCAGTTTGTACTTAAAAAACGGAAGTAAAAAATCATCAAAGAACCGGACGCCCGGGCAAAGTGCTGACCGGACAGCAGCGAGGGCATAATTTGTCCCTCCCGTTCATATATTCCTGTATGACAAAAGACGTTGACAGGAACGGGAGTGCTGCTATGAAGGGTGTTGTTTTATCTATCCCGAACGCGGGAATCAAAAAGACGGATGTGACGTACTATCTCAAACGCTATGGCGTGCTCATTTTTTTGGGACTTGCCTTGGTAATTGGGATGGTATTCGGGTCCTTAAGCGCCGGGCAGGCGGACGAACAGATGGTTAAAAGCCTTGATTTCCTGTTCATCACGAATTTTAAGGCAAGGCTTGAACAGACGCTTTTCCTCACCTTCGCCGCGTCGCTTACCTCTTACTTTATCTTTTACCTCATACAATTTTTGTTGGGGCTTACAGCGTGGGGCACGGTTATCATGCCTATCGCCTCATTTTTCAAGGGCTTTGGAACGGGCTTATGCGCGGGCTACCTTTGCGGCGCGTATGGGCTGCAGGGGCTTGGCTTTTACCTGCTGATGATGCTGCCCGGCGCGTTTTTGTCGTCGGTCGCGCTGCTGCTGCAGGGAAAAGAGGCGTTTTATTTTTCCAAGACGATTCTTTACACGCTGCTGCCCGACCGCCTGAAGGGCAAAAAGTACGCGCCGCCACAATTTGTGCAGTACCTGCTCAAAAGCAGCTATTTCCTTATTTTAACAGCAATGGCCGCGGGTGTGGACGTATTGCTTTCCATGTGCTTTTCCGGCATCTTTCATTTTACATAAATCCTGGACGGTTGTATCAGGGATAGTTTCCTTTTCTGGCGCGATATGTTAAAATAACAGGGAAGTTCAACGAAACGGAGAATTCTAAATGGCCTTAACCGATACAAAAACAACAGCCAGGCGCAGTTTAGGCGAGCTGTTTGCCTGCCTGTTCAAAAAATACCCGAAGCTGCTCATCGCAAACCTGCTGTTTGCGGTTCCGCTTGCCGTGTCCGCGCTGATTGTGTGGCTGATTGGCGCGTATGTCATGCCGCTCAACATTTTTTTCCAGCTATTGCCGCTGCTTATCTGTATGCCGTTTTACGCGGGCGTCACGCAGGTCACACGGGAGCTGGTGCGCGGCAAGAAGATAAAGCCCTTTGAGACCTTTATGAAGGGGCTGAAAAACAATTTCCGGCAGTTCTTGATTCACGGCGTGATTATGTACCTGGCTGTTTTGATTGATTATTTTTCCATCGTGTTCTATTACGCGGCGGCAAAGACCAACGGGATGTTTTATTTCCTGTTCGGGTTCTGCCTGGTTGTCATGCTGTTTTTGGTGTTCCTGTTTTTCTATGTGCCGCTCATTACGGTCACGATTGACCAGAAGATGCGCCATATTTACAAAAACGCGGCGCTTATGGCAATCTGGGAGCTTCCGGCAAACCTGTGCGCTCTGCTGGGAATCGTCGTTCTGACAGCCGTTATCAGTACAATTTTTATGCTCACGGGCAGCTACACCGCCAACCTTATCATCGCGGGCGTGCTTGCCGTTTTGGTTGTTCCGGCGTATGTCTCGACGATTATCAACTATTTTGCTTTCCCGAAAATTGAAAAGGTCCTGATTTTAGGGCAAAAGGAAGCGGAAAAGGGCAAAGAGCACGACGAAAGGGAAGCGCCCTCCCAGTCGCTTGAGGATGCGCTCGAAGACGACCCGGAGGCGGAAAGCTTACTTCGGGAGAAGGCGAAGGGGAGCGAGGAATATGTGTTCCACAACGGGCGCATGATTAAGCGCTCCCTGCTCGAAGAGTACTACGCGGGCGAGGCGGAGCAGGACGACGAATAACGATTGGAGCGGGCTTTACAATCCGCTCCTTTTTTGCGTATGTCAGCCTTCCCGTGCCTTTATACCGCAATGGAGGAGCCGCGTTCCGAGCGTTAATACATCCTGCGTGTGCTGGGCTAAATAATCCTCCAGCCTTTGCTTGTATTCTTCGGTAACGGCCGGGGAGTAGAGCGCGTCCTCCTTTTTCTCCTCTTCTGCAAATTGTTCGATTGCGTATGCGTCGCTCAACAGGTCAATCAGCGTCAGGCGGAATTCCTCATGGATTTCATTCGTGTTATTACGCATAAGTATCATCCTCTTGAAAATAAATTTTAACCTTATAGAGTTAAATTTTAACCTTATAAGGGTTTTTTGTCAAGAAGTTTCTAACTCTTTATTGATATTTTTTCACTTTGCAGGTATATTTTTAATTATTAAAGAGTGAGTGAAGGATTTTTATGATAAAAAACTATATAAGACACCGTATGGCAGATAAGCAAATTTGTGATATTACTCAGTTAATAGAACTATCAGGAGTAAGTAGAAACTCAATTAACAAGTTATACCGTAACGTAAACGTTGAATCGTTAAAGATAGAGACGTTAATGCGTTTATGTGACGCTTTGGGTTGCAATTTATCAGATTTAGTTGAATACCAACCGAAAAAATCTAATAAACAAAAATAAAGGCGGCGCTTATGCGCCGCCTTTATTTTTACAAACATTCTGTTTCTTGGATTTCTTCATAAAACTTTCTATGTTCAATCAAAAGGGAAAAACAATCCGCTGTTTTTCCCTTTTGTAAACCCTTTTCGTCGGTACAAGGGAACCCTTTCGATGGGTTCCCTTACGGCTTACGGGCGGCGAAGCATCGCGCCGCCCTCCGCCTATCCCTCCACAGCCGATTCAAGGAGCAAAGCCCCTTGAAAATCCCCCTAAGAGGAAGCTGTCCGTTCCTCGTTTTATGCGCTGGATGTAGAAAAGATAGTACGGGACGTTTCTGCGCCGCGCCTGCGCGCGGAGTTCTACGTTGGATAGTGCTTTTTTGGCGTGCGTAATACTCTTACTATGTTATTGTGAAAAGGCAGGGTGGCGGTATTCTTTGTCCGGCTCAAGCATCAGGGGAAGAACAGCAGTATTTCAGCGCGTCCGTTATATAACAATATCCGCTGCCGGCAATTTCATCAGCATGCGTGTCTCCGGCACACCGCGCAATACACGATAAAACAAACTGGCTGAAAAGAAAATCTGCTTCCTTCTTACTCGCAAATGGATTGAATTCCAGAAAAATTGAAAAGCTGCTGGCGGCAAAGCCAATGTATTCAAGAAACCTGTCATGAAAAGTAAAGGGATATTCATTTTGATATGGCGGTTCTTCCCTTTGCTCTTCCTGTTTCCTTTTGCTCCCCGCCTCTGGACAAATATGCTGTTCCAGCAGCTTGAACAGCGCGTTTAAATCTTCATCTTTCATTTTGTTCTCCTTTTGCAGCGTTTTTTAAAAACAGGGGTCTTGCCATTATGTAATGTCCTGAACCGCGGCGGGACGTTCCGTAATGAGCATATCGAGCAAAAAACGCGCGCCGAGCCGGAAACCCTCGATAAAGCGCTCGCGTTCCCCAAAATCGAGCAGGGCATTGCGCACGCCGCACATTGCGGTAAATAATTCCTTTTCTTCCTTGTGCTCTTCAAAAAAAGCAAAAAGCTTATGTTCATTTTCTGAGAAAATTTTCATGAATTTCGCGTAACTGGAATCGCGTTTGAATTCCTTTTCAACCGGATTGATATTGCCGTAATAGAGCTCTTCGATGATATTCATAAAATCTGTACAACCTTTCATGTTTATAAAATTCACCGCCACTTGAAAGGAAGACGCGCGCATGCTATAATATTTACGCCGTCATTGCCCTGCAATGGCTGGTGAGGTTGGGACGCTGTGTTATCTTTTTCGAGGTGTGCACGGCGTTCCTTTATTTTTCGTCGTCCTTAAGTAAATTAAAAATCCCATTTCGGATTGCCTGAACCCTTGTTATCCCATGCTCTTTACAATAGGCAAGTAGCTTTTGATTTGTCGACTCATCCAGTCGGACTTTTACATCGACATTTAAAGGATTATGGGACTTTGGACGACCGGTACGTGGAGACATTATATCACCTCACTTTCCGGAATCCACAAATAAATTATAATAGCAATGGAACCCGAGAAGTTGAAAACTTGAAAAAAGCTCACCAAAAAATGGAAAAATTTTATTAGATTCAAAAAGTGGTTTAAAATAAGTACCACTCCCGAAAAGTACTCCATGAGATGGTTCTTAGTTAGCGGAGTAGGTGGGATTGGTACTTATCATACTTGTTTAATTGTAGTCGGTTCTGTATTATGTAATGTTTTGAACCGCGGTGAGACGTTCTATAATACATGTTTGTAAAATTCACCGCCGCTTGAAAGGCAGATGCGCGCATGGTATAATATTTACGCCGTCATTGCCCTGCAATGGCTGGTGTGTTGGGGGAGCGGCCTATCCTTTCGTCGGGGAACCGCTTCTCCGCTTTTATTTGTGGCTTAAAACCAGCTCAAGTCCCGCGCGGACTACATCCGTTTTAGTGAGATGGTTTTCTTTGCAGTACTGTTCCAGAAGATTGTTTGTACTCTGGTCAATACGCGCTTTCACCTCATATGATTTGGGATTTGCTGATTTTGGTCTGCCGGTTCGTGGATTCATCAAAACACCTCGCTTTCTGTTCCACACATTAGAATTATATCTGGTTGTGGCACAAAAAGTTCAAAACTTGAAAAACGCTCACCCAAAAATGGAAATAGCGCTTTTTTAGCTTTAATAAGTACCGCCGTCACGTAGAACTCCGCGCGCAGGCGCGGCGCTGAAACGTCCCGCAGTATCTGTTCTACGCCCCGTACATTAAACGAGGAACGGCATGGTTTCTATCGTGTGGGGTTTGTAAGGGGCGCAGCCCCTTGCTCGGCTGGAAAGGGTCAAGGGAAAACCTGCGACGAGGTTTTCCCTGTCGATGAAAAGGGTTTGCAAAAGGGAAAAACAGAGAATTGTTTTTCCCTTTTGATTGAACATAGAAAGTTTTATGAAAAAACCCAAGAAACGGCATGTTTCAAATAAAAAGCCATGAAATGGCACGTTGCAAAAAAAGAAGGAGGGAACCGCCGAAACGGTTTCTCTTCTTTTGATTAAAAATAGAAAGTATCATGAAAAATCCAAGAAGAATGCTTCGAAAAAGCTGATGAAAATTCAGGAAAGCAACATGTCAAAAAGTTTATTGCAAGCAAAAAACGCCGGGGCTTTGTGCCTCAGCGTTTTTTAATGTGTGTGTTTATCGAAAATTTTTCTAAAAATTATTCCATCGGGTCCTGGTACGGGTTATCCGCGTCGTTGCTGGATGCGTCGGTTACGGGCTGCGTTTCAGCTTCTGTGGGTTTTTCGTATACGCCAAGGCTTACAAACTTAACCCCTTCGGTGTTTTTTGCAATTTCCTGCGCGGGCGATCCGGTATATCCCTTGATAATCTGTAGGGAAGGGCAGTTCCAAACCATCGTCTGATCGCCTGTTTCAAGGTTTTTCGGGAGCGTCAGCGTTTTAAGGTTCGTGCAGCCCAGGAAGACAGAGGAACCCATCTGCGTTACGCTGTCAGGAATCGTCATTTCCGTGAGCCCGGTACAGCTCTGGAACACATAATCACCGATTTTCGTTACGCTGTCGGGGATTTTAATACTCTTGAGCTTTGAACAGAAGGCAAATCGGCTGTTCTGCAAAACGGTTACAGTGCTGGGAATTTCATAGGTTTCCGCGCTGCGCTCAATCGGATAAGCGATAATATCCTTTTTGTCCTTGGAATAAAGAATGCCGTCTTCTGAAACAAATGCCGTGTTTTTGCTGTCTGCGGAGATTTCTTCAAGTCCCATCACACAATAAAAAGCGTGCGTGTCGATGTCTGTAATCGTCGCGGGAATCGTGATTTTTTTGACCGTCTTTTCCTTTGTATCGGTAAAGGCTTTTGATAGGATTTTCGTTACCTTGGCATCGTCTATTTTTTCCGGGATGACGACGTCGGCGTTTTTGCCGATATATTTTGTCAGCTCGATATGCGTCTTGTAGACGTCATATTCATATTCACCGTTCGAGGTACTTCCAACATAATCCGGGTTTGCGGCCTTTGCCTGGTCTATCGTCATATTGCCTTTGTCTGAGCATCCTGCAAGCACGCCCACGAACAGCAAGACAGACAGGAACAGCGCTGCTAACTTCTTCATTTTACCCAACTCCTGCATGAGATTTATTTCCATAGGTTTTATTTTACCATAAAGGATATGATTTCGTAAAGAATGTGAAAATTATTCTTTATCAAAGTTCCTGCGACCCATAAAGACAAGCGCGAGCATCCCCGCGCCGACATGCGTTCCGATGACCGGCCCAATATCGCAGATAATAATATTTTTTACAAGCTCCTGCTCATTTATCATGGCCGCAAGCCTCTGCGCGTCCTCCAGGCAGTCGGCGTGTCCAATGATAATATCCTGTTCCTTCGTGTTTTCACCGTCTGAAACCAGCCGGTTGGCAAGCGTTTCAAGCGCTTTGTTTGAACCCCTGATTTTTGCAATTGTCGTAAGCTTGCCTTCATTGTCCACGCTCAAAAGCGGCTTAATCTGAAACGCTTTGCCGAACGTCGCGGCAACCGCGCCGATTCTCCCGCCGCGCTTCAGATGCTCCAAATCGTCTACGACAAACCAATGGCAGACGTTCAGCTTGTTGTTTTCCACCCATTTCGCAAGGTCGTCAAGCTCCATGCCTTCGCGGCGTTTTAATGCCGCATTGTATACAAGGAGCCCTTCGCCTACGGATGCGCACAGGGAATCCACCACCGTAATTTTACGCTGCGGGTATTTTTCCCGTAAATCCGCTACGGCAATCTGGCAGGTGTTGTAGGTACCGCTCATGCCGGAGGTAAAGCAGATATATAAAATATCTTGTCCCTGTTCAAGGAACGGTTTGAAAAAGCTTGTAAACGTTTTGTAGTTGATTTGGCTCGTTGTGGAGAACTTGCCCTGGCGCATTGCGTCGTAAAAGTCCTGGTACGACAGCTCCCTTGCGTCCGCATAGTGCTTATAAGGCGTTCCCTCGAGCGTGAATTCCATCGGGATTACGTGAATGTCCAAATCCCTGCAGCACTGCGCGTTTAAATCGAGCGTGCCGTCGGATACGATAGCATACTGGTTCATTGACAACCTCCAAATATGAATTGCTGTAATTGTACCATAATTTCACAGGTGATACAATCACAAAATTCAGAATATACTGATAAGAAGCGATGGTCTTATTCATTTGTCTTACGGAAAGGGTGGTCGTTATATGAATTGCCGTATTGTTGACATGCGCCATAAAGAAGTGATTAACGCAAAGGACGGAATGCGCCTGGGCTTTGTCGATGACGTAGAGGTGGACACCTGCACGGCCAAGCTCGTGGCTATCATCATCTATGGGCGCTTAAAGCTGCTCGGGCTGTTCGGCCGGTGCGACGATATCGTAATCTGCTGGGACGAAATCGAGTTGATTGGGGAAGATACCATCCTCGTCAACCACTGCTGCAAGGATAAGAAAAAGCGGAAATTCAAAAACCCGTTTGTCGGCTTTACCCGCTGACAGCATCCTGCAAGCTATAAAACATAGGGAAGCGCCGCGTTAAATACGGTAAAAACATTCGGAAGCCGGCATGGCAAAACAGGCTGTGCCGGCTTTTATTGTGTTATGTTTATTTTTGACGCCCTTACTTTGGCCTATGCTGTTTTCCTGAAACAACAGTGGCTTTTCATTGTCTTGCAGCCGGACAGCAACACGATAATGCAAATTTCCGTGCTTTTTAAAGCCTAATACGCCTTTTTTCATGAAATTCAGCCGCGTTGCCGCGAACAGGTACAGCGCCCCTGTCCACGCGCAGATTACCGCATGGCAGAAAACCGCATTGCAATCGCAAAATACCAGAAAAAAAGACTTGCATTTAAAAAAGCGCTGTGCTATAATATTCAGGCATTACGCACGCCGGTGCCGCGCCGGAAGGGTGCCGTTTTTAAAAACGGTTGTTCCGGTCTGGGCCTGGCGGAGGAAAAAAACCTAAGGAGGACACAACAATGGCAGTCGTATCTATGAAACAACTTTTGGAGGCAGGCGTACATTTCGGCCACCAGACAAGAAGATGGAACCCTAAAATGGCGGAATACATCTTCACCGAGCGCAACGGAATCTACATTATCGACCTGCAGAAGACGGTCAAAAAGCTGGAGGAAGCATATTCCTTCGTCCGCGACCTTTCCATGGAAGGAAAGAGCCTTCTGTTCGTCGGCACAAAAAAGCAGGCGCAGGACTCCGTGAAGGAGGAAGCCGAACGTGCGGGCGCATATTATGTCAATGCGCGCTGGCTCGGCGGCATGCTCACAAACTTTACAACCATTAAAAGAAGAATCGAACGCTTAAAGCAGCTGCGTACGATGGAAACCGACGGAACCTTTGAACTGCTCCCGAAAAAAGAGGTCATCAAGCTGAACCTCGAAATCGAGAAGCTCGAAAAATTCCTCGGCGGCATTAAGGAAATGAAGCAGATGCCCGGTGCGCTCTTCATCGTCGATCCCCGCAAGGAAAGAATCGCCGTTGCGGAAGCAAAGAAGCTCGGCATTCCAATCGTCGCTATTGTCGATACCAACTGTGACCCGGACGAAATCGACTATGTAATCCCGGGCAATGACGACGCAATCCGTGCCGTCAAGCTGATTGCCGCTACCATGGCGAACGCCGTCATCGAAGGACACGAAGGCCAGATGGGCGCCGCAGCCAGGGAAGAGGAAGAAAAGGCTGAGGAAGAGGCACCAGCCCAGGCATAAAGATAAACGCGGCTTGTTCGGGCGGGTACTCGTGCCTGCCCGAATCATATATATGAACAGAAAATAAATTATTTTATATATAGGAAAGGATGTTTACAATGGCTTTTACAGCACAGGACGTTAAAGCTTTAAGAGAGAAAACAGGCTGCGGTATGATGGACTGCAAAAAGGCGCTTACCGAGGCCAATGGAGATATGGACGCTGCTGTTGATTTCCTGAGAGAGCAGGGGCTTGCAAAGCAGGCGAAGAAGAGCGGCAGGATTGCTGCGGAGGGCGTTGCGTTTGCATGCACGAATGACGACGGCACTGTAGGCGTCGTTATCGAGGTCAACGCTGAAACCGACTTTGTCGCAAAGAACGCGGATTTCCAGGAATTTGTCAAGACCTGCGCGATGACTGTCATTGAGCAGAACCCCGCCGATGTCGACGCGCTGCTCGCATGCAAGGCTTCCGGCAGCGACAAGACGGTCGCCGAGCTTCTTCAGGATAAAGTCCTCACGATTGGCGAGAACATTAAAATCCGCCGTTTTGAGCGTTATGAGGGTACGGTCGTCACTTACATCCATGCTGCCGGCAGAATAGGCGTTATGGTTAAGTTCGATACAGACGTAGCTGATAAGGAAGGCTTTGCCGCCTATGCAAAGGACATCGCAATGCAGGTCGCGGCCGCAATGCCGCCGTACCTCAATAAAGAGAGCGTGCCGGCCGACGTTATCGAGCATGAAAAGAAGGTTATGACCGAGCAGGTCTTGAACGAGGGCAAGCCTGCGCAAATTGCTGAGAAAATTGTCATGGGCAAAATCGGAAAATACTACAAAGAGAATTGCCTTGTTGACCAGGCGTTTGTCAAGGAGCCTGACCTGAGCGTTCAGAAGTATACCGAAAACACCGCAAAAGAGCTTGGCGGTTCCATTGCCATTACCGGATTTGTCCGCTTTGAAAAAGGCGAAGGCCTTGAAAAGCGCCAGGACAACTTCGCAGAAGAAGTTGCCGGTATGGTCAAATAAAAAATTTGATTATTATGAAAAGCGCGTCCCTTGGGATGCGCTTTTTGCATGATAGCTTCAACTTTATTTATATTGACTTGAAAATTAAAAATTGATATACTATATTAAGAATTTAAAATTTCAAAGAGCTGTATGTTCTGAGCTGATGCGGATTTTTTATCAGCGCTAATAAGCAGGGCCGTGCCTGCACAAATCACGCACCTCACTTGGCGGGGTGCGTTTTGTTTTGCCGTGTCCGTAAGGCTTTTAATTGACAGGATTATCCAATAGTTTGTTGGAGTCGGCGGCTTTCTATTTTAATAAATATATGCTAAAATCAGTAATGACAATATCTGCCAGAGGGAGACGGGCTAAGTGGAGGATACGAATAAAAACGCCGGACGCGCCAGCTTGCTGCGTCTGATTGATATGATTGAAGGGAACGCGGTGTTCTCCTCTGTCAAGCGGGGCATGCTGATGCTGATTCCGGTACTGGTTATCGGCTCGGTTGCGCTGATGATTCGCAGCTTCCCGCTGCCAGGCTTTCAGGATTTTTTGCTGCAGGGCGGTGTGGGCGGCCTGCTGCTGGAGCTATGCAACCTTGTGTATGGGGCTACCTTCGGGCTGCTGTCTGTATACCTGGTGGGTGGCGTCAGCTACTACTTTTCCGGTGTGCTGCGCCCGGGAAACACCTCCTTCCAGCTCCTGTCGGTGCTGTTGGCCCTGAGCTGCTTTGTGGCTTCTTTTGTGGGCTCGGACGGCGCCATCGACATTACATATTTCAGCGCGGTGGGCATATTTTCCGCCATCCTGTGTGCGGTGTGCGCTCCGGCGCTGTTCCGGCTGCTGTACCGCGTGCTGCCGCGCCGTTTTCGGTCTTATGCCGCCGGGGCGGACTACCGTTTTCGCGCAGCGTTTTCCATGATTGTTCCCTTTTTGCTGACCCTGCTGGTGTTTGTGCTTATCAACATGGGCCTGCGCCACGGACTTCAGGTGGACAATGTAAACGATTTGGTTTCCGGCGGATTGCTTTCGCTGTTTGAAAGTATCGATAACGAGCTTGTCAGCGGTATCCTATTCACTGTTATTCTTAACCTGCTGTGGCTGTTCGGTATCCACGGCGGTAATATGATGGAGCAGGTTGCCCTCGCGTTTCTTGTACCTGCCAACGCTGACCCGACGCACATCGTGTGCAAAAGCTTTTTAGACAACTTCGCGTTGATGGGAGGCTGCGGTGCTACGCTGTGCCTTCTTGGCGCGCTGCTGCTGTTCTCAAGGACAAGGAACAACCGGCAGCTTGCGCGGTCCGCGGCACCCTTTGCCGTCTTCAACATGAATGAAATCCTGGTGTTTGGGCTGCCTATTATCCTCAATCCTATCATGATTGTCCCGTTCCTGCTGGTGCCGGTGGTGTCGCTGCTGATTGCTTATGGAGCCACGCTTATCGGTTTCATTCCCGTGGTGACCGAAACGGTGACATGGACCACGCCTGTGCTGTTCAGCGGTTACGCCGCCACGGGAAGCATCAATGGCGCGGTAGTGCAGCTCGTAATCCTGGTCGCCGGCGTGGCGGTATACGCGCCCTTTATCCGCCTGCTGGAGCGCACCCAGCGCCAGCGGGAATCCATGCTGACTACCCGTTTGACTGCGGCGTTCCATGAACAGGAAGATACCGGGGTGTTTAGGCCGCTGCTCGACCGCAGCGACGATTTGGGCTTTGCTGCGAAGACCTTGAGCGCACAGCTCGAAAGCGACATCCTGCATGATAATCTGCCGGTATACTATCAGCCTCAGGTGGACGACAAGGGGCGGCTGGTCGGGGCGGAGGCGCTGCTGCGCTGGACCTACTCGGAGCAGCCGGTCTATCCGCCCTTGGCAATCGCGCTCGCAAAGGAGAGCGGCTTGTTTGACGCGCTTACTTGGCAAGTGCTGAACACCGCCGCGGCGGACATAGCCATACTGTGCGAAACGCTGGACAGGCCGCTGGTGGTGTCTGTCAACATTGATGCGGCGCAGCTCAATGACCGCGACTTTGTGAAACAGGCGGTTTCCTTTGCGGGAAAGCGCGGCGTGTCGGAAAACATATGTCTTGAGATTACGGAAAATACGCCTCTCGAACGGTTTGACAACATTACGGAAAATCTGGCGCTGCTTGCGGAAAATGGCCTGAAGGCGGCTATTGATGATTTCAGTATGGGGCATACCTCCCTCAAGTACCTGCAGAACGGAGGCTTTCAGTACGTGAAGCTGGATGGCGCGCTGGTCCGGCAGGTTCCGGATAACCCGCGCAGCCGTGATATTGTAGCCTCTATCGTAAAGCTGGGGCAAACCATGGGCTTTGAGGTGGTGGCGGAATTTGTGGAGAACGAACAGCTGCGCGCAGAACTTATGAAGCTGGGCTGCCGCCTCTTCCAGGGGTACCTGTACAGCCCCGCGCTTCCGATGAAGGAGTACCTGAAATATGGTGAGAAGCTTGCCGGTAAAGAGGCCCAAAAATAAAAGGCTGAAATGACTGGTAACGGCAGGCTGCCAATAGCGGCCATAGACTTTCGATACCGTTTGAGAGTCCGGCAATTTGGCTGTCCAAGGGGTGGCAAATTTGAAGTAAAATACATGTCACCAATTGGAAGCTGCGGCGGTGTTTATAGTAGGAAAGTCACGTAGGTTTTACCAAAGTCATAGAGAATACAGACGAAAAAGGAGTGGTGGAAATAAAAAAAGTAATTTCATTGGCACTTGCTTTCATGCTTGCGGCGGTCGTGCTGGCCGCGCCGGCGGGTGCCTGCGAAACTCCGGATGAACAGGCGGACGCGCTTTACCTTAAGTTCTGCGCGCATTACGGCTATACGCCTTATGTGACAGACCCGCAGTATGGGCCAGTCGACCGTTTTAAGGTTTGCGGATATTCCGGAGACTTTGCCCTGTGCTATGCAAGCCACAATTGGTTTTTGACACAGCCGGCATACTATCACGTCCAAATTGGCGGATACACAGCAGCGCCGGAGAGCTGGGGGAATCCCGATCCTACCTTTATATCTGCCGTATCTCTCACCGATGATACCGTTTACGGCCTGGAAGAGGCTGCCCTTGCCGGAGCAATCGACATGGCCGACGTGAAAGAGGCGTTTCCCGACCGGGTTAAAATTACCGGCGATTGGGACAATGACAGTAAGCTTTCCTTAAACGACGTGCTCGCGCTGCAGAAGTATATAGCAAAAATAATCGAAGCGCCGGGAGAACCCTACACGCTTGTTTATTTCGCGGCTGATTTTAACGACGACGGAAGGCTCGATTTAAACGACGCGCTTGCAATGCAGAAAACCCTGGCAAAAGCCATGTAAGAAAAATATCCTGTTGCTTCTGAACGGAAAAGCTCCCGCATACAATGGTGTTAAGGACAAACACAAACCAAGTATGCGGGAGCTGATTTTATGCCTCAATGGCTGATATGGGCAATTCTAGGCGGGACGTTCGTTATTTTTCTTGTAATTCAAATTGCAACCGGAACAAAAAAACCAATACGCAAGGCGGTCGGGAATATGGCGCTGGGCGTCGTATCCCTCCTTGCGGTAAATCTAGCGGGCTTTTTTACGGGCGTTACACTACCAGTCAGTACCTTGAGCCTGTCTGTGGCGGCTGCGGGAGGAATCCCGGGCGTAACGCTTATGCTGCTGCTCAACATGTTTTTCTGATTATTTTTTCGCGCTTTCAATTTCTTCAAGCGCCGTTTTCGCAAGGTCGCGGTTTCGCGTCAGGGCGGCAATCATCACATTATAGACCTGGTCGGGATTCCTGCGGAAGTTCCGCTTGACGATTCTGGCCTGCGATTCCTCCGGCACATATAGGCTGCACGAAAAAAGCTCCGTATCGCCGCCGGAAATACTGCAGTTCACACGATAGCCGTTTTCAAGCTTTTTGATGTGGACTGCATTTTCTTTTTCCGCGCGCAGCCTGTTTAAAAGCATCAGCGCGGCGCCGACCGCCTTGTCGCGCACTGCGGGCGGAAGCTCATCCTCAAGCTGGGAGGAAACCAATCGTCCGCTGGAGGTCACGGTATAAAGCGTTTCGTCCTCTTCGGTTGGGGCAATATTGCCGCTTTTGAGCAAGGCATGGCAGGCGTCGACCGCTTCAAAATAATTTGCCAGTTCCGTTTCCTGCAAAATACCTGTCAGGCTTTCGACGCTCATGGGTTTATCCACAGTGTGGAGTACATAACATATTAACAGCCGGATGTCGTCCTTGTTTCGTAAACCGCCGGGAGCAATTCCTTCCGATAATGCATCAAAATCCATTTCCAACCCACCTTTTTTCTTGTTTTATTGATTTTATTATACCATAAATCAAAAATCGTGTATAGGGATTCTTTTGAAACGTCCTGTCGAATTTTGTCTCATAACAATCACGCCGCTGGTAAAGAAACCGTTATGTTTTTGTCATGATTTGTAATCTGCAAAAGATTGACATTGATATTTTTGTATGATACTGTTATTTTAACCAAAGATAAGGGGGAAACACCATGGAGCAGTATATGCCTTTTATATGGCTTGGCATCGCTTTGCTGATGGGAATACTGGAAGCCACGACGGCACAGCTCGTATCCATCTGGTTTATGTTCGGTGCCATCGGCGCGGCGGTCACCTGTGTTTTTACCGACAATATTGTAATCCAGCTTGCAGTTTTTGTCGTGATTTCACTCGCGGCGCTCATAGCCACCAGGCCGCTTGTCAAGCGCTTCAAGCAGCGTAACAAGGCGGAGTACACGAATGTAGACATGAATATCGGCAAGACCGTCCGGGTCCTGACGGAAATCAACAACGACAAGGGCACGGGCGAAATTAAAATCGGCGACACCATTTGGATGGCGCGGACAATCGACGGCTCTGTTATCCCGTCGGGCGAGCCAGTCATAATCCAGGCTGTCGAGGGTGTTAAAATGATGGTTGTGCCGCAGAAAACAGCGGCTGCCAAATAAAAGATTTATCAGGAAATGAGGGGTAAATTATGGATCCAATTTCTCTTGTTGTCATCGCGGCAATTGTGATTCTGGTTATCTGGGTCATCGTTGCGAATATCAAAGTCGTATCCCAGTCGAACGCGTATGTCATCGAGCGGCTCGGCGGCTACAAGGGCACCTGGGGACAGGGGCTTCACTTGAAAATTCCGTTTATCGACCGGATTGCGAAAAAGGTCACGCTCAAGGAGCAGGTTGTCGACTTTCCGCCGCAGCCCGTTATTACCAAGGATAATGTTACTATGCAAATCGATACGGTCGTCTATTTCCAGATTACCGACCCGAAGCTCTATACCTACGGTGTGGAAAAGCCGATTTTCGCAATCGAAAATTTAACGGCGACCACCCTGCGTAATATCATCGGCGATTTGGAGCTCGACCATACGCTGACCTCGCGTGACGCAATCAACGAAAAAATCAGGATTATCCTTGACGAAGCGACCGATGCATGGGGCATCAAGGTCAAGCGCGTTGAACTTAAAAATATCCTGCCTCCGCGTGAAATCCAGGAGGCTATGGAGAAGCAGATGAAGGCGGAGCGTGAGCGCCGCGCGAAGATTCTTGAGGCGGAGGGCGAAAAACGCAGCGAAATCCTCGTGGCGGAAGGCCATAAGGAAGCGGCTATCCTCCAGGCGGACGCTGTCAAGGAATCGAAAATCAGGGAGGCGCTCGGTGAGGCGGAGGCTATCCTTTCCGTCCAGAAGGCGTTTGCAGATTCCCTGAAAATGCTCAATGAAGCGGCGCCGTCCGATAAGGTCATCGCGCTCAAGAGCTTTGAGGCGTTTGAAAAGGCTGCCGACGGCAGGGCGACGAAGATTATCATCCCGTCTGAGCTGCAGTCGCTCGCGGGCCTTGCCACAACGCTTAAGGAGCTTGTCGTGGACGATAAGCCCGTCAAGCAGTAATGAGCAGAATATACAAAATATGGTGTTAAAATCAGCTTTCCTTCCATATTAATACAAAATAAGCCATCCGCAGCCGCGGGCTATTGAATTTCATGTAAAAATGAAATAAAATAAGGGTATCGTTTTGTAGTGGAGGTCTTCTGATATGTCTTTGCTGGATATTGAATGTTCATACGCTGTAAAATCCGGTACCATGGGACACCTGCGTACAATCGGTATTTTGTAAAATTTACGGGACTGCGGCCCTATGGCCGCGGCCCCGTTATTTTTTGTGCGGAACAAGTCCGCGCATCATTAGAAAGGAAGCGTTCAAAAAATGGCAGAAATCAAAAAGGCAGCGGTTATCATGGGCAGCGACAGCGACTTTCCGGTCGTGTCGGGTGCAATTAAAACCTTAAAGGAATATGGCGTGCCGGTCGAGGTACACGTAATGTCGGCGCACAGGACACCGGAGCGCGCAGCTGAATTTTCGGCAAACGCGAGGGAAAACGGCTTTGGCGTGATTATCGCCGCGGCAGGCAAGGCGGCGCATCTCGCGGGTGTGCTCGCGGCGCATACGACGCTTCCGGTGATTGGAATTCCGGTCAAATCCTCCACGCTTGACGGCCTCGACGCCCTGCTCGCCACCGTCCAGATGCCGCAGGGAATCCCTGTGGCGACGGTCGCCATCGACGGCGCTGTAAACGCGGCGCTCCTTGCTGTACAGATGCTTGCGGTTTCAAATGGCGAGCTTGCCTCAAGGCTTGCACAGGCAAAAGAGGATATGAAAGCGGGCGTTATAAAGAAGGACAAGACTGTCCAGGATAAGGTGAATGAGCTGTGATAAAGGCGGAAAATTTCGATATGCCGTTTAACGAAAGCCCGCAGGAAGAATGCGGCGTTTTCGGCATCTATAAAAACGACGAGGAGCTCAACGTAACGGAAGAAACCTATAAAGCGCTCTATACATTGCAGCATAGGGGGCAGGAGAGCGCGGGAATCGCCGTCAACGACGGCGGTGAGTTTTGCTGCGCCAAGGATTTGGGAATCGTGCCGGAGGCGCTGCCGGAAAAGGCGGTTCGCTCGCTCGGCAATGGTAAAATCGCTATTGGGCATGTATGCTACTGCGCAAGCGACGCCATCGTGCGCGCGGCGGCGCAGCCGCTGGTCATGCGCTATATCAAGGGTTCGCTTGCGATTGCGCACAATGGGGCGATTACAAACCTTTCCGAGCTGCACGAAACGCTTGAGCAGGGCGGCGCGATTTTCCAGTCCAACAGCAACGCGGAGCTGATTGCCTACGTGGTCGCAAGCCAGCGCGTCGTGACCGCTTCTATTGAAGACGCGGTACTAAGTGCCGTCAAACAGCTGAAAGGCGCTTTCTCCATGGTGCTCTCGTCGCCGAGCAAGCTCATCGGCGTGCGTGACCCGAACGGTTTCCGCCCGCTTTGCATTGGGAAAATCGGTGAAAGTTATGTGCTTTCATCAGAATCCTGCGCGTTCGAAAGCCTGGGCGCCCAGTTTATACGCGATGTGCTCCCCGGCGAGGTTGTGGTTATCGACGAGGACGGCCTGCACAGCTATAAGGAAAATTGCACGGGCAAGTCGTCTGTCTGTATGTTTGAATACGTCTATATCGCAAGGCCCGACAGCGTCATTGACGGCGTTTCGGTCCATAATGCCAGAAAGCGCGCGGGCGCCTTTTTAGCGGAGGAGTATCCGGTGGAAGCAGACCTGGTCTGCGGCGTGCCGGACAGCGGCGTCAGTGCGGCGCTCGGCTATGCGGAGCGTTCCGGAATCCCTTACGGGATGGCGCTTATCAAAAACAAATATATCGGCAGGACGTTTGCCGGCCACAGGAACGCGTTTAAAGAGCAGCTGGTCAAAATCAAAATCAACGTGCTCAAGGCAGCGGTCGAAGGCAAGCGCATCGTAATCATTGACGATTCCATCGTCAAGGGGACGACCTGCGCGCATATTGTAAGGCTTTTGAGGGAAGCGGGCGCAAAAGAGGTTCACATGCGCATTTCGTCGCCTCCCTTCTTAAACCAGTGCTACTACGGCACGGATATTAAAAACGAGGACGACTTAATCGGCCGCAAAATGACGGCGGAGGAAATCCGGGAAAAAATTGGTGCGGATTCTCTTGGGTATTTAAGCCTTACGCACCTTAGGGAGATTGCAAAGGAAGCAAACGTCGGCTTTTGCGACGCGTGCTTTACCGGGAATTATCCGGCTGAGGTTCCCACAGCCGTTTATGAGGATAAGTTCGCGAGAAAAATTGAAACGGTCTGATAATTTGTTTGAAGGAAAGGCGGTACACTGATATGAAGAGCTTCAGTGAAAGCTATAAAGAGGCGGGCGTAGACGTTACGGCGGGTTATAAATCGGTCGAACTGATGAAGAAGCATGTAGCAAGGACGAAAACAGACGGCGTGGTTTCCGGTATCGGAGGTTTCGGAGGGATGTTCGCGCCGGATTTGGCCGGGATGGAGGAGCCCATCCTCGTTTCCGGAACGGACGGAGTAGGCACAAAATTAAAGCTTGCATTTTTACTTGGCCGTCACGATACCATCGGCGTCGACTGCGTTGCAATGTGTGTCAACGATATTATATGCTGCGGCGCAAAACCGCTGTTTTTCCTTGACTATATCGCAACAGGCAGGAATATACCGGAGAAAATCGCGGAAATCGTTTCCGGCATTGCGGAGGGCTGCGTGCAGTCCGGCTGTGCGCTCGTCGGAGGGGAAACGGCGGAGCACCCCGGTATGATGCCGGAGGACGAATACGACCTTGCGGGCTTTACGGTCGGGATTGTGGATAAAAATAAGATGGTAGACGGCGGCGCGCTTAAAGCCGGCGACGTATTGATTGGCCTTGCGTCCTCGGGCGTTCATTCCAACGGCTTTTCCCTCGTAAGAAAGGTGTTCGGCATTGATGAAAAAACAGTGCTCGATACCTATCCACAGCTTGATAAGCCGCTCGGAGAAACGCTTCTTACCCCGACGAGGATTTACGTCAAGCCGATGCTGGAGCTTATCAGGCAGGTGAACGTCAAGGCGGTATCCCATATCACAGGCGGCGGTTTTTACGAAAATATCCCGCGAATGCTTAAGGAAGGGCTTACAGCCAGGATTGAAAAATCGTCTGTTCCCGTCCTTCCGATTTTCGACGTCATCCAGAAGGTGGGCAACATTCCGCAGCGTGATATGTTCAATACCTTCAATATGGGAGTCGGGATGATTGCGGCAGTCGCAAAGGAAGACGCAGGCAAGGCAATCGAAATCCTCAGCCAGGCGGGGGAAAAGGCCTGCGTAATCGGAGAGGTTGTAAATGGCGGCGAAGGCGTAATCATTGCGTAAGGGGAGGCGCGTATTGTGAAAAACATCGCCGTACTTGTTTCCGGTGGCGGGACAAACCTGCAGGCGCTAATCGATGCGCAGAAGAACGGAACGATTAAAAACGGCCGGATTTCCTGCGTGGTCTCAAGCAGGCCGGACGCTTATGCGCTTACGCGCGCGCAGCAAAATGGAATCGATACGCGCGTCATCCGAAAAAAGGATTACAAAGTATTTGAAGAATATGACAGGGCTTTGACAGAAATGCTCCGTGAGGTAAAGGCGGACGTCGTAGTGCTTGCGGGTTTCCTGACGATTTTAGGCCCGCAGGTAATCAAAGCCTTTGAAAACAGGATTATCAATATCCACCCATCCCTGATTCCCGCGTTCTGCGGAGAGGGCTTTTATGGCCTGCATGTGCATGAGCAGGCGCTTTTGCGCGGGGTTAAGCTTACGGGCGCAACGGCACATTTTGTAAACGGCATTTGCGACGGCGGGCCGATTATCCTGCAAAAGGCGGTTGCGGTAAAAGACGGCGACACGCCGGAGCTTTTACAGAAGCGCGTCATGACAGAGGCCGAGTGGGAAATCCTCCCGGAAGCCGTATCTCTTTTCTGTGAAGATAAAATTCAAGTCGTTGGCGGAAAAACCGTTATTTCGCAATAAAATCATAGGGGGCTTTTTAATGGAAATGATATCATTGTATGAGGATTTGCGCCAAAACGCCTACCCGGGCCGCGGCATCCTGATTGGTAAGAGCGCGGACGGCAAAAAAGCGGTGGTTGCTTATTTTATTATGGGACGCAGCGAAAACAGCCGTAACCGTATATTTGTCGAGGATGGGCAGGGAATCCGCACACAGGCGTTCGATGATAGCAAGCTCTTGGACCCGTCGCTGATTATTTATGCGCCGGTACGCGTGCTTGGCAATAAAACGATTGTCACAAACGGCGACCAGACCGATACGGTCTACAGCCTGATGAACCAGCAGCAGACGTTTGAGCAGGCGCTCCGCACCCGTACCTTTGAGCCGGACGCGCCGAACTACACGCCCAGAATTTCCGGCGTGGTAAAATGCTCGGACGGTGATTTCAATTATGCCATTTCCATTTTAAAGAGCGCTGGCGGAAATCCCGAATCCTGCGAACGGTACACCTTCTCGTACAATACGCCGCTTGCAGGCGAGGGCCGCTTTATCCATACTTACAGGTGCGACGGCAGCCCGCTTCCGAGCTTTGAGGGCGAACCGAAGCGCGTTGGGCTTGGGGACGAAGACATAGATACGTTTGCAGCCGCTCTTTGGGACGCGCTCAATGCGGACAATAAGGTTTCGCTTTTTGTCCGCTATATCGATGTACAATCGGGCGCTTTTGAAAGCAGAATCATCAATAAAAACAAATAAGAGTTTTTGATACGGAGGCATCATAACATGAATGAGCTAGAGTTAAAATACGGCTGTAACCCAAACCAGAAGCCGTCGAGGATTTTTACGCGAGACGGTTCGGACCTGCCGATTACCGTGTTAAACGGGAAGCCGGGCTATATTAATTTTCTCGACGCGTTCAACTCCTGGCAGCTCGTGCGCGAACTGAAGGCGGCGACCGGCCTTCCGGCTGCGGCGTCCTTCAAGCACGTAAGCCCGGCGGGCGCAGCGGTCGCAACAGAGCTTTCCGATACGCTCAAAAAGATTTACTTTGTCGATGATTTGGAGCTTTCCCCGCTTGCAAGCGCGTACGCAAAGGCGCGCGGCGCCGACAGGATGTCCTCCTACGGCGATTGGATAGCGCTTTCAGATATCTGCGACGTGCAGACGGCAAGGCTTATCCAGCGCGAGGTTTCCGACGGCATTATCGCGCCCGGCTATACGGACGAGGCACTCGAGGTACTCAAATCAAAGCGTAAGGGCAACTATAACATCGTAAAAATCGACGAAGGCTATAAACCCGCCGAAAAGGAATATAAGGATGTATTTGGCGTCACGTTCGAGCAAGGGCGCAACGAGCTGAAAATCGATGAGGCCATGCTGATGCAGGACATCCCGACAAGGAATAAAACACTGACCGAAGACGCAAAGCGCGACCTTATTTTAGCGCTTATTACGCTTAAATATACACAATCGAACTCCGTATGCTACGCGAAGGACGGACAGGCAATCGGAGTCGGAGCGGGGCAGCAGTCGAGAATCCACTGTACGCGCCTTGCCGGAAACAAAGCTGATATCTGGTTTTTGCGCCAGCACCCGAAGGTTCTTAACTTGCAGTTTACAGAAAATATCCGCCGCCCCGACCGTGACAATACCATAGACGTCTATATTTCCGACGATTATATGGATGTACTTAAGGACGGCGTATGGGAGCAGTTCTTCAAGGTCAAGCCCGAGCCGCTCACGAGGGAAGAGAAAAAGCAGTGGCTCCAGAATTTGAGCGGCGTATCCCTTGGAAGCGATGCGTTCTTCCCGTTTGGTGACAATATCGAGCGTGCAAAGCGCTCCGGCGTGGAATTTATCGCCCAGCCGGGCGGTTCCATCCGTGACGACAACGTAATCGATACGTGCGACAAATACGGCATAACGATGTGCTTTACGGGCATCCGCCTGTTCCACCACTGATAATATACAGCAGGGAGATTCTGGATATGGACGTTCTGATGATTGGCGGCGGCGGCCGCGAGCATGCGCTCATCCGCAAAATCAACGAAAGCAAACGGTTAGGCAAGCTTTATTGCGCGCCGGGCAACGGCGGCATTTCACGCGACGCGCAGTGTATCGATATCAATGTAATGGATAAAGAGAAAATGGTTGCGTTCGCTAAGGAAAACAAAATCGGGCTTGCGTTTGTTGCGCCCGACGACCCGCTCGCCGCTGGTATGGTCGATGCATTTGAGCAGGCGGGCATCCGTGCATTCGGGCCGAACGCGAAAGCGGCGCAGATCGAAGCGAGTAAGGTATTTTCCAAAAACCTGATGAAGAAATACAGCATCCCTACCGCGGGATACGAGGTGTTCGATTCCCCTGATGAGGCAATCGCGTATATTGACGAGCGGGGCAAAACGCCCGTCGTTGTCAAGGCGGACGGGCTGGCGCTCGGTAAGGGCGTTATTATTGCGCAGACGCTCGAAGAAGCACGCGAGACGGTGCGCGCCATCATGGAAGACAAAAAGTTCGGTGCTTCGGGCAACCGGGTCGTGATTGAAGAATTCCTGACAGGGCCCGAGGTTTCCGTGCTGGCCTTTACGGACGGAAAATGTGTAAAGCCGATGGTTTCGTCCAAAGACCATAAGCGTGCGCTTGACGGCGACCAGGGGCTCAATACGGGCGGTATGGGTACGATAAGCCCCAACCCATACTATACGGATGAAATGGCGCAGCTTTGCCAAAAAACAATTTTTGAGCCAACCATTGCCGCCATGCGGCAGGAAGGCTGCCCGTTTAAGGGCTGCCTTTATTTTGGGCTGATGCTCACGCCGGACGGACCGAAGGTCATCGAGTATAATGCGCGTTTCGGCGACCCGGAAGCACAGGTTGTGCTGCCGCGCCTTAAAACAGATTTGCTCGATATATGCGATGCGGTCATCGATGAAAAGCTCTCCGAGCTTTTAATTGAGTGGTCGGAAGATGCATGCGCCTGCGTCGTTATGGCAAGCGGCGGCTATCCGGGCAGCTATAAAAAGGGCCTGCGGATTGAAGGCGTTAATGACGACGGACAGGTGGAAGGCGCAACCGTATACCATGCCGGCACCGTATATGAAGATGGGGATTTTTATACGAACGGCGGAAGGGTATTGGGCGTTACCGCTGCGGCTCCTTCTCTTGAAGGCGCGCTTGACAAAGCCTATAGCGCGGTCAAAAGGATTACGTTTGAAGGTGCGTTTTACCGCCGGGACATCGGCAAAATAAAATAAATATTTTAAAAGGCCGCAGCGGAATAAGCTGCGGCCTTTTACTGCATTTTTGGGAGGAGCTGGAGTGAGAAACACTCACTTTACAAACAGATATGGAGGTATTATTCTAAATACAAAGATACAGGGTAATGGAAAGGTTTAAAAACTTATGGACGGTTTATTAAACGCGTTAATTGAGCTTTTTATAAAAATCGGAAATAGCATTTTACCGCAAAGAGTAAAAGGGCAAATACAGAAGAACAGACGAGTGAATATTATTGCTAAAACGATAGCCTCCTTATTGTTTGCTGTAATGTTTCTATTAATATATTATCTGATTTTACAGCTGGTTTTATATGCTGTTGGTTTGGTATAATGGGACGCAATAAGAGTAGAAATATTTCTTATAGTACAAACAGATTTATAGAAGAGCCGATTGATATCTCATAATCACCGTAATCGTTTTGCACATATTCAAAGACTTCACCACACCCAATGGAGACTTGTACCTTGATACCACCCTCCATTTCAAATGACGCTTTTAAATATTGCCTTCTCGTCGTGTGATAACGGAGTTCTGGCTGCTAGCCTTGACTCTTTCCGGTGTACCTTGTTTTATTTGGAACTTCGTATTCTGGGTAATATAAAATTTTTTCTAAAGTGTAGAATAAATAAAATTTATCAAATAGTGAAATTTCTTTACCATATTATGTAATTTTATAGTATCTATGTTACCTTGATTATAATTAAAGGAGGCGATATAGAGAAAGCTTCTACGAGCACTGGGGTTGTTTTCAAAATAAGAAGAGGAGAGTACTGTAATGAAAAATAAGAAATGGAAAAACATCGTGGTTGCCCTGTTAAGCCTGGTTATATTATTCCAGGTAACAGCGGCTGCGGCTCTCGCCCCTGCAGAGGGAGTCGCGGAACTACACGGCATGGGTTGTATCCCGCCGACTCAGGAGCAGTTGGATAAAATACCTACGTTTACCAGAGCTGATTCAAAAAACGCACTTCCGACTTTAGTGGATTTAACTTCAAAGTTTCCTACGCCCGGGGACCAGGGTCAGCAAAATTGCTGTACCGCATGGGCCACAGCATATGCGGCCAAAACATATCAGGAACAGGTCAGGCGTAACTGGGGGCCGAATACTGCAAGTCATCAGTTCAGCCCTGCCTTCATATACAGTTTAACCAATAAGGGAAAGGACGAAGGCGCTTTTACCTCCGACGCAATCAATAACATAATTACGCGTGGAGTATGCTCCCTGGCTGACATGCCGTATAATCAAAATGATTACCTTACCCAACCGAACGCGCAGCAATATGCTAAGGCGGCAAATTTCAAGGCTGCTAAAATAAGTAAAATCACAGGCGGAAATGTGAATAATATGAAGTTTTTGCTTTCCAAAGGGATTGCCGTTATATTGGACGCTGTTCCAATATACCCGGACTTTGATAAGATATCTCCCGAGAATTCTACCTTTGATGAGGTATATGGAACGTCGCGTGGGTATCACACAGTCTGTTTAATCGGCTATGACGATCAAAAGGGTTCCTTTAAATTTATCAACTCTTGGGGAACCGACTGGGGCATCGGCGGATACGGATATATTTCATATAACATAGTAAAAAATCATAAACTTGCCGCATATATCATGTTCGAGGACTATATGAACAATACCGTCATTTATAACGCCAACGGCGGGACCGGCACCATGTCTTCGTCATATTCACCCGGCGGCGAAGGAATCCCGCTCAGCAAAAATAAATTTGAGAGGCCAGGCTACCACTTTACAGGCTGGAGTATTTATCGTCAGTCGGACTCTAAGTGGTATTATTTACGTCCAAATGGTCGTAATTTATGGTACACCGAAGCAGATAAACCCAGCGACGCTGTAAAAGTAGTTGTCGCGGACCAATCCACTTTATTTGAAAATTACCATGACTACGGAGAAAGTTATACAGTGTATGCCCAGTGGGAAAAAGACACGTATACCGTCAAATACGACCCGAACGGCGGAACCGGCAGTATGGCGGACACAACTGTCATTTGGGGAACAAAAACCCCTTTGCGAGACCTAGCCTTTACAAATATCGGATCGACCTTTATCGGCTGGTACGCTCACCGCCAGTCAGATAACATGTGGTACTATACAAACTCAACCGGCGTTCAGGGCTGGTATGCAGAGGGTTCTCAGCCCAGCGGATACTATAAGGCATTGTTTGCTAACAAAAACCTGGTATCGAAAAGTACGAACGTCCATAATGACGTGGTTACAATGTATGCACAATGGCGCAAACACACCTATACCGTCAAATACGACCCGAACGGCGGAACCGGAAGTATGGCGGATACACATGAAACCTATGGTACGGGAAATTTACGACCAAACACATTTACCAGAGACGGCTATTTGTTCAAAGGATGGAATCTTCAAATAGGCTCAAAGTGGCATTATACCCCCGGTGGCTGGCTTGAGGAGGGTCAGGAGCCGCTTGATTCCCAAAAGAGCTTATTTAGGGAGGGACAGGCAATCGGCAGAATAACTTCAGAAGATAAAGCGGTTATTACCGCACACGCCCAATGGGAAAAGATTACCCTGTGTTATGGGGACGTTGATGGCGACGGGATCATTAACGTTAGCGACATATTTCTATTACAACACTACTTTTCACTCATGGTCAACTTAAATGACGAGCAACTTAAAAGAGCAGATGTAAACGCCGACGGAGTGGTAAATACAATGGATGTCCTCTGTATACAGAAATATATCGCGAAAGAGGAACATAATTCACGCACGGGTACGCCCGTAGTTTAATTATGTTTTGTTAATACTGTATTACGGATAACAAATCTCCACTTAAGAGCAACTGCTATAAATAGGGCAGAGGATTCATTCCTCTGCCCTTAGCTTTATTGTTTATACGAAAAAACGCAGATGATAAAACAAGTATCGTAAGAAAAAGTATCTAATAAGTTATTCCTTGCTGAAATTTGTAGACTACACACACTGAAGTGTTAAAATATATCTAATAATTTCCGTCGTTTTTCTAAACAATCGATTGACAATTGTAAGTGTTTGAACCATAATATGATTAAGGGAATATTCCAAATATTTCCTAAAGGGTACGATGTTTTTTGATGAAAGAGAAAGGATGGAGAACATGACAGGACAATTTAAGAAATTGCGGCTAGTGACGGCTATGGTGCTTGCGGCACTGATGGCCGCCCTAATCCCCGTACAGGCGGGAGCTATTGTTCCGCCTGCGCTTTCTGCGGCAGAAAATCAAGCATTTGGCACACAGGGAGACAATGAAACCAGCGCTGAGGAAGAAGAGACGAAGCCGGCGGAAATTTTAGCCGAGGTGGAAGAAGACCGCGACCAATACACCAAGCATTTCCGCATGGATGACGGAAGCTTCATGGCGGTGCAGTACGAGTACCCCGTCCATTTCCAGAACAAAGATGGAGAATGGGTGGACTACGACAACACCATGAAGGAAGTACCGGTTGAAAGTGTAACCGAAACCGAAGCCGGGACGGACTCCGTAGAGACAACAGCAGCTCAAACAGAGTCTGTTACAGCATCCGGGACAACACCGGCTGAAACCAATGATTCCGTCGTAACGCAAAATGAAGCGGCTTCACAAGATGAAACGGAAGCAGCGTCAATAGGGGAGACAGAAGCTGAGACGGACGCTGCCGAGCCCGCTTCCCTGGACGCGGAAGAAAACGTAGAGTATGAAAACAAAAAGAGCGACCTTGATATCCGCCTTGCAAAAAAGGCCAAGAAGGGCAATATGGTCAAAATCAAGGGCGACGGGTATCAGGTGAGCTGGGGCTTCCCCGGCGTCAGCAAAAGCCAGGTTAAATTCATCGAAAACAACGAGCAGCTTACCGGCAACGACAAGTTCCTCGCGCGCAAGAATTTAGTGCAGGAGGCGTTGTACAAGGACGCTTTCCCGAACGTGGACTTGCAGTATTTTGTCACGCCGGCCGGTATCAAAGAGAATATGATTCTCAAAAATAAGGACGCGCAAACTGAATTTGAGATTGCATATAAGATAAATGGCTTGACGGCAGAAAAGAAAAACGACTTTACCATCGTTCTTAAAAACAAGGATGGCGAAGCCGTCTATGAAATCTACGCGCCGTTCATGACGGACAGCAAGGGCGAAAAGAGCACGCAGCTCCAGATGGAGATTAAAGAGCAGAAAAACCATAAGCTGACGGTTGTTCTCTCCGCGGATGACGCATGGCTGAACGACGCGAAACGGGAGTACCCCGTCACAGTTGACCCGTCATTTACGACGAGCCAGAGCTGGCAGAACACAGCCTGCTCATATATCGACAGCGCGCATCCATCGACGGCCTACGGCTACGGCAGCGAGAGCGGCTATACCGGCACGGTATACGCCGGAACCTTCGGGCAGGGAAATTACCGCTCGTTTTTGAAGATGAACAAGCTGCCCACGCTCAATAAAGGGGATATCATCGTCAGCGCATATCTGAACCTGCATCTGTACTTCGACGACTTTTACGACAATATGTATATCGGCGCGTACCATGTGAAAGACGAATGGAAGCAGAGCACCGTTACATGGAACAACAGGCCGAACTTTGAAGCGAATATCGTGGACTATACAAAGCTGTACAAGGACGTTTCCAAGGACAGCCCATGGGTGGAGTGGAACGTAACGAAGAGCGTCAAGCGGTGGTACGACGGGGACGTGAACAACGGCATCATGTTAAAGCCGGTGGACGAAGCCGCAAACGCACAGTGCGCGTCCTTCTACTCCTCAAATTTCCCTGAATCGTCCATCCCCCGCCCTGCCTTTACGATTATCTACCGCAATAACAAGGGGCTCGAGGATTACTGGACATATACGAGCTTTGGCGTGGGTACAGCTGGAACCGCGTATGTGAACGACTATACGGGCAACCTCGTGTTCGTGCACAACGATGCTTCCACAGGCGGCGATTTAATGCCGCTTTCCATCAGCCACGTGTTCAACAACTACATGGCGAATGTGACGTATACCCAAGCGCCGCCGCTTACGGGCAAGGGCTGGAAGCTCAGTATCCAGCAGACGGTACAGCCGTCGAGCCAGTTTGGGCTGACAGGGGACGCGGCTAAAAACTACCCGTATGTCTACACGGACAGCGACGCAACGGAGCGCTATTTCGTAAAACAGACAACGGACGGCAAGACGGAATATGTAATCGAGGACGGTGGGAAGCTGAAGCTTACCGTCAATACGTCGAGCACCGTCGCGCGGTACGTCATAACGGACGAAAAAGACAACAAGATGGAGTTCCATAAGAACGGGCTGCTGCGGAAAATCATCAGTGCCAACGGAAAGTTCATCTATGTAAAGTATGATACAGACGATAAGACCATCCTCTATGTGCATGACGGCGCGGGCCAAAAAATCACCTTTGTGCCGAATTCAAGCGGCTCCGGCTCTTTAAGCCGCATGACCGACCCGGCGGGGCGTCAGTGCATCTTCTACTATACAACGGAAGCAGGGCATTCCGGGTATATGAGCCAGATTAAGAACGCGGACGGCACGAGCGTGTACTTTAACTATGACAACGACGGCTCGCTCACAAGCGTCACGGATATCGACGGCTACAAGGTGAGCTTCAGCTATTCCTCGGCTGCCGCGGGCAAGCAGGTGACGGCGGTGCAGGAATACGGCACGGATGGGAAGGCCGGGCAGAAGGTGACGTTCGACCGCACCAGGAAAAATTCCACCGTAGTCCAGACGTCCGGCGTGGATGGCGTCTATGGCAATACTGACGACCTGAAAACAACCAAGCAGTTCGACGATTACGGCAGGACGATGTCTATCAAGAGCCAGACGGGGAACCGTGACCTGGGGGCTGCCGGCTGCCAGTATACGAGCGGAGCGCCCAATGCGGACGGAAGCAACCTGAGCATGATCAACCGTGTAACGAACGAGTATAACCTCGGCTCCCACGCGGTCAACCTGCTGAAAAACCACAATATGGAGGCCACAGGCTCGTGGACGTCTGCGGCGTGGGGCGGAACCAACACCTTCACAGCGGCAAATACGACCGAGCAGAAATACATGGGCAAGCAGTCGATGAAAATCAACACGACGGCGGTAACCGGCACGTCGAGCGGCAGGGTGTACCAGGACGTCGTGCTCAAGCCGGACACGTCCTATACAATGTCGGCGTATGTCAAGACGACCGGGTTCAATACAACGGCGGCGAATACAGGCGCGCTGATTGGCGCGACGTCGTTCAATTCCGCGAATACGGCGACGGATTTTGCGTCGGAACGCATCCAGAGTACGACGGATACCTCAATCAACGGCGGGTGGAGGCGGCTGACGCTGACCTTCAAGGTGCCTGCTGATTCCGTCAAGGTGAGGCTGAACCTCGCGCTGCGCGGCACGACAGGCACGGTGTATTTCGACGCGGTGCAGCTGGAAGAGTATAACATCGTAAACACCTACAATATGCTGGAAAACCCGAGCCTCGAAAGCTATACGGGCGCGCTGCCCACCGGCTGGACAGGGAGCGGGCTGACCTCGCCGGACGTAAAAACGACGGACGCGCGCACGGGCAGCTACGCGTTTAAGATTACGGGCGACCCCTCAAAGGAAAAGCTGCTGTACCAGAGCGTAAACGTGACCGGCTCGGAGGAGGACACCTACATCGTCAGCGGCTGGGCAAAGGGAAACGCCGCGCTGGAGGAAGACGGGAACAACAAGAAGTTCAAGCTGTCTGTAAAAGTAGTATACAGTGACGGTACAAGTATCTGGAAGCGCGCGGCGGATTTCAACAGCGCGGTATCCGACTGGCAGTTCACGTCGAGCGCGTTTACTTTGAGCGACGGGACAAGCGCAAAGAAAACACCGGCCAAAATAGAGGTCTATATCAACTATAGCAACCAAATCAACACGGCAACCTTCGATAACATCCAGCTAATCAAGGACGTGGCGCAGAGCTATACGTATGACAAGGACGGCCATGTCATCACCGTACAGAAGGACGCCGAGCAAAAGGGAACGATGGAGTATACGAACGCCGACCTGACGAAATCAGTTGATTCCAAGGGCTACGCGTATACATATGAGTATGACAAAAAGCACAACATGACGAAGGCGACGAGCCAGCGCGGGATGATTACTGAATACACCTACGACAATGATACCGGCGTACCAACGCAGCTGGAGGTGCAGAACCCAGGCAAGAGCGCGTCCCTGCTCGCAACCGTTTCGTATACGGCGAACAAGGCGTATGTGAGCAAGTCAACAGACCAGGACGGGAACGCGGCCACATATACCTACGACCAGAACCGCGGCACGCTGCAAAGCGCGTCGGACAGCTCCGGTACGGTCAACTACACGTACGACGCAAACAACGACCTGCTCAAGAGCGTGTCGAAGGACATAAACGGCGGCTTGACGACCGTAATGAACCAGTATGTGTATGACGCGACCGGCAAAAACCTCATCCGTATCGGGCACAACGGTACGAACTACGGGATAAGCTACGACGCCTTCGGCAACAAGACGAAGACGATGGTAGGCAGCCAGACGCTCGCAACGTATACGTACGGGGCGAACAACGGGCTGCTGCAAAAACAGACATACGGAACCGGCCAATCCGTGGGCTTCACCTATGACGCGTTCGGGAACATCGCAACGCAAAGCTACAATGGGACAACAGCGTTCAAGTGGTTCTCCGACCGGACTGGCGCTGTCACGCGCCATCAGGATTTAATAAACGGAATCCAGTACGACAGCGACTACGACGTAACGGGCCGCCTTGTGCGCCAGAGCGCGGTAAGCACGGAAAACAGCGGGAACCGGCTCTACGCGCTGGAATACGGGTACGACCTGAACAACAACGTCTCAAAGCTTGTAAACATCGCAAACGGGAAAACGGCAAAGAATGAATACGTGTACGGCAAGGACAACCTGCCGGAGAAATACACGATAGACGGCAGCAGGAACGTGACCTATGTATACGATACGCTGAACCGCCTGAAAAGCACCTCGATTGCGACGACGAAACCAATCGATATGGGTTACGTTTACTGGCTCTCCAAGCGCAACACGGACGGGGGCGACCGGTACAGGACGACGAAAATCAAGGAAGAAACCATCGGCAGCGAAAAGCTTGCTTACGAATACGACGACCGGGGCAATATTACAAGTATCAAGAAAATGACGTATCACGCCGACGGGACAGAAGCGGGATATACAACGCCTGTCGCTGCTTACGAATACGATGAGCTGGGACAGCTCGTGCTCGAGAAGCTCGGGACCGGCTCGGAACAGAAAAAGTATGCCTATGACGCGGGAGGAAACCTGCTGAAAGAAACCCAGGAAATCTGGTCGGGCGACCGTGTTATTTCGAGTACAGTAACGAACTATGCGTATGGGGACACAAACTGGAAGGACAAGCTGACGTCATACGGAGGAAAAGCGATTACATATGATGAGATAGGCAACCCGCTTTCCTACCGTGGGATGACGATGACGTGGCAGAACGGCAGGCAGCTTGCCACTTTACAAAAGGGAAGCACTGCGGTATCCTATACATATGATGCAGGAAGCGTGCGCGCGACGAAGACGGTCAATGGGGAAAAATACACCTACCAATACTTAAACG
>OMGI01000054.1_pt1 | contig 83541 bp, 80 predicted proteins | sample 1645801 | NCBI WGS metagenome assembly OMGI01 (sample SAMN05578584, study PRJEB25193) | human gut metagenome | biome: Human Microbiome; feature: human-associated habitat; material: feces | host: Homo sapiens | place: USA:Birmingham
ACAGGTTAATGACTGTAAGCAGTAATACAGCAACGGTAAAGAAGTTGCCCGCCGCTGTGAAAATAGAAGCAAATAACCCGACGTCGTCGGGTACACTTTGCATGGTTGACGAAAAAACACTAATCCCCATTTCTTCCATCTCTTTGCGCACCTGATTCACATTGTCCGCGTCATCTACCAGCACTGTATAGCTATGTAGCTCGGGCTTTTTTTTATCTGCATAATATTGCTTTATAAATTCTTTATCGGCACTGGATTCAACTGCCATTTGCTCAATTTTTTTCCCTGTTTCGTTTGATATATATATTTCATTAGGAGAACCTTCCCCATCATATGCAGCTTGAAATATACCAACCACTTTAACCTTATATTCTAATGCTGGAAAGTAATACCACTTTGTAGTATATCCCATATCGCCTGCATCATAGTAATACAGCATATCATAGGAGTCCATAATTGGCTCTATTGTTAATGTTTTGCCAAGGTAGGCCACTCCATCTTGCAGTTCATACCCACTTTTATCTGTAGAATAAGTATTGTCCGGGCAAAACGAACTGGGAATTATACAGGAAAACACTGGGCTTTCATCTAAGCTTTTCCCTTTAATGACTTCTTTTTTTTCTGTTTTATACAGGGACCAGCCGACGACCGCCGTATCTTCAGGTTCAACTGGAAGCAGATCGGTTTGGTCTATGTCACCATCCTTTACATTTTTTATTTTATATATTTGATAATTCATTATTTCATCCATGTCTACAGATAAGACATGGTCAATTTCTCGGATATTTTCTAATATTTCATTTGTCAGTTTTTCTTTTCCAAAGCTAATAAAGGATGAATCAATGCTCAAGCGCCTTGCCGGATCTGGATTTCGAAAGTTCTCCATGGCATCACCTAATGTCACAGAAAAACTCGTAACAAGCATCAGCGATAACACAGAGAGCAGCAGCAACGCAAACACTGCGCCTCCGCGCTTATTACGCTTCCTGTTGGCTTTTGCAAGAATTTGATAGTTTTGCAGTTTCATAAAATCACCTTTCCCAGGGAAGGTATGCCGCCCTGAAGCTTTGGCTTTCGGGCGGCGCTTTATTTGCGCCAAATGTATTGGCTTAATACTGCTGTGAAGTCACGACAGACGAGCTGAATCCCCCGTAGGTATTGTCGTAATAATGTACGCTTGCTCCTGTGGGAACTTTTCCAAAATTATAAGTGGGATGGGAAGGTGAGTTTCCCTGTAAATAATAGTCTTGTTTATTAAACACCTTACTACCCTGCTTTACATGGCACTTACCCGTACTGTAACTTTTTCCATTATAAATAGTAGGATAGGACGAAAACGTGTCGGTTCTGGTTCCATAGTGATTCGCATTGAACACAAACGATGTGCTCCCCGTTGCGGCGCAGCTTACCGTGTGCGTCCACGACTCTACCGCCGCCGATGCCGAACCAATGCAGCCCGCTATAACCAGCATGGCAATCGTGATTGCCGCTGCCGTCCTCTTTGTGAATTTACGCTTTGCCGTTTTCTTCGCTTTCATTATTATATTCAGTCCTTTCTTTTTTGGTTTGAACGCCCTGCGCCTGCCCGCCGGTTTCAGCGGGGTACAGCCTGCCCATCGGAACCGCCTCCCTTTCTCTATTTTCCAATCAAATACTAGCATATTTTATATATAAATTCCAGTAACCTGTGATGTTTGGTAGTTATTCTGGTAAGTTTGGTATTTTCGTATGCCTTTAATTCGGAATTTGACCTGTTTTTCGGGCGGCTTCTATACAAAAAGAAAGCCGCACAGTTTGCTGCACGGACGTCTCTTTCCATTATATTCTTGTTTTTCAAAAATAAATCAGCTCGTATTTATCCTCCCGTTTTTTGGTTGCCTGCCTCATAGCCTGCGGGGCGGCAAAGGCCGGCAAAGGCTTTTAACCGCCAGAAGCTATATCAATTTAACCCGCCCCTAAAAAGCTTTGTTTCCTTTTTCGCCTATTTTTCCTGCAATCCAACGTAAGAGAAAGCGCGCTTGATAGGGTAAACAAGAAAAATTTTAGGTATTCAGCCATTTATATAAAGAAATTACCGAAAAACCTGCATAAAATTAACAGATTGTTTTTTGATTTTTTCGTTGTTCTCTGATATAATGACTCCGGAGGTTATGAAACGGCCAACAGGGCCAGAAAATATGAAAGGGATGGTTACGGAATGAACATAATCATGCTTTTAAAGCCAAAGTGTGATGTATCTTTCCTATACGACGATAACACCCTGCGCCAGGGGCTTGAGAAGCTGCGTTATCACGGCTATACGGCAATTCCAGTGATTACACGCGACGGCTCCTACGCCGGCACGGTGACGGAAGGCGATTTCCTGTGGCATATGCTCAAAAGAGACTCCTTTGAAATCAGGGAACAGGAAGACTTTTTTGTGCGCGATATTCTCAAGAAGGGTTGGAATCCCTCCGTTAAAATCACGACCACAATGGAGGAACTTCTGCTCAAGGTGATGGATCAGAACTTTGTACCTGTTACCGACGACAGGGACGCCTTTATGGGAATTGTCACACGGCGTGATGTGCTCAAGCATTTTTACCAGCTGCAAAAGCAGCAGCAGGCGGTCTCGTAAACTTAAAAACAGCCGCCCTTCCTTTTTGTGGGAAGGGCGGCATCATTTTTTTGTTCAAGACGCAAACGGGACGTCGTCTACCGTGGTATCCTCAATGTCGTCTGGCCCCAAAGCCGGCTCAACCGGAAAGCGGTCAATTATTTTGGCAATATATTGCTGGATGAGCAATACATCGTAAACGGAAATTTTTCCATCGCCGTCTACATCGCCGTATTTCTGCTCGCCGGCTGTCAGCACAAGGATTTTCGCAAGCGCTTTCTGAAGCAGCAGCGCATCAGGAAGCGTAACCGAACCGTCGCAGGTGACGTCGCCGTATTTTCCGTAGTGCGGTGCGTCCGGGTCGTCGCGCAGGTATGAGGCAAATTTCGTAAGCTGCCGAAAGGCGGATTCAATTTCTTCAGGGGAAGCCTGTCCCTCTTTTTCAGATACCACGGCCGCGGCCTGGTATGCGCCGAGGAATGAATCAAAGCCGTCCTTCGCATAGCGTTCCGGCTGCTGCGATATTGCTTTGCCCCTGCCCAGAAGAAGTCTCAGTTCCTCCGCATTGGGGGAGAACTGCGCGTCAGCCTCGGCGGTAAGGGATTTAAATTCACCCGTCATATACTCATAATCGGACAGGGTAAGATTCTTTAGCTGTTTGACATATCCCCTAAACAAATCGATTGCCTGCATATATGCGCCTAGCTCATACTTTGTCAGGGCAAAGCCAGCAATATCCAGGGCATTTTGCGTTATCCTCGCTGTTTCCGCAAGCATGGAACGCACCAGAGGGGATTCTATATGCGCCTTGAGCCTGTCCGCCGCTTCGCCCAGCTGGCTGTCCGCCGCTGAAGGGTCATTGTACACAGCTTTTGCTTCCGCAAGAGACTGCGTAAGCGATTCACGTTCAGCGTCGCTGGGAACAAACGCGTTGTCAGTTAAAATACGTTCCGACTGCGCAATAAATTCCCCCAGTACCCCACGGTAGCCGGAAGCGTTCTCCGGCTGTGGCGAGGCGGCAAAGACAGCACACACAGCCGTGCTGAGCAGCAGTATGGCGGCAAGCAGAATACTGATTAATTTTTTCATATAATTCCTCCGTTTCGGGTGGTTCTGTTATAGTCAGTCAGAAACTGTTTTTCCTTAGAAAATTCCCAAATATACTATACAATATTTTATTGGCTGAATCAAACAAATTTTTTATGTTTATTTATTGAAGTGAAAGAAAACCCCACAAGACTCTGACAAACATATAAAGATAAAGGGATGGCGCGCTGCGCCATCCCTTTAAAGAGGACGAGTCATAAACATCATCCGTCTGTTTTCGCTATATCGCCGTGTTCCCGCCACATTATTAGGCGGTTTCTTTCTTCCTTCTGACGACAACTACTACGGCCGCTGCCGCGAGCATCAGCAGGGAAAGCGTTACGACAGCCACAGCGCTGTTATCGCCGGTTGTCACATCGCCTTTGCCGTTCCCATCATTTGTCGGGGCGGAGGTGGGCGCATTGGTCGGTGCGGCAGTAGGCGCGTCCGTAGGGGCGATAGTTGGAGCCTCCGTCGGGTCCTCTGACGGATTAGACGGGTCTGTCGGGTCTGTCGGCTCCTCTACCTTTTCAAGCATGCTGATTGCATCCTGAAGATTAAAGAAAGCAAGAAAAATATCTTCTTCATCCGCTGTTTCATCGTCATAAACAGACTGGGCTTCGTTGAGCGCAAGCTCAAGGTCTTCGAGGCTCTCCTGCGTGTACAGCTCACTGCCAAGATATTCCTGTGCCTTGTCAATAAGCAGCTTCAGGTCGTCTTTTGTAAGCTCTTCAAAGGAAAGCCTATCATACAGCTCATACAGCTCAATGACGAGAAGCGACGCCGTATTGTATTCTTCCTCTGTAATCACATCCTTGCCGGCGATTTCCGCAAGCTTATCGAGTGATTCGTTCACCTGTGCGAGCTCGTCCTCGGTTAGAAGAAAACCGAACGTATCGCGCAGCTCGATCAGATATTCCAAATCGGCCTGCAGCTCTTCCAAAGCGGCGTCCGGGTCAAACGGTACATCGGGTCCAACAGAATTAATGGTTTCCATCAGCTCTATAAAAGCATTTTGGATATCCTCCTGTGTGGAGCTCGGGTCGTTAGCGATTGCCTCCGCTTTCTCCATCGCGCCTTCCAGCAGGGCAATTTCGTCTTCCGTCAGCTCAATTGCCATGCCGTTGTCGAGCGCCATGCGGACGACCTCGCACATAATGAGAATGGCCTGGGGCGGAATTTCGTCCGAAGGCAGCTCCTGCATATACTGCGACAGGATGGCGTAAGAGTTTAAAAGCCCCATCAAAGCTGTCTGAAGCTGCAGGTCGGTTACATTCTCATTTTCAATGACCGGTTTCGCGGCCTCCAGGGACTGGTTGATTATATCCAGCGCATCCTGCGGGATGTCGAGCCCGTCGATTGTGAGCATAATCGTGATGATGTTGTACAGCGATTTGACAACCGCCGAGGGGTTTGCGTCTTCAAGTCCGCCATCCATTGCCGCCGCGAGCGCTTCCGAGACGTCGTCCTGCTTTGCGGACGCCGTCGCCGGCGCAGCAACGCACAGGCTGAGCACTAAAACGAGCGACAGGATAACGCTTAAAAGTTTTTGCATTTTCTTCATGTCCTAAATCCTCCATATTTGTTCTTTTCTTTTCTCTTGGGGATTACCCGAATATACTATACTACATTTTATTAGTAAAATCAAACAAAATTTTTACGAGTTTTTATTGATGTGAAATATTTTCTCACATGAAGGGTTAAGGCAAAACAAAAAAGGGGGGCGGCGCTTTTGCGCCGCCCCCCTTAAAAAAGGATTCTGTAAATTTATTTCTCCGCCATTTTTTCGAGCTTCTCATACCGTTTTGCCGCGTAGTCCTCAGCCTTTTCAAAGAGCTTTTCCGCTCTTTCCGGGAACGCGCGTGTCAGCGCGTTGTAGCGGACCTCGCCCATAATAAAGTCACGGTAGCTGGCAGACGGCGCCTTGCTGTCGAGCGTGAACGGGTTTTTGCCCTCGTCCGCCAGACGCGGGTCGAAGCGGAAGCAGTTCCAGTAGCCGGCGGCTACCGCCTTCTTCTCTTCCTCCTGCGCTTTGCTCATGCCGCCCTTGATGCCGTGGTTGATGCACGGCGCGTAGGCAATGATGATGGACGGGCCGTTGTAGCTTTCCGCCTCGTTGAACGCCTTGATGCACTGGTTGTAGTCGGCGCCCATCGCGACCTGCGCTACGTAAACGTAGCCGTAGCTCATGGCAATTGCCGCAAGGTCCTTCTTCTTCGTTGCCTTGCCGGCAGCGGCGAACTGCGCAACCGAGCCTACCGGGGTCGCCTTGGAGGCCTGGCCGCCTGTATTGGAGTAAACCTCGGTGTCAAATACGAGTATATTGACGTTTTCGCCGGAAGCGATAACATGGTCAAGGCCGCCGAAGCCGATATCGTAAGCCCAGCCGTCGCCGCCGAAAATCCAGATGGATTTCTTAGCGAGGCAGTCCTTATCCTGGAGCGTTTTCTTTGCAAGCTCGCCCGCTTCACAGGAGCAGTCCTTAATTTCCTCGAGCTTTTCAATGAGCGCGTCGGCCGCCGTGCGGTTCTTGCCGCTGTCGGTGACAGTGCTCAGGTAATTTTCACAGGCTTCCTTGAGGTCGTCCTTGTCGGTGCCCTGCGCAATCTTCTCTACATACTCGCAGAGCCTTGCGCGGATTGCGTTCTGGCCGAGCGCCATGCCGTAGCCGAACTCTGCGTTGTCCTCAAACAGGGAGTTCGCCCAGGCCGGGCCGTGGCCCTTCTTGTTGACCGTATAAGGCGTCGCCGGAGCGCTGCCGCCCCAGATAGAGGAACAGCCGGTCGCGTTCGCGATAAACATCCTGTCGCCGAACAGCTGGGTCGCAAGCTTTGCGTACGGTGTTTCGCCGCAGCCCGCGCATGCGCCGGAGAACTCAAGCAGCGGCTGCTTGAACTGGCTGCCCTTGACGGTGGTTTCTTTAAACTTCTCCGTAACCTGAGGCTTCGGGTCAAGCGCAAAGCCGTAGTCGAATACGTTCTGGCCCGCGCGCTGCGTATCGATGGGCTTCATGATGAGCGCCTTCTGGCCCTTCTTGCCCGGGCAGACCTGTGAGCAGGAGCCGCAGCCGGTGCAGTCGAGGGTAGAAACGGTGATGGAGAAGTTGAGGCCCTGGATGCCTGTCATCGGGATGCTCTTCGTGCCTTCCGGCGCGTTCTTAAGCTCTTCATCCGTCATAACGGCGGGGCGGATAACAGCGTGCGGACATACATAGGAGCAGAAGTTGCACTGGATGCAGTTTTCAGGCTGCCATTCCGGAACATCTACCGCAATGCCGCGCTTTTCATAAGCGGAAGAGCCCTGCGGAACCGTGCCGTCGATGTGGTCCTTGAACGCGGAAACGGGGAGCTTGTTGCCCCTGTATGCGTTTACGGGGTTGAGGATGCCGTTGACATAATCGACGAGAGCCTCATCGCCCTGCGCGAGTGCGTGGGTAATTTCCTTCTCATCGCTGTCCTTCCAGCTTGCCGGGACTTCGACCTGCTTAACGTCCTGCATGCCGCGCTCAATCGCCTTGTGGTTCATGTCGACGATGGCCTGGCCCTTTTTGCTGTAGGAACGCGTAGCGGCGTCCTTCATATATTTGACGGCGTCCTCTGCCGGAATGATGTTTGCAATCTTGAAGAACGCGGCCTGAAGGATGGTATTGATACGTCCGCCAAGGCCGATTTCCTTACCGATGGCGATGCCGTCAATCGTGTAAAGGTTGATGTCGTTCTCAGCGATATATTTCTTCATTTTGCCGGGCAGGCGCTCTGTAAGCTCGTCCGCGTCCCATCCGCAGTTGAGCAGGAAGCTGCCGCCCTTCTTCAAATCCTCTACCATGTCGTACTTGTCGACATAGGACGGGTTATGGCAGGCAACAAAATCAGCCTTGCTGATGTAGTAGGTGGATTTAATGGGCTGGTCGCCGAAACGCAGGTGCGAAACGGTGATGCCGCCGGATTTTTTGGAGTCATATGCAAAATAGCCCTGCGCGTACATATCGGTATGGTCGCCGATAATCTTGATGGAGTTCTTGTTCGCGCCGACCGTACCGTCCGCGCCGAGGCCCCAGAACTTACAGGACTTGGTGCCGGCAGGCGTGGTGTCGGGGTTTTCAACAACCGGAAGGGAAAGGTTTGTAACGTCGTCAACAATGCCGATTGTAAAGCGCCTCTTCGGGCTCTCGGATTCCATGTTGCGGTAAACCGCGACGATGTCTCCCGGGGTGGTGTCCTTGGAAGCAAGGCCGTAACGGCCCGTATATACGTTTACGTTTGCGTACTCGGAAGCGTTGATTGCCGCGAGGACGTCAAGATAAAGCGGCTCGCCAATGGAACCGGGCTCCTTTGTCCTGTCGAGTACGGAAATGCTCTTGACGGTCTTCGGAAGCTCTTTGAGCAGATAGTCCGCAACAAACGGCCTGTAAAGCCTTACCTTGATAAGACCGACCTTGTCGCCTGCGGCGTTGAGATAATCCACGACCTCTTCCGCGCAGTCGCAGACGGAACCCATTGCGATGATAACCCTCTCCGCGTCGGGCGCGCCGTAGTAGTTAAACGGCTTGTAGTCTGTACCGCATTTCTCGTTGACCTTGTTCATATAATCTACTACAAGCTCAGGAACCGCGTCATAATAAGGGTTGCAGGCCTCGCGTGCCTGGAAGAAGATATCGTCGTTCTGCGCGCTGCCGCGAAGTACCGGATGCTCCGGGTTCAGGCTGCGGCGGCGGAAAGCGTCGACCGCGTCCCAGTCGAGCATATCGGCGAGGTCCTCGTAGTCCCATGTCTCAATCTTCTGAACCTCATGGGAGGTACGGAAGCCGTCGAAGAAATGGAGGAACGGAACCCTGCCCTTGATTGCGCACAGGTGCGCGACCGCGCCGAGGTCCATGACCTCCTGCGGGCTGTTGGAGCAAAGCATCGCATAGCCGGTCTGGCGGCATGCGTAAATATCGGAATGGTCGCCGAAGATGGAGAGCGCATGGCTCGTAATCGTACGGGCGGATACATGGATAACGCTCGGGAGAAGCTCGCCGGCCATCTTATACATATTCGGGATCATAAGCAGCAGGCCCTGGGAAGCCGTATAGGTGGTCGTAAGCGCACCTGCGGCAAGGGAACCGTGAACCGCGCCGGCGGCGCCGCCCTCGGACTGCATTTCAGTAACTTCTACTTCTCTGCCAAACAGGTTTTTACGTCCTGCGGCGGAATACTTGTCGGTCTCGTCAGCCATGACGGACGACGGGGTGATCGGATAGATTGCAGCGACATCTGTAAATGCGTAAGACACATGTGCAGCCGCGTTGTTACCATCCATCGTTTTCATTTTTCTGGACATTGGACTGTTTCCTCCTTAAAAAATGCGTGCAAAGCAAGCATAATAATGAATATACCAATAATTGCACACTGCTGTGCCAACTTGAATTTTAGCACGTTTAAAGCGGGCTGTAAAGTGGAAATAACATTAAATTTGTTTGAATAAAATTTTCTTTTGAATTTAAAAATACATATACGGAAAAAAGCACAAACATGCGATGAAACAGGGCAAAATGCACAACCTGTACAGCCCCGGCCCGTCCAGTAAAGAGCCGGGGGTCCTGCTGTGTGCCCAAGTGCTGGCATTTTGCTCGTTTTTGTTTGACAAATTCCCTTGAACATCGTAAAATATCTGTAATATCAGCTTTGATAAGGAAAGGGGAAAAACCGATGCCTGACGACACAGGTGGAAGTAGCAACGGAAAGCGGCAGAACAGGCTGCTTAAAATATTCGGGCACAGCGCGCTCGACAAAATAACGGAGCAGGACATCCTGTTCCTTGTAAATGCCGGGAAAGAGAAGGGCATGATTGAGAGCAGCACCTGCGCGATGATAGAAAATATATTTGAGTTCGACGACCTGAACGCCGGCGAGCTGATGACGCACCGCACGGATATCAAGGCGATTGAAGATACGGACCCGCTTTGCGAAGCGGTGGATGTGTTTATAGAGACAGGCTATTCGCGTATTCCTGTATTCCATGAGGATATTGACAACATCGTGGGCCTTCTGTACGCGAAGGACCTGCTTGGCTACGTCGGCGGGGAAATTCCGGCGGACTTTAAGATTACCGATATTGCAAGGGACGCGTTTTACGTGCCCAAGTCGAAAAACTGCAGCGAGCTGTTTACGGAAATGACAGCCAGCAAGGTACAGCTTGCCGTCGTTGTTGATGAGTACGGCGGAACGGAAGGGCTGATTACGATGGAGGATTTGATTGAATCCATCGTCGGAAATATCCAGGACGAATACGACAACGAGGAAGAGGAAATGCGCCGTTTGAGCGACAATATCTACACAGTGGACGGCGCGGCAGACATCGACGACGTCAGTGAACTGATTGGCGTAAAGCTGCCCGACGACGACTGCGATACGATAGCCGGGCTGATGCTTGAAACGCTCGGCGAGGTTCCCGCGGCCGGAGACAGGCCTACGGTCGAAATCGGCGGGGTAAAGTTCACCGCCGTGGATATCGAGGAGCGGCGCATCACGCGCGTGCTCATTGAAAAGCCTGAGCAAAAAGGGGCGCAGAATATTTAAAAACCGGGCAGGGGCGACCCTGCTCTTTTCTTATGGACTGGCAGAAGGGAAGCGAATGGAAGATGTTTGACGCTGGGTTGATTTTAGAGGGAGGGGGTATGCGCGGCGTATACACGGCCGGCGTGCTCGATTTTTTCCTGGATAAGGGGCTGTGGTTCAAAAGCTGCTACGCCGTTTCGGCAGGGGCGGGGCATGCGTGCAGCTACCTTGCGCGGCAGCGCGGACGTGCCTTTGCCGTCAATGTAGACTATCTGGGCGATAAACGGTACATGGGCGTTTCCAGCCTGCTCAAAACGGGCGACCTGTTCGGCGCGGATATGCTGTATAAGATTATCCCGGAGGAGCTTTACCCCATCGATTACAAGGCGTTTGCCGAAAATGAAAGCCGCCTTTACGCCGCCGTAACCAATTGCGAAACGGGACAGGCCGAATATATCCCCATCAGGGATTTAAAGACCGACTTGATTTACGTGCGCGCGTCGGCCTCGCTTCCGATGGTTTCGCGTATGGTAGAGGCTGGCGGGAATAAATACCTTGACGGCGGCGTATCTGATTCCATCCCAATAAAAAAATCCATAGCCGACGGCAATAAAAAGAACGTGCTCGTTCTGACAAGGGACGGCTCGTACCGCAAGCAGCCAGGCGCAATGGCGGCTCTCATCCGGACGAAGTACCGCAAATACCCGGCGCTCGTCGAACAGATAGAACGGCGCTACCTGCACTATAACGAGGCGCTCGATTTTATTAAACAGGAGGAAGAGCGGGGCAGGGCGTTCGTAATCCGTCCGAGAAAGCCAGTCGATATCAGCCGTACAGAAAAAAACAAGGAAAAGCTCCGCGCCCTCTACGAGGAGGGCTACAGCGACGCGGAAATGGCGCACGGGCCGCTGATGGAATTCCTTGGCTAAACATCAAAGCTTTTGCCGCGCAGGAACCTGCGCGGCCTTTTTGTATATAAGCCGGCTATGGGATATGTTTTTTGTAATTAAGGGTATAAAAGAGGCCTTGCCACTGGGTCGGCTTCTGGGCAAAAAGTGAAGGGCGGCTTGATTGCCGCCCTTCACCCCCCTAAAATCATGTCGAACCCTTACAAAAACAAGAAAAAAAGGGAGGGGTATATATTTATCTCTTCGTCAAAGGCAACCGGCCTTGCTGGAACAGAGCTTGCCTAAATAAATGACAAAGAGAAAATATATCAGATAAACTATGAACATGACGATAAAAACAGCATTCAAGCCTTTTGTGGGTTTTGCCCGCCCCTGCCAAAATAAAATAATTTCATCCAGGGGCGGGCGTTGCCAAGAGAGGTAGATAAGAGGATAGGATGGGAGAAGAGAAGAAAAGAGATGCTATCTATATTAAAACCACATTTCACGATTGGCATATATAATCTGCTTTTGTTTCTTACATAACGAATTACAGTTCAAATCAGGTGATTCCTGCGAAAACAGCTAACTATATTAGTTGTTTTTTAGATTATACCATATAGGTATTGCATTTGTAAAGAATAAACTTAAAATTTTTTATATCTTTTTTGTTTTTTCATATAATATATATCCGTAAGTTCTTGGAAGGAGCGGATTATATTGCTTGCTGATACCATTATGAACCGGATAACAGAGCTTCGGGAGCAAAAGGGCGTATCTGAACGTGAAATGAGCATAGCGCTCGGCAAAAGCCCCAACTATTTATATTTTATGAAAAAAAAGGGGCAGACAAACCGTCTGCCCCTTGCTTTTTTGTCCACTTTATTTTGCGTATGATTCCAGCCGCTGGGCCAGCTCGTCGAATAGGGGAAGGTAGGTGCCCTCTACACGGGAGCATATCTCGATGGCAATGTTTTCGTCATAGACGTGGCTCGTATTGTTCCTGTCCTGAAGCAGCAAAAGCCATCCGGCCTCGTCCGTAATAACGCCGATTTTGAACGCCCTTTTCAACACTTCCCTGGGGGTATCGAGCCGTATCCCCTCTAAAAGCTCATATTCACGGATGGTCTTCCAAGCGAGCTCGGTGGTGAATTCAAAACGCTGGATGATGGAGTCGCGCAGGAACTCCCTCTTGTCTTCGTCATGCTCTGCGTTGTAGTACACGACGGCTTTTTGCAGCTGCCCCTGCGCCTGGGTAAGCTGCTCCAATTTATGCTTGAATTTGTTCATATATAACTACACCGTCCTTTTCGATTTCTTTGAGCAGTTCTGGAGAGGTGTTTTTTCCAATATAAACGACGTCAAATTCCAGCAGCGTCGGGAGGTTGTCGATATCTTCAGAAAAAAGGCATTGCCGGACAAGCGGCAGCCCGTAAACGGCAATATCAATATCGCTGCGCTCCGCATTGTCCCCGCGCGCGCGCGAGCCGAACAATATAATTTTATCAACGCTGTATTTTGCCCCGAGGCCCGCAATAAGGCTGAACAGCTCCGTGGCGGCGGAAGTGCCGGCAATTTTTTTCAATCAGGGTTCCCCCTTTTTTGCGCCATTTTTATTAGGGGAAGGAGAACCCGCAAAGCGTCTTCAGAGCAATTTTGGAGCTCGCGCACACCCTCGTTCAATACCATGGGGTTACTTACTCCGCCGTTGAAAAAGTCAACCAGGCTTATGCCGAAATAGTCGCAGATATCGATGAGGGTGTGAAGGGAAGGCAGCCCTTTATTAGACATAACAGCAGACAAATAAGTAGGCGACTTTCCTATTTCGCGGCTCATCTGCATTTCAGATACGCCTTTCTTTATTCGCAGGGAAGTAATTCTTTCCCTGATAAAATCATCTGTATTCATGCCCAACGCCTCCTTACCTTTGATTAAGGTAATCGATATAAGTTTTAATATGTGAAAGCTCTTCTGGCGGCAAGCTTATGAGCTCCTGCCTGATTTCCTCAATAAATGCGGGGGCGTGGTTGTCAAAGTGGAAGAAGTCCGGCAGAGTAATCCCGAGGTATTGGCAGACAGCGTTTAACATCGGCAGTGAAGGGATGCTTTTGTTTTTCAATAAAAAATTAAATTCTGGATGAAAGCTTAAAGATGTCGCTGTTCTTTCCAATGATGACGACATGGTCGTCCCCGTCAAGCACATACTCGGCGGACGGCATCGGCATCAGCCGCTCACCGCGTTTTACCGCCAGGATGTTGACATGGTACTTTCGGCGGATATCCGAGCTTGCGATGCTCCTCCCCGCCCAGGACTCATGCACGGGAATCTCCGAAATCGAGTATTCCGGCGAAATCTCTATATAGTCGAAAATGTTGTTCGCGCTCATGCGGATGGCAAGCTTTTCAGCGACCTCTTTAATCGGGTAGACAACCTCGTCCGCGCCGTTGCGCAGCAAAAACTTGCGCTGGATTTCACTGTCTGCCTTTGAGACGACCTTGTTTGCGCCCATTTCCTTGAGCAGGGATGTAATTTCAAGCGAGGATTGGAAGTTCTCGCCGATGGTAACGAAGCACACGTCGAAATTATTGATGCCGAGCGACTGCAAAACAGTTGGGTTTGTACAGTTGCCTATCTGCGCGTCCGTAAAGCTTGAAGCAACACGTTCAATGACCTCCGGATCCTTGTCGACGACCATAACCTCGTTGTCCATTTGGATGAGCTTTCCGGCAAGCTGGCTGCCAAAACGCCCCATTCCAATTACCAAAAATGATTTCATTTCCTTTGACGCCTCACAATTTTCAATTTGTCTGTGGATACCGGCTTATATCGATAGGATTAACCAATCATAACTTTTTCAGTCGGGCGGTTGATGGGGACCACCGTCTTTTTCTGCGCGATAATCAGCGCGAAGGACAGCCCCCCGACCCTTCCTGCGAACATCAAAATCATAATAATAATTTTCGACGCCATACTCAGGGAAGGCGTAATGCCGAGCGAAAGCCCGACGGTGCCGACGGCCGAAACAACCTCGAACAGCACCTGCTTCATGGAGAACGGGTCAATGGTACAAATAGTGAGCGTAGACACAATCACGGCGAGCAGATAAATCGTTACAATGGCGCTTGCCTGGCGCAGGACGCCCTCGTCAAGCCTGCGCTTAAACACGGCAATCTGCGACGACTGGCGCGCCGACGCGAGCGCCTCAATTATCAAAACGGCGAGCGTCGTCGTCTTGATGCCGCCCGCGGTAGAGCCGGGGCTGCCGCCGATAAACATGAGTACAATCGTTAAAATACCGCCGCCTTCAGAAAGGGAATTGAGGTCCACCGTGTTAAAGCCCGCTGTCCTCGGCGTAACTGCCTGGAATACAGAGGCCATCAGCTTGCCCCCGGTATTCATTTCCCGGAACGCGTGGTTAAATTCCATAATAAAGAAAGCAATGGTTGAAACGGCAATCAGCGCAATCGTCGCGGTCAGCACGACCTTTGAATGCAGCTGGAGCTTGCGGAAGCGGAACCTGCAGTTATACAGGTCGCTCCAAACAAAGAACCCGATACCGCCGACTACTATCAGCCCCGCAACCGTAAAATTGACCAACGGGTCGTCGGCATAGCTTGTCAGGGACGAAAACTTGTCGAACCGCCCCATTAAATCAAAGCCCGCGTTACAGAACGCGGAAACAGAATGGAACACCCCGTTATATATCCCGCGGAAAAATCCCATATCCGGGACAAAGCGGAGGGATAAAAGCAGCGCGCCGATTCCCTCGAATACAAACGTACCAAGGATTACCCGTTTTATCAGGCGCACCGCGCCGCTGATTTTCAGCGTGCCGGTCGACTGCATAATAAGCTTTCTTTCATACAGCCCGATGTGGCGCCTAAGCACTATCGACATCATGGAAACAAGCGTCATGAATCCAATCCCGCCGACTTGAATCAGGCATAGAATCACAATTTGCCCAAAAATCGTCCAGTGCGCAAATGTGTCATAAATCACCAGGCCGGTTACGCATGTCGCCGAGGTTGCCGTATAAATGGAATTTATGTACGGCGTCCATTCCCCGCTGCGTGAGGCAATCGGCAGGCACAGCAAAAACGAGCCCAGCAATATGACAAGCAGAAAGCTCGCCGCGATTAGCTGCACATAGGATATCTTCAACTTATTGAATAACACTTGAGCACCCTTCCTTTGCAGCGACTGTGCGCTCTTCTATGCGAAAAAAACGGGATGATTTTCTTCCCTGTTGCAGTCTCGACTGATATTATAGCACGCCGTCAAAAAAACACAACCTGCATCGCATAGGAATCCCTTTTTTCATCACAAAGATACATTTTGCCTGCCTATTTTTGGTTACTATGCTTACACCCCCGCAGCCGCCGGAGCGCACGCCCTACCAAAAAAGCCGGTTCCTTACAAAAAACATGCGGGTACGCCCGTAACATGGGTGCGCGTATCTGTCCATCCTATGCGGCGTCAGGATAAAAAGACAAAAATTTGAATTCGTGCATAAGTTTTCCGAACCGTTCAATAATAATGTTAAAACAAAAGGAGGAAATATGAATGGAACTTAAAGGCAGCAAAACAGAAGCAAACCTGCTCGCAGCTTTTTCCGGCGAATCCCAGGCAAGAAACAAATATACCTTTTATGGGGCCGTCGCAAAAAAGGAAGGCTACGAGCAAATCGGCGCACTCTTTGAGGAAACGGCAAACAACGAAAAGGAGCACGCCGAGATTTGGTTTAAATACCTGCACGGCGGGCAGCTCCCGAACACGCTGGACGGCCTGCTCGACGCAGCCGAGGGCGAGCATTACGAGTGGACCACCATGTATAAGGAGTTCGCGGATATTGCGGAAGAAGAGGGCTTCAAAGAAATTGCGGCTATCATGCGGTTGGTAGCAAACATCGAAAAGGAGCATGAGGAGCGGTTCCGCAAGTTGCGCGTGAATTTGCAGGAGAACAAAGTATTTACGCGCGACGGCGAACAGGTCTGGCTGTGCCGGAACTGCGGGCATATCCACGTGGGCAAGTCCGCGCCGCAGGTCTGCCCTGTCTGCAAGCACAAGCAGTCCTATTTCGAAATCAAGGCTGAGAATTATTGACTTTTCCCCTGGCCTGATGTATTGTTAAATCGCACAAAACAGCGCGCCGCCCGTGTTTTTACACGCGGCGCGCTGATTTTACATAACGAAGGATTCTGCTTATGACACGAAAAAAATTTATTTTACCGCTCCTCATCCTCTGCGCCGCGCTGGCGGCAGCCATACTGCTGTGCGCCTGTTCGTCCGGCGGGCAGTCCCAGGCGCCTGACGCGGCTCCATCCGCAACAGACGCGCCAACCGAACCACCCACGGAAAATCCCATTCAAAAACAGCTCGCCGGTATGGCGACGGATGAAAAAATCGGGCAGCTCGTCGTCGCCGGCTTTGAGGGCTATGAGGTGGACGAAACGTTTGCTTCCCTGATAACGGACGGGCATATCGGCGGGGCAATCCTGTTTTCCCGCAATATCAGCAGCGCGCAGCAGCTCTGTGCGCTTACAAACGGCGTCAAGGAAACCGCCGGAAGCGGCATACCGCTGTTAATCGGCATGGACGAGGAGGGCGGCTCGGTGACGCGCCTGCCGGACGACGTGCTGAGTATGCCCGGCGCTTATACGCTGGCGCAAAGCGGCAGCACCGGTTCCTGCTACAACGGGGGAATGCAGATTGCAAGCCAGCTAAAAGCCTTCGGGCTGGGCACCGGCTTTTCACCGGACCTCGATATTTGGTCGAACCCCAATAATACGGTAATCGGCGAACGCGCTTACGGTACGGACGCGCAGTCCGTCGTGAAATACGGTATCGCCGCAATGAAGGGCATGCGCGACGGCGGCGCCGTCCCTGTTGTAAAGCATTTCCCCGGGCACGGAGATACGGACGCGGACTCACACTACAGCCTTCCGGTAATTTCGAAAACGAAGGAAGAATTGTTGTCCCAGGAGCTGGTTCCTTTCAGGGAAGCCATAAAGCAGGGCGTTCCCGCTGTCATGGCAGGCCACCTGCAATGTACGCAGCTTGATGAAGAATACCCCGCGAGCCTGTCGAAAAAAATTGTTCAGGAGCTGCTGCGTGATGAGCTTGGGTTTGACGGCGTCGCCTTCACGGACGACCTGACAATGGGCGCCGTTGCTGAAAACTACAGCCTTGGTAAGGCATGTGTACTGGCTGTAAACGCCGGCTGCGACATGCTGCTGGTCTGCCACGAATATGAAAACGCCTCTGCGGCCCTTGCCGCGCTCAAGGAGGCTGTGGCAGCCGGCGAAATATCGATGGACAGGCTCGACGAGGCGGTTACAAGAATATTAAAGATGAAGGCCGACTATAATATAACGTCAGCGCCTGTGGAAACACCCGACGTGGCAGCCCTAAACGCAAGGACGCAGGCGTTTTATTAACATAGAAAAAGCCGGGTTCCGGCCTGGGAATAAGGAAAAGGCAGGGACAACGGAAAAAGTCCCTGCTTTTTCTTCCTGTTTTTGTTGCGGGAACACTCCTGATTATGGTATAATTTTATTTCGATATGCGCGGCGCGGCGCACCTTATTTTGCAAAGGGAGGGCGGTACGATGTTTACAGAAATCGGCGGCATTAAAATCAACTACGACGTGCGCGGCCAGGGCGAACCTGTACTTCTGCTCCACGGCTGGGGCGCGAACATCAAGCTGTTCGATAATTTAATGAGCCTGCTGGCAGCCAAATACCAGGTTTTTGCGCTCGATATGCCCGGCTTTGGGGAAAGTATGGAGCCGCCTGCCCCCTGGTGCGTAGACGATTATACGGACTTTGTCCTCAAATTCATAGAGGAACAGGGCATAAAGAAGGCGACGCTGCTGGGCCACTCCTTCGGCGGCAGGGTTATCATTAAAATGCTGAGCCGCGGTTCCCTCCCATTTGAACCGCTGCGCGTAATATTGGTTGACGCCGCGGGCATCAAACCGAAACGCAAGCCCAAAAACGTCATTAAGGTGCGCATTTTCAAGATGTCTAAATGGGTACTGGCGCTCCCGCCAGTCAAAAAGCTATATCCCGACGCGCTCGAGCAGCTGCGCAAAAAGAATGGGTCGGCCGATTATAACGCGGCCTCCCCCCTGATGCGGCAGTGCCTTGTGCGCGTTGTCAACGAAGATTTGACCCACCTGCTCCCGAACATCAAGGTGCCTACCCTTCTGGTTTGGGGCGAAAACGATACCGACACCCCTTTAAAAGACGGGCAATTAATGGAACAGCTTATACCGGACGCCGGGCTCGTAACGCTGAAAAACGCCGGCCACTTTTCCTTTTTAGAGCAGCAATTTACCTTTAACAGGGTAATCGCGTCATTTATGAAGCTTGGCTAAGCTTTTTATGATATTTCTCTCCGTGTGAGAAAGGACGGATGATATTGGATACCGCTACCATTGTCCTGCTGGTGCTTGTATTGATGGCGTTCCTTTTGAGCTGGTCGCTCGCCGCGCGCCATTTCCTGCATATGTTCCAGCTCAACTCGTACAAACCGAAGGTACAGCTCGACTGGCTGAAAAAAAACCTGAACAGCCTGGTCCCCAAAACATTGCTGGCGCTGTTTACCGTCCCTGCGATTATCCTGTGGGGCAAAACGGGCCTTGCCATCGCGGGAATTATTTATATTATCCTTGCCTATTTCTATAAGCCAAGGCAGGCTAAGACTCCGCTCGTGTATACCAAGCGCATTGTCCGCATGCTGATTACAAGCGGAATCATTATGCTGGTATTGCTTGCCGCTGCCGTCATCCTATGGGGCGGAAGGCGGATTTTGTTCCCAGTGGTGCTGTTTGGGACGTACGCGCTCACACCTTTGATTATCCTGCTTGCCAATTTTATCAACAAGCCGGTCGAAAAGGCAATCAATCATGGCTTTATCAAGGAAGCGCAGCAGATTCTTGCGGATATGCCGGACCTTAAAATTATCGGCATTACAGGCAGCTTTGGAAAAACGAGCGTCAAGTACTACCTGACGACGCTCCTTCAAGCAAAATACGACGTCCTGATGACGCCGCAGAATTACAACACGACGCTCGGCGTCGTGCGTACCATCCGGGAAAACCTGCGCGCTACGCACGAAGTTTTCGTCTGCGAAATGGGAGCGCGCAATGTTGGGGATATCAAAGAAATCTGCGATTTGGTGCACCCGCAGTTCGGCGTGGTTACAGCCGTCGGCGAGCAGCACCTGGAATCGTTTAAAACACTCGATAACATTAAAAAGACAAAATTTGAACTGCCAAACTCCCTGCCGGAAAACGGTATGGCGTTTTTAAACGGCGACGATGAAAATATAAAAAGCGTACAGTATACGCGCCCGCACGTCACCTACGGCCTGGACAGCGGAAACGGCTATCAGGCGTTTGATGTCAGCTCGTCGGAAAAGGGCACTTCCTTTGAAGTAAAAGCGCCGTCTGGGGAAACAGCAAAATTCACGACGAAGCTCCTGGGCCGCCACAACGTGCTCAATATTACCGGCGCCATCGCCGTAGCGCACACAATGGGAATCAGCCTTCAGGCGCTCGTCCCCCAGGTGAAAAAAATTGAGGGCGTACCGCACCGCTTGCAGCTGATACGAAACGGTGAAACCCTTTTAATCGACGACGCGTACAACTCCAATCCCGCGGGAACGAGGGCCGCGCTTGAGACGCTCGGCTTCTTTGAAGCGCATTTCAAAATTCTCGTGACGCCCGGGATGGTGGAGCTCGGTGAAAAGCAGGATGAATATAACGAAGCCTTTGGCGCACAGGCTGCCAAGGTCTGCGACCATATTATACTCGTCGGCAGAAGGCAGGCGCCGCCCATTGAAAAGGGCGTGCTCTGCGCGGGCTTCCCGAAGGAGAAGCTCACCATCGTCGATACCATACAGGAGGCGTTTTCCCTGATAGCGCAGATAAACGCACAAGGCAAACCGAAGGTTGCGCTGCTTGAAAACGATTTGCCTGATAATTTTTAAGCTGTATTCTAATGAAGCAAGACAGGAGTGAGTGGAAATGAAAATTAAGCTGGCCGTTTTATTCGGCGGAAAGAGCGTAGAGCACGAGATTTCCATTATCTCGGCAATTCAGGCAATCCAGTCTATGAACACGGGAAAGTACGATATTATTCCGATTTATATCACCAAAAACAACGAGATGTACGTCGGGGACCAAATTGGGGACATCGAGGCGTACAGGGATATCCCCGCGCTTTTAAAAAGAAGCCAGCGGGTCGTGCTGATGTGCGACGGGAACCGCACCAATATCATGAAGTTCCCGTTCAAGGCGTTTAAAAACAATGTGTACGATACAATCGACGTCGCGTTTCCAATCGTACATGGTACAAACGTGGAGGACGGCGCGCTGCAGGGGTATCTCCAGACCCTGAACCTACCCTTTGTCGGCTGCGATGTCCTGTCCTCCGCCGTCGGCATGGATAAATACGTCATGAAAACAGTGCTCAAGGACCAGGGAATCCCTGTACTCGACTGCCTTTGCTTCAACATAGCGGAGTATAACGGCGGTACGGATAAGCTGATGGACCGGATTGAAAGGGAAATCGGGTATCCCGTCATTGTAAAGCCCGTTAACCTGGGCTCGAGCGTCGGTATTAAAAAAGCCAAGGACCGCGCGGCCCTTTCCGACGCGCTGGAGCTTGCGTTTGAGTTTGCGCCGAAGGTGCTCGTTGAGCGCGCGATTGAACAGCTCAAGGAAATCAACTGCTCGGTCGTCGGCGACTATGAAAGCGCACAGGCGTCCGAATGCGAGGAGCCAATAGGCTCTGACGAAATTTTGAGCTATACTGATAAATACTTAAGCGGCTCAAAGAACGCGAAAGCCGCGTCCGGCACGCAGGGCGCGAAGGGCGGTATGCAGAGCCTGCAGCGCAGGCTGCCTGCCGATATCCCCGCACAGCAGCGGGAGAAAATCAGGTCGCTTGCCGTCAAAACGTTCCAGGCACTCGGCTGCAACGGCGTTTCCCGCATCGACTTTATGATTGATATGGCGTCGGGAGATTTATACGTCAACGAAATCAACACCATTCCCGGGTCGCTCGCGTTTTACCTGTGGGAGCCGGCCGGCGTTTCCTACACGCAGCTGCTCGACCGTATGATTTCGCTTGCGCTCAAACGCAAGCGGGAAAGCGAAAGCATTCATTATTCGTTTGATACAAACGTACTCTCCGGAATCAAGCTCGGCGGCGCAAAGGGCGCAAAAATGTAAAAACGCGGCGCGGGCAGCCAAGCTGCCTGCGCCTTTTAAAAGGGGGCGATTTGGTGATCCTTACAATTAACCGGGCCCGGCCCTGTGAGGCGCGGGAGCTTACGGACATTTCCTTTGCGTCCAAGCAGTATTGGAACTATCCGGAGGCCTATTATATCGTTTGGAAAGACGAGCTTACCATCACGCCCGAATACATAGAAAAAAACAAGGTATTCACAGCCCGCTCAGAGGAAGGGCTTATAGGCTACTGCTCCGTTGCGCAGGTGGAGCAGGATTTCCACGCGGGGCGCGTTTTCGTACATAAGGGCTGGTGGCTTGAACACATCTTTATTTTGCCGGAGCATCTGCACAAGGGGATAGGCAGCAGGCTTGTAGGCTTTGTGAAGGGCTGGTGCCGCCAAAACGAGGTTGAGATGCTCTCGATTTTCAGCGACCCAAACGCCTCCGGCTTTTACGATAAGCTTGGCGCCCTGTGCCTTGGGGAATACCCTTCAAGCATCGACGGCAGGAACGTACTGCTTTATGAGCTGGCGATTTAAATGTAAAAAGTCAAAATGCCCCGCACAGCTGTGCGGGGCATTGCTTTGTCAAAATAAATTACTCGGTTGCCTCCGTGCCTTTCTCCTCCTGGACGGGCGCGTCCTGGCCCAAATCTTCATAGGAGCAGCAAACGGTGATGTCTTCCCCGTCGTCCTCAAGCGCGGCATACTCGTCGTAGCTCACCTTGGCCTGCGCCTCAATCAGGCTTCTGTAACGGTCGGCCGCCTTCTGCATACGGGCGGAAGATTTGTCGATTGTTTCACAGCATTTCCTGTTCTGCTCGCTGTCGTCCTTACCGCGCAGGTTTTCATAATAATACTTGCCCAAAGCGATATACGAACGGTTGATTAGGTCTGCCTCGTTGCGCATGACCATACGCAGGCGGTTCTGCTGTGCCTGAATCTTGTTTTTCTCTACAACGTATTCCACAGCGTCGGATACGGCGCTGCCGATAATCTCCAAAACCTTCATGAATCTTGTCTCCCAACATTGTTGTCTTTTCCGCGCCGCAGCGCGTTCTTTATTGCTCCGGTCTTTCTCTGGATTCCTTTTCCTGTGAATAATACTATTATTGCAGATAATTCCTGTAAGGTCAATATCTGCCGGAAAGAAATTTGCCTTTTCCATAGTCCGGCTGTTCCAATTCCGGCGTAATATGTTATAATAATAAAACACAATCACAAAAGGCCCCGCCTTCTATTATCATATGTTTTTTGGCGCGCAAAATGTACCATGCGGTTATAAATTCCGTCTTTTTTGAAAGGATGTTTTAAATGTCTTTAAGCGAACTGAAAACTGTAAACTGCCCGAACTGCGGCGGCCACAATAAGGCGGTAATCTACCAGAGCATTAACCCGGCGGAGGACATGTCCCTGCGGCGGGACGTATTGAACGACAGGCTGTTTACCTACAGCTGTGTGCACTGCGGGTATGAGGCAAGGCTTTGCTATCCTGTTTTATATAACGACGTAAAAAAGCGGTTTATGGTTTATTTTATCCCGAACAGCGAAAAAACGCTGCTGACCGACCGTGTGCTGGAAAAGGAAAACGTCAAAATTGCCCCGGTCAAAAAACGTCTCGTGACTTCCTATAACGATTTTAAAGAAAAAATTATCCTGTTTGAGGCCGGCCTTGACGACATGGCCGCGGAGCTTACGAAGCTCGCGCTCGAGGAAGCCGTACGCCGGCAGGAAAAGAGGATTGTGCGCGGCGGCTACTTTTCTGTTTATGACAAGTCAGAAATCGGCTTTACATATTTTACCCCCGATAAGAACGAACCGTGCGTGCGCACCACAAGCATGGAGGTCTATAACAAGTCGCGCAGCATTGCCGTCCGTCTGGGCCGCCGGGAGCGGCAGGCGCGCGGGTTTGTAAAAATAGACCGCCAATGGGCGGAAGAAATCCTATACCGCTACCAGAAATATGGTTTTGAAGAAAACGCATAGAAAAAGGAAGCCGCTTAAAAGCGGCTTCCTTTTTTACCTTTTTCTCCCCCGATTTTCTGATTACCCGCCAGCGGTTGGCCCCGCACCAAACATGGTGTAAGGCAATTATCTAAATACTCCAATCTTGTATTCATCATAATTTTACAATAAAGCTTGCTCTAATTTTTTTATGGGCAAGATAAATATTAGACCCTATACTTATTGACTTTTAATAATTACAAGAATATAATAAAACAAAGGTATATATGTAAACTTTTTAATAGAATGTTAAAAAGGAGTGTGCATAATGTATAAAAAGAAAGTGCGGCGTCTTATCTCCTTGTTCCTCTCCATTTTGGTTTTGGCTGCTTTTCCAGTCTTCTCTGCTGTAACTGCCTCGGCAGAGGTGCCTGGCCTGCGGACAGGCGAGACCTACTACCTGCGCAACGTCGCAACGGGAAAGTATATGGACGTTTACAATCAGGAAAAAACGAACGGAACAAATATCCTGTTATTCGGCTTCAACGGGCAGACCAACCAAAGATTCACGGTGGTGCATAAAGGGAACGGTATATACAGGCTGCGCCCCAAGCACGCAAGCGGCTATACGATGGATGTAACGGGCAGCAATGTGGATATCTGGCAGGAGGGAAGTTACGCCTCCGAGGATTTTACAATTACGCGCAACGTGTCGAGCCAGTACCCTGGTTCATATTATATAAAATACGGCAGTAAGTACGTTATGAGCAACGCCAGTGAAAATAGCGTTGTCGTTGCGGATACCTCTACCTACGACAGCAAGGCGCTGTGGTCGTTTGAAAAGGTTTCGCATGGTGATGCGGATATTTTTAGTAACAGATTTACTAATAGCGATGGAACATTTGATACTACCGGAGCGGATTCCCATATTTATCAGTGTTTAGAAAACAGAATGGGATACAATGCAATGCGACTTTTAAACTGGACTGCTGATAGTGCCTTAGATTACATATGTGCTGATGATATAGTAGTTTTTAATGGGCATGGATATTCCTCAGGTGGCTCTCTTTTATTTTTTAATAGTTCAGGCATTCAAACAGGTACAATTACAGCAAATAATAATATCAATACTTTACCTGCAAATAAATTAAATTCCATACGTGTATTTATTGCCTCCGCTTGTAGTTCAGGAAAAACATCTTCTTCTCATGGAAATTTAATAAATTCACTTTTTGCAAAAGGAGCGCACTTTTCAATTGGTTGGACCGAAACAATTGCTGTTGAACCTTCAAACCATTGGCTTAAAAGTTTTTTCGACAAAATTGGTGATAAGGGCGCAACCATAAAGGATGCCATAGACCATGCGGAATTTTGGTCTCATTGCGGCGGACTCTATTATAAGGGGGATTTGTCACAACAATTATCCCACCTATAGGCATGTAAACTTATTAAATCAGGGAGGTATTCACCATGGAAAAAACAAAGAAGAATTCCCGTCATATCCTGCGGTATGTACTGCTTGCCCTGCTCGTCGTGTGCGCGGGCGCTCTGTGCGGCTTTTCCCTCTCAAGCACGGGGCAGGAAATTGTCCAGGACGCCTACGGCAGATCAATGGAATTACTCAAACAAAACTCCACAAAGCAGGTTACGTTGAACGGAAAAAGCAGCGGCACGCTCACCTATAAAGAGACGATGAACCGCAGCGACGCGCCGGTAAACAGGCGCAGCGACAATTACGGCACCTACGACGTTTACGCGGATGAAGACGGAAACGAGTATATATTTCTTTTAAATTCCGACACATTATGTGGCTACAAGGCCAAGGACGCTACCGACATTATGGATTACACGGGCAAAGCCGTGACAAAGGACGACGCAAGGACAACGGCCGACGCATACTTGCAGTCCATTTTTGGCGAAAACGCGCAAAAATACCAATTTGAAAGCATTGAGGTACAGCATACCGTTTTCTATGTGGATTACTGCTTTTATTTAAACGGCGTAAAAACGGACGACCAGGTAACGCTTTGGATTCGCACTACTGACGGCGCTGTCTCCGCATGGCACGCCTTCAACCGCGGCCGGTACGACGGATATGCAAGCCGGAACCTTTCAACAAATGCGGCCAAGGCAAAGCTGGAGGAGCAAATTCCGCTTGTCAAATCTTCTGACTATGAAATTTTCGACCAGTATATCACCAAAACGGACGATGGCAGGCTTGTCATGCATTACGATATCGTCCATCACGACGACGGTATAGAAAAAACGCATACCTATGAAGCCCCCTTAGAGTAAAGGAACTTTTAAATATGACGATAAAAAAGAAACGTATCATTTTGGCAGCCACTTTGTGTATGTTGTTTATTATATCTACGTTTGTTACATTCCTCGCGATGAACCATTGGAAGCTCCCGTTCCCAGACGATGACTTTACTTCTGCTATAAAAATTGAATTTCCAAAGGGTACCGTCTGCGCACAGGCAGAATTTCAAAATCTTGCGATTGATGGGAGCCAGTGGCACCAAATTAAAATGGTTTTTCCCGATCAGGCTTCGGCAAAAAAACTTTTTGAAATTGAGGAGTGGGCAAATCAATATCAAAGTGATAAAGACTTAAAAATGCTGCCTTGGGATTTCTCGGTTTGCTATCATCAAAACGGGAATGACAGCGTAACGCGGAACTACCGAAAGACTGGTTGGGATGAGGAGCTTGCCGATTTTGTTCAATCCAACGAGCAATATATAACAGAAAAAATTCAGGAAATACCGGAAAAATAAATTAGGTGGAAACAATGACTGCAAAGAAAACGCGCACAATTTGGATTGTGTCCTTCTGCGCCCTGTTCCTCATAGCGGCGGGCGTTACGTACCTATCGCTGAGCTGGGATAATCTTTTTAGCAAGACGGCTCCCGCATATTCTCCTATTTCTTTTTCTGAAGATACGGTAAGCGCACGCGCTGAAATCAAGTACCTTACCGTTGATAAAATTACCTATGAAACAATAAAAATGGATTTTTCAGGTCAGACGTCCGCAAGGGAGCTCTATCAAATTGAGAGCTGGGCAAACAACTACGAATATAATCCTGAGCTTTTGCTCATGCGGTGGAACCTTTCGGTAGAATATACCCTTGAGGATGGCAGCACGCTGAAGCGCTCCTACCAAAAATGTGGCTGGGACGAGGTGCTTGCCGATTTTGTAAAATCACATGAGGATAACGTAACAAAAATGCGGGAATTTGGTTCATGACCAATGCAGCCCGATGAAAGGAGCCCCGGCGTACAATCGGTTGTACGCCGGGGCTCCTTTTTTCTGCCTTATTTAAAATACCGGACGCCGCTTTCAAAGAGCTTCTGGTCTTTTTCAAACGGAACATTTTGATAAAGATTTTTACCCTTGCGCTCGGAATGGCCCATTTTGCCGAACACCCTGCCATCAGGGCTGGTAATGCCCTCGATAGCGCAGACAGAGCCGTTCAGGTTGTACGCGATATCGTCTGACGGCCTGCCGTTCAAGCCGACATACTGCGTAGCGATTTGGCCGTTTTCCATCAGGGCCTTGACCGTCCCTTCGTCCGCGACAAACCGCCCTTCACCGTGCGAAACAGGAATGGCGAACACGTCGCCCGCGTTTGCGCCGCTGAGCCACGGTGATTTGACCGACGTGACCCGCGTATAAGCCATATGGGAGATATGCCTGCCTATGGAGTTAAACGTAAGCGTCGGGTCGGTTTCCTTAAGCTCCGTGATTCTGCCGTACGGTACAAGCCCCAGCTTGATAAGCGCCTGGAAACCGTTGCAGATGCCGAGCATCAGCCCGTCGCGCTGTTCGAGCAGGTCGGTCACAGCCTGCGCGACCAGCGGGTTACGGAAGGCCGTGGCAATGAACTTTCCTGAGCCGTCCGGCTCATCTCCGCCGCTGAAGCCGCCGGGCAGCATAACAATCTGCGCCTGCCTTATCATTTTTTCCATCTGTGCGATGGTTTGTTCTATATCGTGCGGCGTGAGGTTCTTTACGATAAGCACATCCGCCTGCGCGCCTGCCTTCTCAAACGCGCGCGCCGTATCAACCTCGCAGTTTGTACCGGGGAACGCCGGGATAAACACCCGGGGCCTTGCCGCCTTGATTGCGGGAGCTTTCTGGTTCCTCTGCGTATAGCAGGGTATATCAAACGCAAGCTTCGGGCATTCCGCTTTCGTTGGGAACACCTTTTCAAGCTTTCCGGTCCATATATCAATCAGCTCATCGAGCGCAAGCGTTGCCCCGATGATGTCAATCTGCTTTTCCGCGGCTGTTTTTCCAAGCACATACTGCTGTACCGCGGCGTCAAGCTGCGCGCCGTCCTCCATTTCAAGCACCAGGCCGCCCGACAGCGGCGCGAACAGCTCTTCCATGGTAAGCGCGTGATTGAATGTAAAACCGATTTGGTTGCCAAAGCACATCCTGCACACAGCTGCGGCCGCGCCGCCCTCCCGCAGTACGGATGCTGAACGGATTTTCCCCTCCTGCATCAGCTTATAAACCGCTTTGTACATCTCCTTGAGCCTGTCCCACTGCGGCATAGCTGTGTCCCTGTCCTCAGGCACGGGAACAAAAAGAACGGCAGAGCCTGCTTTTTTAAATTCCGCGGATACCGTTTTTGATGCTTTTGTCATCGCAACCGCGAAGCTTACAAGCGTCGGCGGGACGTCGAGCTGCTCAAAAGAGCCGGACATGCTGTCTTTGCCGCCGATGGAAGGAATTTGAAGCTCCAGCTGCGCCGTCAGCGCGCCAAGCAGCGCGGCGGCAGGCTTGCCCCAGCGCTCCGGCTTATCGTACAGGCGCTCGAAGTATTCCTGGAACGTAAGGCGGGCGCTCAAAGGGTCGGCCCCGACTGCAAGCAGCTTGGAAAGCGATTCCACCACGGCGTACGCTGAGCCGTGGAACGGGCTCCAGCGGGAAATTCCCGGAATATAGCCATAGCTCATAGCGGTCGCGTCGTCTGTTTCTCCCTGCTCAAGCGGAATTTTTGCCGCCATCGCCTCCTGCGGCGTGAGCTGGTACCTGCCGCCAAACGGCATCAGGACAGTCGCCGCGCCGATGCTCGAGTCAAACCGCTCGGAAAGGCCAATCTGCGAGCAGACCTCGAGCCTGCCAAGATTTTCTTTAAAGGCCCGCGCCCTGTCCATACCGGAAAGGCACTGCGGTACGGCGCGCCTGTAATTCTTTGTTTCATCGGGCGGCGCGATAACCGCGCTTGCACGCTGCGTCACGCCGTTGGTATTCAAAAATGCCCTGCTTAAATCGACAATTTTATCGCCGCGCCACGTCATGGAAAGCCTCGGGCTCTCCGTCACCTGCGCAACCGCCGTAGCTTCAAGGTTTTCTTTTCCTGCAAGGGCAATAAATTTTTCCACGTCTTTTTTATCGAGTACGACAGCCATACGCTCCTGCGATTCGGAAATCGCAAGCTCCGTACCGTCGAGCCCCTCGTACTTTTTGGTCACGCGGTCAAGGTTGACCGTCAGGCCGTCCGCAAGCTCGCCGATTGCGACGCAGACGCCGCCCGCGCCGAAATCATTGCACCGCTTAATCATGGTGGAAACCTCTTCGCGCCGGAACAGGCGCTGGATTTTGCGCTCCGTGGGCGGGTTGCCCTTCTGCACCTCCGCGCCGCACGTTTCAATCGACTGCGCCGTGTGCGCCTTGGAAGAGCCTGTCGCGCCGCCGCAGCCGTCGCGTCCGGTCCTGCCGCCGAGCAGGACGATAACGTCTCCCGGAAGCGGCACCTCGCGCACGACGTTTTTCTTCGGCGACGCGCCGATAACAGCGCCGATTTCCATGCGCTTTGCGGCATAGCCCGGGTCGTAAAGCTCCGTGACCTGTCCGGTCGCAAGGCCGATTTGGTTGCCGTAGGAGCTATAGCCTGCCGCCGCGCCCGTCGTGATTTTGCGGGTGGGGAGCTTGCCGGGAATGGTGTCCTTAAACGGAACCGTCGGGTCGCCGCTACCAGTAACGCGCATCGCCTGGTATACATACGAGCGCCCGGAAAGCGGGTCGCGGATTGCCCCGCCAAGGCACGTCGCCGCGCCGCCGAACGGTTCAATCTCCGTCGGGTGGTTATGCGTTTCGTTTTTAAACTGGACGAGCCATTTTTCCGTCTTGCCGTCGATTGTCACCGGCACTTCAATGGAACAGGCGTTGATTTCCTCGCTTTCGTCAAGGTCGGGGATCAGCCCGCGCTTTTTCAAAAGCTTCATACCGGCAAGCGCCATATCCATCAGCGAAACATCCCTGTCCGTGTCCTTGCCGTAAACCTCATTGCGCGCGTCATAATAGGCGTTGAGCGCCTGTTCTATCACGCCGGAAAGCGCGCCCTTTTCTATATCAATCTGCTCAAGCCTTGTTAAAAATGTGGTATGGCGGCAGTGGTCGGACCAGTAGGTATCAATCACGCGCAGCTCTGTCACGCTCGGGTCGCGTTTTTCCTCGTCACGGAAATAATCGCGGCAGAAGCACAAATCCTCAAGCGTCATCGCAAAGCCCATGGCTCCGTAATATTCGCGCATCTGCTCGTCCGTAAAAGAATTAAATCCCTCCACGCGCTTGACGTCCTCCGGTACCTGCACCGCCATATCGAGGCTTTGCGGTTTTTCAAGCGAAGCCACGCGCGATTCCACCGGGTTAACCAAATATGCCTTTACCTTTTCAAAATCCTCGCCGGTAATATCGCCTTTCAGCGCGACCACCTGCGCGGAAAGCACCTGCGGACGCTCTCCCTGGGTTAAAAGCTGTACGCACTGCGCCGCGCTGTCTGCGCGCTGGTCGTACTGCCCCGGCAGGTATTCCTTTGCGAATACGCGCCAGCCGTCCTCAACCGGAAAATCCTCTTCATAGACGATATCCTGGTTCGGCTCGGAGAATATCGTACCCCGCGCGCGCGCAAATTCCTCTTTCGACAGGCCGGACACATCGTACCTGTTGAGAAGGCGCAGCCCTTCTATCGCTTTGAGTCCCAGGTTATGGCGCAAATCCCATTTCATCTGGGACGCCTCAACGTCGAACCCCTTCCTTTTTTCCACGAACACTCTGATTACATCTGACATGTTACGACCCCCATACCGTGTTATTCACTGCCGTCTATTTTACCATAAAGGACGGCATATGACAATTCAGCCGGAAAAAATTTCAAAGAATCTTTTCCGGCTTGTTCCTTATTCCTTATGAAATTGCTGGCGGGCAAAGACTGCCTTTGCCTCTTCCGCGTTTTTAAGTATCTCTGCCTGGAGCTCCTTCACGCCTGGAAACTTTTTTTCCGGGCGCAGGAATTCAAGCAGGCGCACCTCTACCTGCTCGCCATAAAGCTCGCCGCAGTCCACGCCGGGTACCCATGTTTCAGCAAGCGGCCTGTCGGCGCCGACTGTGGGGCGCACGCCAATATTGGTCACGCCGCAGCGCAGCTCCCCGCCAATCTCAGCAGCGGCAGCGTATACGCCGAATTTCGGCAGGATAAATCCGTCGGGAATCGGCTGGTTAAAGGTAGGCGTCTCCATCCTCCTTCCAAGCTGGTTGCCGCGCACAACCGTAAAGTCAAAGGAGAACGGGCGTCCCAGCATGGCGTTCGCGTTTTGAATATCGCCGTTTGCAAGCGCCTGCCTGATTCGTGTGGAGCTCACAGGCGCTCCGCCGTACCGCACGGGCGCGACCGTTTCCACAGGGATATTATCGCCGCGCGCTATCATCTCAAGCGCGTGCGCGTCGCCCGCGCCGCCGCTGCCAAAATGGAAATTAAACCCACAGAACAGTTTTCTTGCGCACAATTTATCTATGAGCACCTTCTTTACAAATTCCTGCGGGTTTAAATTCCTGACTTCCGTAAAGTCAATGACAAAGAGCGCCCCTATGCCGAGCCTTTCCATTGTACGCGCCTTGCAGGTAGGGGTCATCAGCGCCAGCGGCGCTTCCCCCGTCAGCAAGCCCTGCGGGCTGTTTGCAAATGTAAAAACCGCGGGAACAAGCCCCTCTTCCTTACAGGCCGCCGCGCGGGATATCACCGCCGCGTGTCCCAAATGGACGCCGTCAAAAAAACCAAGCGCCACGCTCGTGGGTGTTTCCATCTGTTTGAGCCTTGTATATATCTCCATGGACAGCTTTCGCCCCCGTTATTTTCTCTTTACTCTTGTCGTCGTTAAAGCCTGCTGATATATTTTCCTGCGCGCTTATGCCATTCACGACGCGCTTTACCGTGCGGAGCGCCTTATACAGCGGAACCACGAAAGGCCCTTTCAGGCCATCTCCGCTTCGTGTTCCCTCTTCTATCCCCTTTTTAGCCTTCCCTCGCAGCCGGATAAATCCCATGCCCCAGCACCCGTCGGGAAACAGGCCCGTTAGGAAGCTTGTCCCGCGGCAGTTTTCCTGCACACAACGGGCCGCCGATGAAACCCAGCCGTTTTATAAGTCCAGCCGCCCTGTATATATTTTCTTACTTTTTTCCGCTGAACGTGAAGATGTGCTTGACCTCTATGACCATAGCAACTACAGAAATAATAATCAGCGCGATATCAATCATCGCGTAAATAAAGAACGAGCCCTCAAGCTGCGCCGATGTCGGGTTATTCTGTGCGGTCAGGAAACCGACCACGCCCCCTAGCATCCTGTTAAAGGACGCGTCTCCCCCGCCGGAGCCCATCCCCATATTAATCAGGGTCGACAGAATAAGGAACACGATGAGCATTCCAATGGACACGCCGGTAAAAATCGGCTTAGTGGGCTTGTTGATAATGCAGTAAATCAAAACGCACAGCATGATGGTCGTCGCCGCAATGACAACAATAGGGTTGATGAGCATGAATACCACCTCCGCGGGTCCTCTCTTTTTTTGTTATGCCTGCGCCGCGGTCATACCGTGCCGCGCTTTAAAAGCAGCGCGGTTTTCAGCACAGCCGTCTGCGTTTTTGCGTCCGGAATTTGGTTTTGGAGCACCATCTCTACCGCTTGTTCGAGCGGTATTTTTTCTATGCTTAAAAATTCATCCTCATCAGGCGACGGCTGTTCAACACTTTCTACCCGGCAGAAATAAAGATGGATGATTTCCGCACAGTAGCCAGGGGAAGGGTATAGCTGGCCGAGCGGGTAATAGCTGTGCCCTACGGCGCCCGTCTCCTCCAGAAGCTCCCGCTTCCCGTTTTCAAGCGGGTTCTGCCCAGGCTCGAGTTTGCCCGCGGGCAGCTCGAGCACAACCTCGTGATAGGGATAACGGAACTGCCTGACAAACAGCAGCTCATTTTTTTCCGTAAGCGCGGCAACACAAACGCCGCCGGGGTGGCCTACGACCTCGCGGCTTGCTTTCCTGCCGTTTTCCAGCTCTACCTCGTCAAGTGTGACGTTGATAATACGGCCTTGAAACACTTCCCTGCTCTGCAGCGTCTTTTCAAATAATTTCATATAAGCTTCCTCCCTGCTCCGGGCCTTGTCATTTTGGGCGGCCGGTTCACATATCTATATAAGGGTATCGTATCCTTTCAAACAGCGCGTGTTTTGTCACATTTTACGGAGGTGACTTTTTATGACAAAAAACAAAGGGGTCTGTACCGGCGCCGATAACAGCCACCGCGCCCGGCTTTCAGCGGAGCTGGTGCGCCGGTACCATTTCTTAAAGCGCGGCGTCATCGGCCAAAGCCGCTGCGGCCGCGAAATTGAAGCGTTTGCGCTGGGCAGCGAAGAGGAATCCGTCCTCTACTGCGGCGCGTTCCACGGGATGGAGTGGATTACCAGCCTTCTGTTATATAAATACCTCGACTGTGTCTGCGCGGCGGCAGACCGTGGAGGCTGTGTTTCTCAAATTAAGCTGACGCGCTTTTTAAAGCGGCGTGGATTGGTCGTCATACCGTGCGTGAACCCAGATGGGGTGGAGATATCTCTCCACGGCGCGCAGTCGGCGGGCGCATACGCAAACCTTGTCAGCCATGTTTCCGGCGGGAAGACGGCGCACTGGCAGGCGAACGCCGCCGGTGTCGATTTAAACCACAACTATGACGCGGGCTGGGAAGCGCTGCACAAGGCGGAGCAAAAGGCCGGCTTTGTTTCCCCCGGCCCCACGCGGTTCGGCGGAAAACAGCCGGAAAGCGAACCCGAAACACAGGCAATGTGCGCCTTCTGCCGGAAAAACAATATCCACCACGCGGTCGCCTTCCACAGCCAGGGTGAAGAAATCTATTGGCATTTCGGGGAACACACGCCCGAGCGCGCCGGCGTTATGGCGACTGTTATGGCACGGAGCAGCGGTTATAAAAAATCAAGTCCGGAGGGGCTTGCTGTCGGCGGAGGGTTCAAGGACTGGTTTATCACGGAATTTAAACGCCCCGCCTTTACGGTCGAGGTAGGCAAAGGACGCAACCCCCTCCCCCCTGAAGACCTTGGGCCAATCTACGACAAGATAGAGGAAATGCTGACTTTATGCCTTATTATGTGATGGCAACGGGGCACAGCCCCCACATTTTGTATTTATTATACCAAGTAAGTAACAATAATGCAACGAATTTGTAATGTATCTGTAGTTGTCTCATGACGAAAAACATGGTAATATTTGTTCAGTGAAAGAAATTCCCATCCGCTTTTGATTACAAGCACACAAGGTCTGTGTATTATATTTTTTGGACTCTTCCTAAAATTGAACTGTAAACGGGTTTCCGTTTACAGTTCTTTTTTGTTTAAAACCCCCGGCCGGGGCTGTCCGCGGCGCGGGGGCGTTTTTTTATGCTTCATCCTTAAAATAAATGTCGTACCAGACCAGGAAAATATATATCGTCCAAACCTTGCGGCTGTTGTCCTCTTTGCCGCTGTAGTGCTCGTCGAGGAAGCCTGTGATGACGTCCGGGTTAAAGAATTTCTTCGCCGTATCGGAATGGAACATTTCCTTCACGATATTATAATACCTTTCATCCCTGAGCCATACGCGCGTCGGCACGGGGAACCCGAGCTTTTCCTTCTGCGCCGTTTCAGGCGGCAGATGGCGCATGGCAGCCTGGCGCATGGCATACTTTGTGTTCTTCCGGTTGACCCTGAGCTTTGCCGGCAGGGAGGAGGCAACCTTGAACACCTCTTTGTCCAAAAATGGTACGCGCAGCTCCAGGGAATTCGCCATGCTCATGCGGTCGGCCTTGAGCAGGATATCGCCAACCATCCATAGGTTGATGTCGAGGTACTGCATTTTCGTTACCTCGTCGTAATCCTTCACCCTGTCGTAATATTTTTTGCATAAATCCTGCGGCTTCGTCACAATGGACGGGTCCTTCAGGATGCGCTTTTTGTCGTCCGCGTCGTACATAAACGCGTTGCCGATGAATTTTTCCTCGATTGGGCGCGCGCCGCGCATGATAAACCCGCGGCCCTTGATATCGGGCAGCTTTTTTGCGAAACGGTAGAGCGCCATGCGCAGCCTGTAGGGCAGGAGCCGCTGGTACCATTTGAAAACGCGCGGCTCGTTGTATACGGTATATCCTCCGAACAGCTCGTCCGCGCCCTCGCCGGAAAGCACGACCTTGACCGATTCGCTTGCAAGCTTCGACACAAAATAAAGCGCGATACAGGACGGGTCGGCAAGCGGCTGGTCCATGTGGTACTGCACCTTCTCAATGCTTTCCCAGAATTCCTCTGAGGTAATCAGCTTTGTACGGTGGTCTACGCCGATTTTCTCCGACAAACGCTTTGCCCAGCTTATTTCATTGTAACGCTCCCCAAAATCGAACCCGACGGTAAATGTCTTCTGGTCGGCAAAATAGGTGGAAACGTAGCTCGAATCGACGCCGCTGGATAAAAAGCAGCCGACCTCGACGTCCGATATTTTATGCGCGTTGACAGAGTTTTCAAACACCTGCTCGATTTTATCGACGGCTTCTTCCTCCGTCATGCTCTCGTCCGGATGGAACTGCGGCTCAAAATAACGCGTCGTCGTGACCTTCCCATCCTTATACCACAGGTAATGGCCGGGCAAAAGGCAGTATACGCCCTCAAAAAACGTTTCGGGCGGCACCACATACTGGAAGGAAAGGTAATTGTCGAGCGCACGGTAATTAAATTTTTTCTCAAAGCCCGGGAATTGTAATATGCTCTTGATTTCGGAAGCGTAGACAAAGCTGTCCCCCACCTGCGTGTAGTGCATCGGCTTAATTCCAAAAAAGTCGCGTGCGATAAACAGGGACTTGTCCTTTTTATTGTAAATAGCAAATCCGAACATTCCCCTCAGCCGGTCGAGCAGCTTTTCTCCCCACTGCTCAAAGCCGTGGAGCAGCACCTCGCTGTCCGTTTCGGTTGAAAAAACGTGCCCCTGCGCAAGAAGCTCCTCCCTGAGCTCCCTGTAATTGTAAATCTCGCCGTTAAAGGTCAAAACGAGCGTTTGGTCTTCGTTGTATATCGGCTGGTGGCCGGTGCCCAGGTCAATGATGCTCAGGCGCCTAAAGCCCATGGAGATGCCGCCGTCCAAATAAAAACCGTTGTCATCCGGCCCCCTGTGGGTGATGACCTCGGTCATGTTTTTAATCGTTTCATCCCTGTCTATGATTTGTCCCGTAAATCCGCAGATTCCGCACATATCGTATCGCTCCCTTTTTCCGCTGTGGCAAAACATTATGCTGTCATAATTAAAAATTCTACCACATCGCGTGTGCCCTTGCAAGCGTTTTACCGCCTTTATGCAGGAATGATACATCCCTCCCAAAAAAAGGGAGCCGCCGCCGCAAAAAATGGGCAGGCCCTTTTGCGGCGGCGGCTTTTATCAATACTCTTTATGCTTTACGACCGCAAAGGAAAGCCACAGGGAAATCCCGAGCAGCAACACGCAAAAGGCCGCACAAATCAGCAGGAGCAGCGGCAGGTTCCCCAGAATTACATCGAGCCGCGCAAACGCCCCGCTGCTGTCAAGCGCCAATGCATCGAGCGCGCCCGTCTTGCCTAAGATAAGCGCCGCGCCGACCGGAAGCAATACCATAAGCATCATGACAATTCGTCCCTTTTCCGTCCCAAGCTTGAGCATGACAGGCATCAGCACAGACAAGAACAGGCAGCCGATGGCAGCCGCAAGCGCCAGCCGCAAAATCGTCTCCGTATAGTTGACAGGATAAGCCGGCAGGAACCCATGGGCGAACATGATAAACAGAATCATCAGTACAAGCGAGACGCCAAGCAGGATAAGGCCGAGCAAATATTTTCCTGCGACCAGCTTTTTCCGCGTAACCGGCATAGTAAGCGCATATTTTTCCCAGCCGGCACGCTCGTCGTACGCAAGCGCCGTTACCGGCAGCATCATTGCAAGGATAATAAAATAAAGAATTGCGAACATCTGCATGGCGGGGTTGAACAGAGACGCCGTGAGTAATATTAACTCAATCACCAAATAAAGCATTGCGGTCTTTCTGAGCACCAGCAAATCCTTTAAAACCAGTCCCTTCATCCTGCATTCCTCCTTCTTGCGCCGCCTTTGTCCTGCGCGGCGGTAAAATAGAGCATAATATCCTCAATACCCGCGCGGTCGACAACCAAACCGCCCGGCATTTTATCGCGCCGCACGAGCGCTTCCACGCCGAACATGCCGCCGCGCTTTGAGACAACCGCGCTGTCCGGCAGCTTACCCAGCTGCTCCTGTGTACACTTTAAGACGCCGTACATCTCGAGCAGGCGGTCCTTTTCCTCCGAAAAAACAACCTTTCCCTGATGCAGGAACGTGATATAGTCGCAAACCTTTTCCAAATCGCTTACGATATGGGAGGACATCAGGATGCTGTGCTGCTCATCCTGTATAAAATCAAGAAACGTATCGAGTATTTTATCCCGGACCACCGGGTCCAGCCCGCTGGTTGCCTCGTCCAGGATTAACAGCCTCGTATCGTGCGAAAGTGCGCAGGCAATGGAAAGCTTCATTTTCATCCCGCGGGAAAAATCCTTGACGCTCTTTCCCAGCGGCAGGGAAAATTCTTTGAGAAACGCCGTATATTTTTTTGTATCCCATGTTTTATAGATACTGCGCAGCACGTTTCCCACCTGCTTTGCTGTCAATATTTCGGGAAAGCAGCAGTCGTCCATGACCACGCCGATATTTTCCTTGAGCGTACCGCTTAATTCGCCCCCGCTATTCCCCAGCAGGGATATTTCGCCTTCCTCCCTGCCTGCCAGTCCGAGCAAAAGCTTGATGGTCGTCGATTTTCCCGCTCCGTTTTCACCGATTAAGCCCATAATACAGCCTCCCGGCAGGGTAAATCCAATATGGTCGAGCGTAAAACCGTCGTAGGTTTTCGTCAGGTTCCTTACGGCAATTGCGTCGTTCATATGTCATTCTCCTTCGTAAAAAAGCTTGAGCATTTCTGAAAGCTCCGTTTGTGAAAGGCCGCACCTTCTGGAAAGCGCGCAGGCCTCCTGCAAATGCTCTTCGATTTCTTTTAAATGCTGCTCCCGGATGAGCTCCAGGTTTTTTTCCGCAACAAAGCTGCCCTTTCCCGTGACCGAGTAAATGAACCCGCCGCGCTCCAGCTCCTCATACGCGCGCTTCGTCGTTATGACGCTGATGCGAAGCTCCCGCGCCAGAAGCCGCATCGACGGCAGCGCATCGCCCTCCTTAAGCGCACCGGAAATAATAAGGTCTTTTATCTGCGAGACAATCTGCTCATAAATTGGAGTGGCCGAGCTGTTGCTGATGATAATATTCATGCGCCGCCTCCTTTAACAATATTGTATATACTCATTATATACAATATGACAACCTTGTCAAGCTTTTTCAAAAATTTTTTCTTTATAAAATTTTCCATAAAAACGCTCTTTTATGAATTTATTCTTCCTGAAACGTTTCGTTTCCTTGAATTTCTTCATAAAACTTTCTATGTTGGGTCAAAAGGGCAGAACATTTCGCTGTTTTTCCCTTTTGTAAACCCTTTTCGTCGACAGGGAAAACCTCGTCGCAGGTTTTCCCTTGACCCTTTCCAGCCGAGTAAGGGGCTGCGCCCCTTACAAACCCCACACGATAGAAAACATGCTGTTCCTCGTTTTATGTCTGGGGGCGTAGCACAGATACTGCGGGACGTTTCTACACCCCGCACATAAAACGAGGAGCGACCACATATTCTACAACGCTACGAAGGATTCTTAAGGGAACTCTGGGTTCCCTTAAGTCGGCGGAAAGGTGAACGGGCGTCAGGATGCCGGGAACAATGCGCCAAATCATGGGCTTTTCTAGCTCTGGCTTCGTTATTGTCCTCCGAAGGCGCAAGCCTTCGTTCGTCCTCTGCCTCGCCATAACCGATAAAAGCCTCATGATTTGGTTCGAAGAAGTTTGAAAAGAGAAAGCTCCGCCGGTTGCAAGCAAAGCGAACAAGCCATGCTGGCGCATGGCGCGTGAGTATTGCGCAGATAGCGGTGGAGATGGCCTTTTCAAACCGCATTGGCTCCGGTACCCTGAGGCCCTGAAAAGAGGAAAACCACCGAAGGGGTTTTCCTCTTTTGATTAAACATAGAATTTTTATAGAGAAAACCTAAGAAATCGAAGTGTTTCAAAAAAATAAACAGAAATGAAACAGCATGTTTCAAACCAAAATAAAGGCTTGTGTCCACCCGCGATAAAAAACCAAAGCATTGATACAAAAATTCATACAATCGTAACACATATAAGGCGGAAATCTCTTAAAATATGGAGTGGACTATTGCCATTTCTATCGCGTTTTTCTTGAAAAATGGTTTAAAAATCAAAGGAGTGAGTGAATCTATGGTTGAGGTGAAAAACCTCGTAAAGCGCTACGGCAACCAGCTTGCGGTCAACGACGTGAGCTTTACCGTGGACAGCGGCGAAATTTTAGGTTTTCTCGGCCCGAACGGCGCGGGAAAATCGACCACGATGAACATCATCACGGGCTACCTGTCCTCCACTTCGGGGACGGTTACAATCGACGGCTGCGAGATTCTGGAGGATCCCGCGGGCGCAAAATCGAAAATCGGCTATCTGCCGGAAATCCCTCCCCTGTATATCGACATGACGGTTCGCAAATACCTGGAGTTCATGTTCGACCTCAAACGGGTATCGCTCCCGAAAAAGGAGCATATTGAAGAGGTCTGTAAGGTTACAAAAATAAACGATGTGGAAAACAGGCTTATTAAAAACCTGTCGAAGGGCTACCGGCAGCGCGTCGGCCTGGCACAGGCGCTGCTTGGGAACCCGCCCGTTATTATTTTGGACGAACCGACGGTCGGACTCGACCCGAAGCAGATTATCGAGATGCGCGCGCTCATCAAGGGCCTGGGGAAAAAGCACACCGTCATCCTTTCCTCCCATGTGCTGTCTGAGGTACAGGCGACCTGCGACCGTGTTATTGTCATCAACCGGGGCACGCTCGTCGCGGATTCCGCCACAAACGAGCTGTCCGGCATGCTTACCAACTCGAATAACCTTTTGCTACATATTATAGGGAACGAGGTCGCCATAGCAAGCGACCTGAAAAGCATAGGCGGCGTCACAAAGGTGGAGCGCATCCGCAGCGTGTCCTCCGACTGCACGGAATTTATTGTGCGTGCGGATAAGGACAAGGACGTGCGCAAGGACATCTTCAACGCCATGGCGCATGGCAGCCATCCAATCGTTCTGATGAAGGACGCGGAGCTTTCTCTTGAAGAAGCGTTCCTGCGTCTGACGAACGGGCCAGCTCCGGCACAGCGGAAAGGAGGCAGAAAATAATGGCGGCGATTTTTAAACGTGAATTCACCTCATTCTTCAGCTCGGCTATCGCATACGTCGTGCTTTCTGTTTACTTTGTCTTTTCCAGCGCGTTCATGTTCTGGTACTGCCTGACATACAACACGGCAAACCTTTCCCCCATATTTACAAGCATGCTCATCATCACGGCGATTGTCATCCCGGTTTCGACAATGAAGCTGTTCAGCGAAGAAAAGCGCCAGAAAACCGACCAGGCGCTGTTGACTGCCCCGGTGAGCATTTTCCAGATTGTTTTCGGCAAATACCTGGCGGCATTGCTTTTATTCGTTTGCTGCCTCGCTATCTACTTTGTATACGCAATCGTAATCGCCTGCTTTGTCACGCCCGCATGGTCGATGATTTTCTGCAACTTTATCGGCTCGTTTTTAATCGGCGCTGCGCTGATTGCGGTCGGCATGTTCATTTCTTCCCTGACGGACAGCCAGGTTGTGGCGGCAGTCGTGAGCATGGCGGCAGGGCTTGTTTTGACATCCTTTGTCGATATGCTCGCAAATATCATTCCGGTAGAGGCAGTTTCCGGCGTGATTACAAGTATATCTTTTTCTCTGCATTACCAGGATTTCGCAAGTGGTACATTCAATATTCCGGACGTTGTATTCTTTTTGAGCTTTATCGCGGTTTTCCTGTTTTTGACTGACCGTGCGCTTGAAAGAAAACGCTGGAGCTAAGGAGGTGGCATAGATGAAGCATAACGACGAAAATAAAAAGAACCTGGGCCAGGTCGGCAGCTCCCCCGAGGAGGAGGCCGCAAACACCCCGCAGGAAACGCCGGAGGATACCGGCCTTCAGGCAAGCAGTGTCGACGCCGCCACGCTGGACGCATTTTCAGACGACCCGGAGGAAGGGCTGTCCAGTGAGGAAAATGCGCCTGCGGACGGCCAGAAACGGCGCGGTAAAAGGGAAAAGCAGAAAAAACAGCGTTCCCACGCGTTCAAGCACGGCTGGCTTGCTATATTAATTACCTGCTTGTTCATCGCTGCCGCCATTATCGTAAACGTCATTGTTGGCGTGCTTGCGGATAAATTCCCGCAGATGAACCTCGATATGACAGGCACCAATATGAACGCGCTTTCCGAGAACACCATCGATTTCGTCAAGACAATCGACCAGGACGTGGAAATTACGGTGCTCGCCTCCGAAGAGGATTACAAAAACAACAACCAGTATTTCCTCCAGGCGAACACGCTGTTAAAGCAGTATCCCGTTTATAACGATAAAATTAAAATCAAATATGTAGACCTTTCCGCGAACCCGGCGTTTGCGTCCAGTTATCCGGATGACGACCTTGCCGCGGGCGATTATATCGTAAAATGCGGTGAAAGGTACAGGGTGCTCACAACGACCGACCTGTTCAACATGACGACCGACCAGCAAACCTACCAGCAGACGGTCGAGTCGCTCAACCTGGAGCCTGCCGTCACGACGGCGCTGCTGAACGTTACCTCAAAGGAACAGACAAAGGTTACCTTTATCAACGGCTTTGGCGATTACAACGCGGACGCCTACAAAAAACTCCTTGAAAGCAATAATTACGAGCTCACTGAAACGACGCTATTGACCGAGGACATCGACAGCGACACGCCTGTCGCCGTGCTGTTTGCCCCGTCCGTGGACCTCGACTCCGCCGCGGTACAAAAATTAAACGACTTCCTCTCAAACGGCGGTGATTACGGCAAAACGCTTATTTTTGTAGCAAATTCCTCTTATATGGAGGACACCCCGATTCTCGATTCCTTTTTAAAGGAATGGGGAATGGAGCTTTCAAAGGGTTATATTGCGGAAATGGATAGCAGCCATATGCCGAGTGCAAACAACCCCTTTGCCTCTGTTTTCGACTTTGCAAACGATAATTTCACGGCGGGCCTTAAAAACGCTTCTATCCCAATGGCTTCTGTATATACCCGTCCGGTGAACATCCTGGATGAAAAAACAGCCACTCCGCTGTTTAAGAGCTCAGAACAGGCCGCTCTTTACCCGTTCGACGCGGATGAAAGCTACGATATTACAAAAGAAGCCAAGTCTGCGCAAAACGCCGCGGCCATCAGCAAGCATACCGGTAACGACGCGGAATCCGCCGTCGTAGTTTTTGGTTCAAACGCGATGTTTGACTCTACGCTGCTTTCCGCAACCTCCTATAATAACAGCGGTTATCTGGTCAATCTGACAAACATCCAAACCGCCCGCGGGGATGAGAGCATTTCCATTGAACCGAAGAACCTGCAGGCACAGGAGCTGGGTATCCTGTCCTCACAAATTATAGGTATCTCGATGCTGCTGTTTGCCATCCCGCTGGCTATCTTGATTATTGGCATCGTGGTATGGGCGCGCAGGAGGCACAGATAATGAAAAAGACGACCAGAAATATTATCATCGCGGCGGCGGCCGTCGCCGTTTTGGTAGGCGTATTTTTCCTCGTCCAGCTCATCCCCTCCTCCAATTCCGGCAGCACCGGCCCGACCTATCCGACCGATGAAAACGGCGAGCAGTACGCTACCGACGCGAAGGGCAATAAAATACCCTCTGAAAAAGACAAGGACGGCAATATTTTATCCGCGGGCGTAGTGGAGCTTGAAAACAAGGGCCCGCTGAAGCTCAAGCAAATCGACGTGGAAAACGAGTCCGGTACGTTCTCGATTCTTGCCGAAACACCGAAAACAACAGGCTCGGGCGATACGGACGCGACCGGAACCTCATCGACAAAATATACGCTCGTCGGCTTTGAAGACGAAGCGCTTTTCAGCGGCCAGCCGGAGGCGATTGCAAACGACGCCGCCAACATGACGACGACGCAGATTATCGACATCACAGGCAAAAACCCTGAGGAATACGGGCTCGATAAGCCGCGCGCAGTCGTTACAGCCACGTTCGAGGACGGTTCCAAGAGCACCTATAAGGTAGGAAACGCCGCGCCTGCCGAACTCGGCACTTATCTGCAGTTCGGCGACGATAAGGCAATTTACCTGGTGGCAAACGATTCGGTAGACAGCTTCCTGTTCTCGCCGCTCGATTTAATCAGCAAGGAAATTACCACCGCCGCACAGGATGAGGACAACAGCGAAATCAAGACCCTTACCCTTACAGGTACAAATTTTCCCGATAAAATCGTAATGGAGCCGAACGACGACGAGACAAACGACGCGTATTATAAAATGACCGCTCCCAAGACACAGCCTGTCAACGTAACAAACGGCTCCTCTGTGACGGGTGCCATCCGCGGCCTTTCAGCAGATAAGGTCGCAGCGGTAAACCCGAGCGGCAAGCAGCTCAAGACTTTTGGGCTTGATAAGCCGGCGGCTGTCGCACAGGCGGTATACCCGGATACAACCATAAAGCTCTCCGCCTCCAAGGCGGACGGGGACGGCAACGTCTACCTGATGGTTTCGGGCAAAGACATTGTTTACCAGATAGCCTCGAGCAAGGTCCCGTGGGCGACTATGGATTACGACAGCCTCGTTTACGAATACGTGAGCAAGCCGAAGCTTGACTTTATTGGCTCTGTCGATTTCAGTGCGTCAGGAAAAAATTACACCTTCAAGGTAACAAAGGAAGAAAAGAAGGACGACACGACCGGCAGCACCACGACGGAATACGGCGTAACCTGCGGCAAGACTAAGGTGAAATCCTCTTACTTTGAAACCTTCTTCGACAGCCTCACAAGCGTCCAGAGGGATTCCTCCGCCGGCAGCCTCAAGGCAAGCGGTAAACCGCTGCTGACTGTTACCTACCACTACAACAACGGTAAAAGCGACGATACGCTCAAATTCTACGACGCGGGCAGCCGCAAAATTTTAGTAGAGAAAAACGGCTCGCCGGACTGTGTGATTTTCGAAACGTATACCAACAAAATTATCTCTGACCTTCCGACGATTGCGGCGGGAAAACGCGTCGATCCATCGTAACAAACCGTTTATTAAACAGGCCGTCCGGGTTACCGGGCGGCTTTTCTTTTTGGATTTTCCGCGCTTAAAGTCGTATCTTTTGCAACCGTGAAAATGTTGGCTTTTTGAACGGTGTCCACTATAATAAAACGGAACACCGTTCAAGGGGGCCTGTGAAAAACACTTTTGATGTAAAGGAAACCATCATAAAAGCGGCAACTGAATTAATTGAACAGCATAACGGGGACGCGGCAAAAATCACCTATCCTGTATTTTGAGCAGTTCGGCCTGTTTTTCAGCTACGATATGCTGGGCTATACCTTTATGCCGCTGTCCACATTTTTCGCAGGCTTGGCTATTGATGTGCAAACGAGGCCGAATAAGTGGCTGAAAGCCCTGCTTCTTATCCACGGCGTGTTTTTTATTACCTGTTTTATCCTACCCATGCTGGGATTGTTTTCACCCGGAATGGAAGGGGCAGGCTCGATAGGCACCGCTGTCCTTTTATTCTGGTGCGCCTTTTTTATTCCCGTTGGCGTGCTGTCCGCCCTGTATTTTTCAAAATGCAATGGGCAACAGGCGGCTGTTTTCCATCACACCAAATTAAAGCCGTAAAGAAAGGCCGCGGGATAATCCCGCGGCCTTTCCGTTTATTTATATCTAACTGTATTTTATGATTCCTGTTCCTCAGGGGCCTGTTCTGGCTCATCCGGCTCCGTTGTTTCCGCGGCGCCTTCAACCTCTTCCGCTTCCGGCTCCTCTTCTTCCTCATGCGGCGCCCTCGCGAGCGTGACAACCTTACTTCCATCCTTTACCTTCATAACGACGACGCCCTTGCTCGGCCTTGCGCACAGGCGGATGGAATCAGCCTGGATGCGGATAATGATACCGTCGTCGGAAATGATGATGATGTCGTCCTCCAAATCCACGACCTTAATCGCCGCGACATCGCCGTACTTTTTGACATGGTAGTTGGTAATACCTTTACCGCCCCTCGTCTGGAGCCTGTAATCGCCGATTTCAGACAGCCTGCCAAAGCCCGTTTCAGATACGGTGAGCACGTATGCGTCCGGTCTCAGGGTTGACATGCCGACAACCTCGTCGCCGTCGCGCAGCGTAATGGCCTTCACGCCCCTGGCGCCCCTGCCCATGGGCCTGACATCCGTCTCTTTAAAGCGGATGGCCATACCCTTTTTCGTCGCTACGAGCATTTCCGCGCTGCCGTCGGTCATCCTGACCCAGGCAAGCTCGTCGCCCTCGTTGAGCTCCAGCGCGATAATACCGCCCTTTCGCGCCGTATTGTAAGCATTGAGTGAAATGCGTTTGACCAGCCCGCGGCGTGTCACCATAATAAGGTATTTGTCTTCATCGAACTGCGGCACGCGAATCATCGACGTAACCCTTTCGTCCCCGCTGATTGGCAGCAGGTTTGCAATGTTCATACCCTTCGCGGTACGGCTGCCCTCCGGTATTTCGTAGCATTTCAGCCGGTAGACGCGGCCCCTGTTCGTAAAGAAAAGAACATAGTCATGGCTGTTTATAATAAACATCTCGCTCGCCGCGTCCTCTTCCCTGCGCGCCATGGCGGATACTCCCCTGCCGCCCCGTCGCTGGGTGTGGTACGTATCGACTGATAAGCGTTTGACATAGCCAAAGCTTGTAAGCGTCAGCACGCATTCCTCCTGCGGGATAAGGTCCTCTATATCGACCTCCCCGCTGACCGTCATGATTTCTGTCCTTCTGGGGTCAGCAAAACGGTTGCGCACGGCAAGCGCCTCGTCTTTGATAATTCCAAGCAGCCTTTCCTGGTTTGCAAGGATATCTTTAAAATCTGCAATTTTTTCGCCCAAAACGCGCAGCTCTTCCTCTATCTTTCCGCGCTCCATGCCGGTAAGCTGTCCCAGGCGCATCTGGACGATTGCCTGCGTCTGCACATCGTCCAGGCCAAACCGCTCAGTCAAGCGCTGTTTCGCCGTCGACGTGTCCTTGGAGCTGCGGATGATGGCAATTACCTCGTCAATAAAATCTATCGCAATTTTCAGGCCTTCCAGAATATGCGCGCGTTCCTCCGCCTTGCGAAGGTCGTACACCGTGCGGCGCGTCACGACGTCAATCTGGAAATCGATGTAATCCTGCAGCATTTCCCTGAGCGTCAGAACCTTAGGCTCCCCGTTTACAATGGCTAGCATGATTACGCCGAACGTCACCTGCATCTGTGAAAACGAATAAAGCTGGTTTAACACAATCTGAGGGGACGCGTCGCGTTTGATATCGATTTCTATATGCATGCCTTCCCTGTCGGAATGGTCCTCTACGTTTGAAATGCCCTCGATGCGCTTATCCTTCACAAGGTTCGCAATGCTTTCAACGAGCCTTGCCTTATTTACCTGGTAGGGAAGCTCCGTCACAATAATTTTGAAGCGCCCGTTTTTCTGCTCGACAATCTCCGCGCGCGCGCGGACGATAATCTTACCCCTGCCGGTCGCGTAGGCGGCACGGATGCCGCTGCGCCCCATAATCATGGCGCCCGTCGGGAAATCCGGCCCCTGGATATGCTGCATAATATCCTCGAGCTGCGCCTCCGGGTTGTCAATCAGGCAGCACATCGCGTCGATAACCTCCCCCATGTTATGCGGGGGGATATTTGTCGCCATGCCGACCGCGATACCGCTCGAGCCGTTGACAAGCAGGTTCGGGAAACGCGACGGCAGCACGGTCGGCTCCTTGAGCCTATCGTCGAAGTTCGGCATGAAGTCAACCGTTTCCTTATCGATATCCGTGAGCATTTCGACTGCCATTTTACTCATTTTTGCTTCCGTATAACGGTAAGCGGCGGGCGGGTCTCCGTCGACCGAGCCGAAGTTTCCGTGGCCGTCTACCAGTGCGTAGCGCATAGAGAAATCCTGCGCCAGCCTGACGAGCGCGTCGTACACGGAAGCGTCGCCGTGCGGGTGGTAGCTGCCCAGAACCGCGCCGACCGTATCGGCGCACTTCCTGTACGGCTTTTCCGGGCCGAGCCCCTTCTCATACATGGTATATAAAATACGTCTATGTACGGGTTTCAGTCCGTCGCGGACGTCCGGCAGAGCGCGCGATACGATAACGGACATGGAATAGGCCATAAACGAATCCCGCATCTCATTATTGATATCGACATCGATCATCCTGGACTGCGGCATAATGATTTCGTTGTTTTCCAATGAAAGACACCCTCTTCTTCTAATTTGTTGCTTCTTTGGGGTATGAATTTATGAAAACGGCTTTTTATTTGCCGGTTTTTACGTATTGACCCTTTGGGAGGGACTGCTCAAACACCTGCCGGACTGCGCCTATTTCCTGCTGTGTCAGCACGCGCTTGGGAATCGCCGCGCCGGATTCGCAAGAGGTATAAACGTAAAAAAGGATATCAGTTTCCACGCATTTCCACATTTGCTCCGGCTGAGCAGTCAGAGTACATCTATCCGTTTTTATTTCTATTCCCTGCTCGTTTAAAAGAAAAGCAATCGATAATTTTTTATTCTCCATTAATTCATACTGTTTTTTTGCCCTTTTTTTCACATCTGCCCGTAAAACGTATCCATCATAGTACAGGCAAAACGCAATTCCTAAAACCAATATGAAGATATTGGAAAAGGTCATCCTTGCTTGCATCGCAATATCCAAAATAGAAGCGAAGATACAGCATAACCCGGTAACGATAAAAAACAGCGAAAGCTTTTTCTGCCGCATCATCCGGGAAAAAATACAATATGTCTCGATTACCTCTTCTTCACTCAAAAGATAGCTTACGTTTATCCCATTTGCCATAGAGTTTTCCCCCTGATTATGCCGCGGTTATAAATTTTTCCACGTAAATTTCCTTTAAATAATCCCGCAGCATAGCGGCCTGTTCCTGGGTACACCGCTTTTTATTGATAATTGTAAACCTGCCGTCTTTCCGCTTGAAAACAAAGAACCCGTTATCCTCCAGGCACTCTGTTACATCCGTACGGTATATCTTCATATATTCGTGCTCGCTCTTCAATTCAAAATATTCCTTATAGAAAGCCCACGACTTTTCTTCTCCAATATAAAACGCCGTATCATATACCTTTTTCATTCTTTCCATATAATTTTCCGGCAGGAGAATCAAAAACAAAAAGGAAAAAAGAATAAGAAGCACCACCATCAGCATAGAAAACACAGGAAAAACCGTCACCTGGCGTGCCAGAAGGCTCCATACAATCTGTAAAAATAATATTCCTGCAAGCACTGCAAGGCAAATTCCACCGGTTTTTTTCTTTTTGCCGGATAATAAGTAACGGTAAGCTGTTTTCTGCGCGCTTAGATATTCCTCTTCGCTTAAGGCTTGGTTTTCCAGCACCAGAAACGGCTTGCTGCTATCCTCTATATACATTTTTATCCCCCGATTGCATTTTGGATGGCCTCAAAAATCCCTGGCATTTCCTTTTTTATGTTGACGGGGCGGAAGGTATTTGAGCTTACAAAGCCATGGCAAGTGCTGCCCACAGAAAGCAGCTTTTCGTCCTTATCCCGTTTAACGCTGTATTCAAATACGATGCGCGCCGCCGTAATTTTACTCACCCAGGTTTCCACCGTCAGCTCGTCCTCATAGTATGCGGGCAGATAATATTTACAGTTAAGCTCTGTCAGCGGGGTCATTACACCCGTTTCCTCCATAATGGAATACGGCATGCCCATGTGTTTCATAAAATCAGTTCTTCCGATTTCAAACCAGATGGGATAGACCGAATGATGTACAATCCCCATTTTGTCTGTCTCGGCATACCGTACCGTAATGCTGCTTTTCGTCTTCATTTTGACCACCGGCGTTTCATAAGATTACAGAAAAATCCTTTACTTTTCGTAAGGTCTCGTCCCCTTTTTCACAATGCTTTTGATTTTGGGAAGCATTCCTCCGGAAACAGCGCGTTCCGGAATTGCAAACAGCTGGCCGTTTTCCGTGTGGAAAATCATCAGGCTGCCCTTCTGCGAAAGCCTGCTTGTCTTGTCAAGCGGGATTTCCCACGTTGAGTTCTCTCCTGTAATTTCTATCATATCTTCCCGCACCTTGGCGCGGATAATATTTCCCTTTGCGTTTTCCTTTGCGAGCCTTCTCAGCTGTACATAGGGAACAATCCAGATTGCCGCGATGACCAGCAGGCAAATAACGGAAAAAATCAACCAGTTGTAATTCTGGCCGAAAATATAGGAAATAAAGAAACCCGCCGCCGCGATTGCCATTAAAACGGTATAAAGCACAGCCCTTTTTCCGCTGGTTTTAAAAATTCCCGCGTTTTTCAGGCAGGTATACGCTTCATCTACCGTCAATGAAAAAGACAACTCTTCGCAAAACGGTTCATTTTCCCCATAAGAGGCGTTTTCCCGCCGCGTTTCTTCCGCCGGCTGCCCGCAGTCAAGCTCAGATTCATAATCATTCACGGCCGTCACCTCCTGTCAACAGATTTCATCAAATCATTTAAATATCGAGGTTCTGCACATATTTCGCGTGCCGCTCGATAAAATCCCTTCTGGGTTCCACCTTGTCACCCATCAAAATTGTAAAGATTTCATCCGCCTTTTCCGCGTCGGACAGCTCCACGCGCAGCATTGTCCTGGAATCCGGGTTCATCGTCGTCTCCCAAAGCTGCTCAGAGTCCATTTCACCAAGGCCCTTATACCGCTGAATATCGGATTTTCCCTCGATGGTGGCCAAAATCGCGTCGCGCTCCTCATCCGAGTATGCATACAGGTGCTCTTTTCCCTTTGTTATCCTGTAAAGGGGCGGCTGTGCTATATAAACATGGCCTTCGTCAACAAGCGGCCTCATAAAACGGAAGAAAAAAGTAAGCAGAAGCGTACGGATATGCGAGCCGTCGACGTCGGCATCCGCCATAATGATGACCTTGCCGTAGCGCAGCTTCGTTAAATCGAATTCATCCCCGATTCCACAGCCGAGCGCCGTAATGACAGGCATCAGCTTATCGTTTCCGTAAACCTTATCGAGCCTTGCTTTTTCTACATTGAGCATTTTACCCCAAAGCGGCAGAATCGCCTGGAACCGCCTGTCTCTCCCGCCCTTGGCGGAGCCGCCTGCGGAATCTCCCTCGACGATATAAATTTCTGTCTCTTCCGGGTCCCTGGACTGGCAGTCGGCTAGCTTGCCCGGGAGCGCCGCCGATTCCATAGCGGATTTTCTCCTGACAAGGTCCTTTGCTTTTCTTGCCGCCTCGCGCGCGCGGGACGCGGCGAGCGCCTTTTCAAAGATTGCCTTTGCCGTCGCGGGATTTTCCTCCAGGAACGTCTTTAGCTTGTCGCTTATCAGCTTATCGACTATTGTCCTGATTTCCGTATTGCCTAGCTTTGCCTTCGTCTGCCCTTCGAACTGGGCCTCCTTGAGCTTAACGCTGATGATTGCCGTCAGGCCCTCACGCACGTCCTCACCGCTCAGGCTCTTGTCGTTGTCCTTTAAAATATTGAACTTCCTTGCGTAATCGTTCATCACCCTGGTCAGCGCGCGCTTGAAGCCTTCCTCATGCGTACCGCCGTCCGTCGTGTGAATATTATTGGCAAAGGATAGGATACATTCGTTATAGCTTTCGTTATACTGCATCGCAATTTCGACTGCGGAGGTATCATCCGGGGCGCTTGCCGCGAAATAAATGACCTCGGGATGTACCAAATCGAGCGATTTTTTCTTATGGATATACTCCACAAAGCTTGCGACGCCGCCCTCGTAGAGGAAATTATCCTGCTTGATATCGTCGCAGTCACGCTCGTCGCGCAGCTCGATATGTATACCCGCGTTTAAAAACGCCTGCTCGCGGAGGCGTGTTTCAAGCACCTCAAAATCGTATGCGTCTGTCTCTGAAAAAATTTCAGGGTCGGCCTTAAAGACGACCTCTGTACCTTTGGTTTCTCCCTTTCCGATAACCTCCAGGTCGGTAACGATTTGCCCGCGCTCATAGCGCTGGAAATATATATTTTCCCCATCGCAGACCTTTACCTCCAGCCATTCGGACAATGCGTTTACGACGGACGCGCCGACACCGTGCAGGCCGCCCGATACTTTATATCCGCCGCCGCCGAATTTGCCGCCCGCATGCAGGACGGTAAAGACGACCGTAACGGCGGGAATCCCCATTTTCTGGTTGATGCCGACGGGTATACCGCGTCCGTTGTCGTACACGCGGATGATATTGCCCGGCAGGATACTGACGTCGATTTTTGTACAGTAGCCCGCGAGCGCCTCGTCGATTGCGTTATCCACAATCTCATATACCAGATGGTGCAGGCCGCGCGGCCCTGTTGAACCGATATACATGCCCGGGCGTTTTCTTACCGCCTCCAGGCCTTCCAGCACCTGTATTTCGTCGGCGCCGTACTCACTGTCGGTTTTCGTGATTTCTAAATTATTATCCAAAGGAAACAACCTCCTCTAATCATACAAAACGAATCGCGCTTATTTTTTCTCCAGTTTTTTATACCGCACGGTATATGGGAACATTGGGATAGTGAGCGCAAGCAGAAAGGCGGTAACGCCCAGGCAAACCCATACCGTTATATTTTCAAATAAATTAAGGCAAATAAGGTTAACCGCTACCAATACTGCGGCGGCGGCAAGCAGCAGCAGCGCGCGGCCTTTTTTATAAGATACCTTGAATTTCTTCCCGCAGTTATGGCAGGCGATTTCTTCTTTATGCGTATTCTCCCTCACCTGCCTGTAATGGTAAACCGCGTGGCAGTACGGACACAGCGGAAGCTTCAACATCCCTTTACACATCCCAGCTTTTACTTTTTGATTCCGTTGGAAAACTCAGAAATATCCAGGTAATCCTCCTCCGCGGTATTTCCTTCCTTTACAGCGGGAATTACTTTCGTAGCTCCGCCGTCCATATCGTCGTCGATTAATAAAAATTCACCGCTGACCTGTGAAACGTTCGGAAGTACCTTCGTCGACCCGCTCGCAGGCGTAGGATAATAAAACCCGCCGTCCTTTTTTTCTTTTTCCGGTTTTGCTGAAGAAGTAGTCTTAAGCGGGACCAACCGGTAAAAAAGCGGTGTACAGGCATAAAATACAAGGAAGGGCAGAAATACCCACAGCATACCCCACAGGTTCGTATAATCCCCTATAACCAGCCAAACCGCCAAGATAACAGCCGATACGGCTATCGCGGCGATAATTGCCGCGCGCAGGGCCTTAACAAAATATATCGTCGCATTTCTTCCGCATTTTTTACAGGTATGCTCTCCCTTTTCTTTTTCCATAATTGCGGTCACATAAGAAACCTTCTGTCCGCAGTAAGGGCATTTTTTTTCTTTCATATCCCGTCCCTGGCCTTTCCTGATGAAATTGAAGTTTTCCACATAATCTCTGATATATTGTGGAAAACTTACTCCGGAAGAATTTTTCTTCTCTTTAAGAGTGTTGCCGTTGAAAGCTGGCTGATATACACGGAACTCTTCTTTTTTCTTTTGCTTTTACATAAAATAAAGGATTTTGGCAGCTCGTACGTTACATTGACGACACAGCCGCCCTTTTCCGATTTTGTCAGGAAGTTCCTTGTATGCTTCGATACTGTCGTAATATCGAGATCAAAAATCCCTATAATATCCTTTGTCCTGACCACCGTATCCTGTCCGAGATGCAAATACATTGCTTCACCCTATTTTTTTCTCTTCTTTTTTCATTTCTTCCACCGCGCCGTCCTTAATATAAAAAACCCTGCCGCAGTGCAGATGGCCAACAGCCGTTACGTCGCAGCAGGTTATAAAAACCTGCCAGCCGGCCGTTTTATTGAGCAGAAAATTCTGCCTCGATAAATCGAGCTCGCTTAACACATCATCGAGCAGTATGACTGGCTTTTCTCCCGTCAGCTCCTTTAAGATACCGGCTTCCGACAGCTTGAGCGACAAAACAGCGCTTCTCTGTTGTCCTTGCGAAGCATATATGCGCGCCTTCATCCCATTGATTAAAATATCGAGGTCATCCCTATGCGGGCCGTAATTTGTACATCCGGTATAAATATCCTCTTTCCTTGATTTCTCAAGCGCTTTCTTAATTTTTTCTGTCAGCTCCGGAATCCCGTCGCTTTCGAGCGCTCCATATCCCGATTGATATGAAATAACAAGCGCTTCCTTTTCTTCGGATATCCCCCGGTGGAACTCATATGCTTTCCTTTTGAGCAGTCCGGTATATTTCAAGCGCTCCTCTGCCAGCATCCCGCCGGTAACAGAGAGCTTTTCGTCCCAGATATCGAGCGTATCAAGCAGTTCCCTGTGACGGGGAATATCCTTAAGCAGCGCGTTGCGTTGGTTGAGAATTTTATTGTATCTGGAAAAAAGCATGGCATACCGCGGCTTTAGCCGGCACAGCGCCCCATCCAAAAACTTTCTCCGTTCAGACGGCCCATTTTTTACAAGCGTCATATGCTCCGGAGAAAAAACGACAGAAGTACATTTTCCTATTAATTCCGACGGAGAATTTTTTTTCACGCCGTTTAAAAACGCTTCCCTTTTATTAGGCAGAATATTAATTCTTACCTCCTGGATTCGGTCCTCCGCATAAAAATGCAGGGAGCTGCAGGCATAATCGCTTTCAAAGCCTATCAGCTCGCTGTCCTTTGCCCCGCGAAAGGAGCGAACGCCGTTGAACATCCAGATACATTCCAGAAGATTGGTCTTTCCCTGCGCGTTATCCCCATAGATGACATTGATTCCATCAGAAACAGTCACCGTATTATCCTTTAAATTGCGGAAGCCATGAAAGGAAAGCTCCTTGATTATCACTTCTGGCACACCTCTAACATTTTATCTTCATTCTGCGCCGTATCTCCCGCACGCATTTTTTTGCCGCGCTGGGTGCATACTTCCCCATTGACCTGAATTTGCCCGCTTTGGACAAGCAGCTTTGCCTGGCCGCCTGTTTCGGCAATCCCGCCGAATTTCAAAAGCGCGTCAAGTCGTATAAATTCATTATCTATATAGATTTTCTCAGTTTTCATTATTTAACCTCATCGGCACGACGAGGAATAAAAATGCGTCTCCCTCCGTCGGCACGATTTTCATCGGCGTAAGCGGGCCGTTTAGCTCCAGCTTTACAATATCCGTATCTGTATTTCTCAGAGCATCCAGCAAATACCGGTTATTAAAGCCAATTTCCACATCTTCTCCCTTGACCGGCGTTTTTATCGCGTCGTTTGCTTTGCCGATTGCTGTGGAGCAGGAAAGCTTGATTTCTTCCGCGTTTACGGTAAAGCGTATGGGCGACTGTATTTTATCTGAGGTCAAAAGGGACATTCTTTCCACACTGCCTATCATATCGCGCGTTACAACGCATGCCTCCGTCTTATTCCCGGCGGGAATCGTTGATTTATAATCGAGGAAGTTTCCTTCAATCAGCCTTGTAAAGATGGAATAATTTTCAATCTGGAAAACCGCGTGCCGCTGTCCTATCAGGATTTCCGTATTTTTCTCTTCGTCAGAAACAAGCTTCAGCACCTCGCTCAAAGCCTTGCCCGGAACAACGAACCGGCTGTTCTGTTCACAGGCGATGGTTTCCTTACGCAGCGCCATACGGTACCCGTCAACCGATACAATCCGAATAACATGCTCCTCAATATCAAACAGGGAACCGGTATAGATTGGCTTTGAAATATTATCAGAGACAGCAAAAAGCGTTTGTTTTATCATATTTTTGAGCAGGCCGCTCTGAATGGTGAGCGTATCTGTCTTTTCAAAAGACGGCAGCTCCGGATAATCCGCCGCCGCAATACCGACGATTTTATATTCTGCCTGTCCGCTGTTTATATAGGTAATAAAACGGTCGTCCGTTTCCAGGCAAACTGTTTCGTCCGGCAGGCGCCTGACAATATCCCCCAGAAGCTTTGCGCTGACAACGATTGCGCCTTCATCTGTAATATCCGCATCGATTACCGTTGTAATACCAATTTCCAGGTCATATCCGCACAGCGTTATCTGGTTATTTTTTGCTTTGATTAAAATACCCTCCAGTACAGGAAGGGAGGTTTTGGAGGATACGGCCCTCTGAACATTGGTAACCGCTTCAGCCAAAGCGCTTTGTGAACAAGTCAGTTTCATAAAATCACCCATTTCTAAAAAATAAAGAAAAAGAACAGAGATAGATTACTAGATTTTAGTAGTAGTAGTAGGGGGTGTCAACATGTGGAAAGACCTTATTTTATGGCATGAAAAAGGGGAAAACCGGTTTTTCCCTTTTGTGGGAAGGATGTGTACGGAATGTGGAAAAAAACGGATGCGCCATTTTTCCATGATAACATGTTGACCATTGTGGAGTGAATGTGGAAGAATATGTGGAAAACTCAAATTATCTGTCCCGTATATTTTTGACGATATCTTCCACCGTCTCTTTAATTTTACTGTCCTTGGCCATATTCTTTTCCACCTGCTGGATTGTATAGACGATTGTGGAATAATGGCGGCCGCCAAATTCGTTTCCTATCTGTATCATGGAAAGGTGGGTCAGTTCGCGGACGATATATATGGCGATATGGCGCGCGTTTGAAAGATTTGCGCGGCGGTTCTTGATGGAGCGGATGTCTTCGCTTTTTACGCCGAAGGTACGCGCAACCTCGTCAATAATTTTTTCAACCGTAAGCTCCGGCGGGGCCTCGTTGTTGAGAATATCGGAAATAGACTCCTGCGCGCCTGCGATTGTCGGCTTTTCCCCGTTAAGCAAATTTTTTGCCTTCAGTTTTTTTACGACGCCTTCCAGCTGCCGGATGTTGGTTTTCAGCTTTGTAGCGATATATTCGCATACCTCGTCTGGAATGTTGATATCGAGCAGCTGTGCTTTTCTTTTAATAATAGCGATGCGCGTTTCGATGTCCGGCGGCTGGATATCAGCAATCAGGCCCCATTCAAAGCGTGTGCGGAGGCGTTCCTCAAGCGTTTTGATTTCCTTGGGCGGACGGTCTGAGGTCAGTACAATCTGTTTTTTGCTTTCATAGAGCGTATTAAAGGTATGGAAAAATTCCTCCTGGGTAGATTCCTTGCCTCCGATAAACTGTACGTCGTCGACAAGAAGGACATCCGCGTTGCGGTATTTCTGGCGGAATTCTTTGGTTTTTGCCATTTGGATAGATTCAATCAGCTCATTGGCAAAATCATCGCCTTTTACGTAGAGAATATTGATGTTGGAATGGTTCTTTTTAATATCGTTGCCGATTGCGTAAAGAAGATGGGTTTTTCCCAGTCCGGAATGCCCATAGATAAAAAGCGGGTTATATGCGCCCGCGGGATTTGCCGCGACCGCCAGGGACGCTGCGTGCGCAAATTTATTGGAAGAGCCTACAATAAACGTTTCAAACGTATATTCATAGTCGGAATCGGGGCTTTCAGCTTCTTCTTTTTTATCGCTTCCGGTTTCTACCTCGTCTGGTACCGTCAGCTTAATTTTGATAGAGGAGCCGAATACAGCTTCAAAGGCTTCCTCCAGAAGCGTCAGGTAGCAGCGCGTGAGCGTCTGGCGGTGGAATTCGTTCGGCGTTAGAAGAATGGCCTCCCCCGTATCAAAATTCAAATCGATTGGCTCTATCCTGCTAATCCATGTTTTATAGGCGACGTCTGTGATTCTTGTCTTACAGTAATCGCAGATTACCTCCCAAGCCTCATGAAAAGACTCCATTATCATCTCTCCTTTTTAAAATTACGGCTAATTCAAGAGATTAGAAAACGGAACTATATATAGTATATATTTTACTTATAATATATAAAAATCCCACTCTTTCATTATCTGTTCTATTCTATCATAAATACGAGCTTTTTTCAAACTTTTTCTTTCAAAAAAAGAGATAGAAAGGTTTGCTTTTTTCTTTTTTTTCTGTTATTTTAAAATACAGGATAAAGGAAGCCCTGAAAAGAAAGGCACAATATCTTGTAAAAGCATAATTTAGCGGCTTGTAATGCGTGTTTTATGTGATTTCTCCCTACGAAAAAAAGAAAAATTTTTGTTGACGATTTCGAATTATTACGCTATAATGCTATATTGCAAGGTTAACACCCGAAAGGAGGGGTCTGCATGCTGAGAACCTATCAGCCCAAAAAGCTTCATAGGAAAAAGGAGCACGGCTTCAGGAAGAGAATGTCCGACAGCAACGGACGCAAGGTATTGGCTCGCAGGAGAGCAAAGGGCAGGAAAAAGTTGTCTTACTGAGATTGAGGCCACTTGAATGTGGTCTTTCTTTTTGTTAAGGCATGACTGCCGCAACGGCGCAAAAGGGACAGGCTTTGCATATTACGGGCGGGATGGCAGAATGAAAGAATCTTTTACATTAAAAGAAAACAGGGATTTCAGGCGCCTGTATAATAGGGGAAAATCCTATGTGTCGCCCGTGGTGGTTACTTATATTTGTAAAAATAGGAACCAGAATGTCAGGTACGGCATTACCACCAGTAAGAAAATAGGCAAGGCAGTGCAGCGAAACCGGTCCAGAAGAGTCATTAGAGCCGCATTTTCACAGCTGCTTCCGCAGGTGAAAAACGGATATGACTTTGTTTTTGTCGCAAGGACAAAAACGCCGTATGTCAAAAGCACGGAAATATTGCGCTGTTTGAAGAAACAGCTGAAAGAGGCGGGAGTTTTGCAATGAAGCGCCCGCTTATTTGGCTTATTAAGTTTTATAGAAGCTGTATTTCGCCGCATACGGCGCCAAGCTGCAAGTTTACGCCGAGCTGTTCCCAGTATGGGCTGGAAGCTATCGAGCGTTTCGGCGCCTTTAAGGGCGGATTTATGACAATATGGAGAATATTGCGTTGTAACCCCTTTTCTAAAGGTGGATATGACCCTGTTCCCGAAAAGAAAAAAAGGGTTAGGAAGTAATAGGAGGACTGCGCAATTATGTTTGATATTTTTGGTTGGATCGGCAGTATTTTCGGCTGGGTTCTATGGGGCGCCTTTTCACTGGTGCATGATTATGGCCTTGCCATTATTATCTTTACGGTTGTTTTGAAGCTGATCCTGTTCCCGGTATCGATTAAACAGCAAAAATCGATGGCGGCAAACGCCAGGCTCTCCGGAAAGCAGCAGGAGCTGCAGAAAAAGTACGGAAACGACAAAGCGAAGCTCAACGAGGAAATGAGCAAGCTCTATGAGAGAGAGGGCGTAAGCCCAATGGGCGGCTGCCTTACCTCCCTGCTCCCTATGCTTTTGCTCTTGGGCGTTTATTATGCCGTTATTAACCCGCTTACCAATACGATGCATTTGGCGGCTGATAAGGTAACGAGCGCAGTCAGCTATTTGAATACGCTGCCTGGTATTGGAACTTCGTTCAATAATTTTTACGGACAGATTGATATTATCAAGCTTGCGCAGACGACGCAGGGCTCTTCCTATCTTACAAATTATTTTGACGCAAATACGATTGCACAAATCAAGGATTTTGGAAACGGCTTCCATTCCTTTGGGCTCGACCTGTTAGGCCGCCCGAACGAAGGCCTTACCATTTTGATAATTGTACCGATTCTCTGTCTTGTAACGTCGGTTTTTACACAGTGGTTCACCATGAAGCTGCAGGGACCCATGCAGGGACAGCAGGGCTGTATGAAATGGATGCTTCTGCTTATGCCGCTTCTGAGCGCATATATCGCTTACACAGTGCCTGCCGCGGTAGGCTTTTACTGGATTGTTTCTACCGTGATTGGTTTTGCACAAACGCTGATTTTACAGAATTTCTACAGCGCTGGTATTATGGGCGCGAAAGCGGAGGCGCAGCGCGTTGCGCTGCTTGAGCTGGAGGAGGCAAAGGTTCCTTACAGCTATAATCCAAAGTTCGAAAATAAGGGAATCATCAACAGGAAAAAACAGGGGAAAAAGAAGTAATCGCAGTAAATTTGCCGGAATTATTGCAGTCCCATACTTTTTCAATAAATAAAAGACGTGTAAAATTACTTGGAGGTGTAAAAATTGTTAAAAGAGGCAATTGGGGTCGGCGAAACTGTCGTCGAGGCGCAGGAAGATGCCTGCAGGCAGCTTGGAATTGAAGCGCATGAGGCGGAAATTGAAGTATTGCAGATGCCGGAAAAGAAGAAATTCGGTATATTTGGGGGGAATCCGGCAAAGGTTCGGGCATATATTGAGGTCTCTCCGGCGCAGAGCGCGGCGGATTACCTGGATTCCATCCTGAAGGCAATGGGACTTAACGACATAACAATGGAAATTAACGAAACCGAGGAGGGCGCGGTAATCAACCTCTCCGGTGAAGAGGTTGGCTTTGTGATTGGCAGAAGAGGGGAAACGCTCGACGCGCTGCAGTACCTCTGCGGTTTAGTGGCAAACCATGTAGATAATACATATTTCCGAGTTACCATTGATACGGGCAATTACCGTGAAAAACGTGAAAAGACGCTTGAGATTTTAGGAAGAAAGCTTGCGTTCAAGGCGCTCAAGACAGGTAAAAACGTACCGCTTGAGCCGATGAACCCTTATGAGCGCAGGATAATCCATACGGCTGTGCAGAAGGTAAACGGCGCAATTTCGTGGTCGGAGGGTGAAAGCATCAACCGCCATGTTGTAATCGGGCTTGACCCCAAAGTACCCAGGCCGCAGCGCACAGGCGGATATAATAAAAACAGGGGACCGAAAAGGCCCTACAACGGCGGCGGATATAAGAAGGACTATAATAATAACAGGGACTTTAACCGCGACCGTGGCAGCCGCCCCCCGCGCCAGCAGCAAGGCGGCCAGCCTCCCGTGAAGAGGGAGCCCAGAAACGAGGGCGGTAATTTCTCACTTTATGGAAAGATTGAGCCGCGCAAGGATAACAATACGGAAGAATAAAGGGCTTCATCAATTTAAAGGAGCACCGCTATGAATCCTGCTTCTTATTTTTTACTATTCATCGCGCTTTTTGTACCCATCTTTATTCTCTATTCCGAGGAGAAGAAAAGAAACCGGATTTTGCGGCGCATCCGCAGGAAAAAGAGAGGAAGCGTACAAATGGACCAAGAGCTTTTCAGCGGATTTATCGGTAAAAATTGTATGATTAAAACGTCTGAGAACATCCAGGGCGAGATTAAGCGAATCGAAGGCAATTGGATGGAAATTGAGACGAAATATGGAAAACAACTGCTTAACATTGATTTTATTGAAAGAATACAGGAATATCCTTTTAATAAAAAGCGGTAAACCGAAAACGGAAGAAACTTCAAATTTTACGGGACTGCCTCCTTGCAGTCCCGTTTTTGTTCAAAGAAAACAGGGTGAAAGAGAATGGAGCAAAAAACAATTGCCGCAATAGCCACAGCCCAGGGAACGGGCGGCATCGGCGTAATACGAATATCGGGTGAGCACGCGTTTGCCATAGCCGAAAGGGTATTCCGGCCGGCCGGCAGAAAAAAAGTAAAGGAAATGAAAGGCTATACGGCTGCGTACGGCTCTGTTTACGACGGAGAGGAAAAGCTAGATGAAGGCATACTGCTTGTATTCAGGGCGCCGCACAGCTATACAGGAGAGGATGTAGCGGAGATTTCCTGCCATGGCGGCATTTATGTGACGAAAAGTATTCTCAGGGCCGTCTTTTCAGCGGGCGCCTCCCCCGCCGGGCCTGGGGAATTTACACAGCGGGCCTTCATAAACGGAAAGCTTGGCCTGACTGAAGCCGAGGCAGTAATGGATATTATCGGGGCGAAGGGGAAAAACGCCGCGCGCGCGGCCCTTTCCTGCCGTGAGGGCGCACTGAGCAGGAAGATAGATAAGATTTGTGAAAAGCTTACGGAGACAGCGGCGCATTTAAGCGCATGGGCTGATTATCCCGAGGAGGATATCCCGCAGGTATCCGTCGAAACGCTTTCTCAAAGCCTGAATGCGGCAATAGCGGCATTAGAAGAACTACTAAAAGGATATGATGCGGGAAAAGCGGCTTGCGAGGGCGTAGAAACCCTGATTACCGGCAAACCAAACGTCGGAAAGTCCACCCTGATGAACCTGCTCGCGGGCTGTGAACGCTCTATTGTGACGGATATTCCCGGGACAACGCGCGATATGATAGAAGAAACGGTTGCGCTCGGCAATGTAATGCTGCGCCTGAGCGATACGGCTGGACTGCGCAACACCGACAATCCTGTGGAAAAAATCGGTGTGGAGCGTGCAAAGCAGAAATTAAAAAGCTGTGGGTTGGTGCTTGCGGTGTTCGACAATTCATCCCCCCTATCGGCGGAGGACAAGGAAATGCTGCACCTTTTAGCCGGAACCCCGACGATTGCTGTCATAAATAAAACAGACTTGGGCGGAAGGCTCGAAACAGAAATTATCAAAAAGTATGTCGATGAGGTGGTGTTTATCTCCGCGGCTAACGCGCAGGGTATCGATAAACTAGTACAGGCAGTGGAAAAAGTTACCGGAACACAGGAATTTGACCCGTCCCAGGGGATTTTAGCGACAGAACGGCAAAGAAACGCGGTAAGTAATGCGCTTAAAGCTGTGGAAGAAGCTGTTTTTGCCCTGCAAAGCGGAATAACGCTCGACGCGGTAACCGTTTCAATTGAGGAAGCCGTTGGAACGCTGCTTGAGCTGACAGGAAAACGGGCGAGCGAGGAAATTGTACACCAGGTTTTTTCGAGATTTTGTGTAGGAAAATAAAAGGAGGAAAGCAAATGGGCTATCCGGCAGGAAATTACGACGTAGCTGTCGTCGGAGCAGGCCATGCGGGCATCGAAGCCGCTCTTGCGGCCGCAAGGCTTGGATGCAGGACAGCAGTTTTCACAATCAATATGGATGCGGTCGGAAACTGTCCCTGCAACCCCTCGATTGGTGGCACGGCCAAGGGACATCTCGTGCGTGAAATCGACGCCCTCGGCGGCGAAATGGGCCGTACAGCCGATGAATGTTTTCTACAGATGCGAATGCTCAACCGGGGAAAAGGCCCGGCGGTACATTCCCTGCGCGCGCAGATAGACAGAAGGAAATACAGCGACGTCATGAAACAAAAGCTGGAACGCCAGGAAAACCTGGACTTGCGCCAGGCTGAAATTGTGGATATCAGGCAGACGGCGCAGGCATGGGAATTAGAAACGCGTATGAACGCTGTATTTACCTGTAAAACAGTGATAATTGCAACCGGAACTTATTTGGGAGGACGCATTTTTATCGGGGATGTTTCCTTTGAAAGCGGGCCTGATGGAACCTTTCCGGCGGCTTTTCTTGGAAAGGCGCTTAAAAACCTGGGTTTATCCCTGCGCAGGTTTAAAACAGGGACACCGGCGCGCGTCCTGAAAAGCAGTATCGATTTTTCAGGGCTTGAGGTGCAGCCCGGGGACGAGCCCCCCATACCCTTTTCATACGATACGGAGGATTTGGGCGAAAACAAGGTAGTTTGCCACGTCAGCTGGACCAATGACGAAACAAAACGGATTATCTTGGAAAATATCCACCGCTCTCCCCTCTACGGTGGAAAAATTGAGGGAATAGGCCCCCGTTATTGTCCGAGTATAGAGGATAAAATTGTCCGTTTCGCCGATAAGGAGCGCCACCAGCTCTTTATAGAGCCGTGTGGGCTGAATACGGAGGAGATGTATTTGCAGGGGATGTCCTCTTCCCTGCCTGAGGATGTACAGCTCAAGTTTTATCATTCGATTAAGGGGTTGGAGAACGCGCTGATTATGCGCCCCGCTTATGCGATTGAATATGACTGTGTAGACCCCTTGCAGATGGATGCTTCGCTTGAATTCCGTGATTTTCCCGGACTTTACGGCGCGGGACAGTTTAACGGGAGCTCAGGCTATGAGGAGGCAGCCGCACAGGGCTTGATAGCAGGAATCAACGCGGCGCGCAAGGTGAAGGAAAAAGACCCGGTCATCCTTGACCGTGCAAGCTCTTATATCGGTACGTTAATTGATGATTTGGTAACGAAGGGCGCTTCTGACCCTTACCGGATGATGACCTCGCGGTCTGAATACCGCTTGATACTGCGGCAGGACAATGCGGATACGCGCCTGACCCCCCTTGGCAGGGAAATCGGCCTGATAACTGACAAAAGATGGAGCCGGTTTCAGAAAAAACAGGAATTGAAAGGGCTGGAATTTAAGCGGCTGAAGGAAACAGTCCTTCCCCCTACCCCACAGCTCAATGAAATTCTTGTTTCATGTGAAACATCGGAGGTTACAACGGGGATAAGGCTGATTGATTTACTCAAACGCCCGCAGCTAAGCTACCAATTGCTCTCGCCTGTCGATTCGGGCCGGCCTGAGATTGACGGGAATATTTTTGAACAGATAGAAATAGACGTAAAATATGAGGGCTATATCAAACGGCAGCAGAGCCAGATTGAGCAAATGCGCCGTTTAGAAGGCAAGAAACTGCCCGCAAAAATAGATTACAGTGGAATTACAGGCTTACGTCTGGAGGCGCAGGAGAAGCTAAATAAAACCATGCCCGCCAATATCGGCCAGGCATCACGGATAAGCGGAGTAAGCCCTGCCGATATTTCGGTGCTCCTGATATGGCTTGCGCAGCAAAAAAAGGAGGACGGTGAAAGCACATGATGCAATGGCAGGAGCTGTTAAGCGAACAGGCGCAGAAGTGGGGCGTCTGCTTAAGCGGAAAACAGCTTGAAATGTTTCGCCTTTATGCCGATTTGTTAAGGGAATGGAATGAAAAAATCAACCTGACAGCCATCACACAGCCGGAGGAGGTTGCGGTCAAGCATTTTCTGGACAGCCTCTCCCCTCTAAGGTTTGTGGATATTCCGCAGGACGCGTCATTAATAGATGTTGGGACTGGAGCGGGCTTTCCGGGAATTCCCCTTTTGATTGTGCGGCCTGATATCAGGCTTACCCTGCTTGACAGCCTTAATAAACGCCTTTTGTTTTTACAGGAGGTACTGGGGGCGCTTGGGCTGGCCGCGGAAACGGTACATGCCCGCGCGGAAGAAGCGGGAAGAAATCCGAAATACCGGGAAAAGTATGACTTCGCCGTATCGCGCGCGGTAGCGCCGCTCAATATTTTGTTTGAATACTGCCTGCCGCTTGTAAAACCAGAGGGCCGGTTCATTTCAATGAAGGGCCCCCAGGCGGAGGAGGAAATCCATTCAGCGCTGCCTGCCGCCTCATTACTATCAGGAAAAATCGAAAAAACGGAGAAGCTCTCTCTTCCCGATGGAAGCGGCAGGACAATTATCATAATCAAAAAAAATGGATGCAATAAAAAAATTTATCCGCGCCATGGGTCGAAAATTGCAAAAAAACCGCTTTAGGATTTATATTTCGACCAAATTGAAAGCAATTCAACGCAAACAAGCGAAAAGAGCTATAAAAATACAGCCACGCTTTGACAAACAACTGCCTTTCCCTATGCTATTATAGTCTTGCAATCAGGCTTGTCCTGTTGCAAATCTAATGCAGAGGGTGAGGCAGTTGATTTTTTCACAAAAAGAAGAGAACCGGCTTGTGGAAATCCCGATTGGAAGCATCAGGCCGAACAAATCGCAACCGCGGCGCTATTTCGCGGAGGACGAGCTGTGCTCACTTGCGCAGAGCATTGCGAACAACGGTATCCTACAGCCGCTGACGGTCAGAAGAATTTCCCAAACGGAGTATGAGCTGATAGCCGGGGAACGCAGGCTGCGCGCCTCTGTAATGGCGGGCCTGCAAAAGGTTCCGTGTATTGTTATGCGGTGCAGCGACAGGCAGTCAGCCGTTTACGCACTGCTTGAAAACCTCCAGCGGGCAGACTTGAATATGTTTGAAGAGGCGCGTGCCATCAGAAAGCTGATTCTTGACTGCAATCTCACGCAGGAACGCGTTGCAAAGCAGCTTGGGAAGAAACAGTCTACAATCGCAAATAAGCTCCGGCTGCTTCGGCTGGACGAGGATGAGCAGCAAAAAATTCTTGACAACGGTTTAACGGAACGCCATGCGCGCGTACTGCTCAAGCTTGACGGCGAGCAGAGAAAAGCAGCGTTGAAAAAAGCGGTTGCCGGAGGGCTGAACGTCAAGCAGACAGAGCAAATGGTAGAGCACATGCTCGAAAACGAGCTGGAGGGCAAGGGACATACTACGAAAATCATTATCAAGGATGTCCGCATCTTTATGAACACGCTCAACAAAGCAATCAATACCATGCGGCTGTCTGGTATCGACGCCAAAACTGAAAAAACAGAAAACGAAGAATACATAGAATATAATGTAAAAATTCCTAAGACGTCTGCATATAGGCAGACAGGCGGTAATATTTCCGCATAAATAACCCACTGGGCAGGGAGCTGCCCCACTAAAAATGCTTACGACTATCCCACTCATACCCATTTCCTTATCTGAACCCCTTATACCGAAAGCCGCGCAGTGAATGCTGTGCGGCTTTTGGTATATCTATCAATGTTTCATGTGAAACATTGCTGGGAGCCTGTAAGAGAGATAAATTAAAAAAGTAGGAGGGAAGCCCTTTTCAATTCCTTGCCGAGGTGGTATAATTTTAACACATCATGGTCAGAAGGAAAGGGGGATTCCGTTGGCAAAGATTATTGCAGTCGCTAACCAGAAGGGCGGCGTGGGGAAAACGACGACGTCGGTTAATTTGGCTGCTGCGCTTGGTGTTTCCGGAAAAAAGACGCTGCTTATCGATATCGACCCGCAGGGCAACGCAACGAGCGGGGTCGGCGTAGACAGGCGCGGCGTTAAATTTTCTACCTATCAGATTCTGGTCGGCGGCGCAAAGGCTGCCGCTTCCATCGTCGATACGGGCTTTCAGGGACTGCATCTTATCCCGTCAAGCCTGGATTTGGCGGCGGCTGAGATAGAAATGGCGGAATTTAAGCACCGGGAGTCCATATTAAAGAATGCCGTGTCGCCGGTGCGGGGAGAATATGACTATATCATCATCGACTGCCCGCCGTCGCTTGGGCTGATAACGACAAACGCGCTTTGCTTGAGCGACAGCATCCTCGTTCCTATTCAATGCGAGTATTACGCGCTGGAGGGGCTTTCCCAGCTTATGAATACGGTACGCCGCGTCAAGCGCCAGTATAATGAGCGGCTCGAGATGGAGGGCGTTCTGCTCACCATGTACGACGGCAGGCTCAACCTGACACAGCAGGTCGTTGAGGAAGTAAAAAAATACTTCCCGCGCAAGGTGTTCGCCACGGTCATACCAAGGACGGTGCGCCTCTCTGAGGCGCCCAGCTTTGGTAAGCCGATTATGTATTTTGATAAATCCAGCAAGGGAAGCGCCTGTTACCTGCAGCTTGCGCAGGAAATCCTGTCGAAGAGCAGATAAGAAGAAGGAGAACGGTAAATGGCAAAGAAAAAGGGCGGCCTTGGGAAAGGGCTTAACGCAATTTTTATGGAAAACGAAAGCGAAGACAGCAACAGCACGGTAACGCTGAAAATATCTGAGATTGAGCCGAACAGGGCACAGCCGCGGCGCGAGTTTGACGAAAAGGCGCTTGCGGAGCTCGCCGACTCCATATCGCAGCACGGCGTCCTGCAGCCGCTTCTCGTAAGGCCCCTGCTCGACGGCGGATATCAAATAGTTGCGGGTGAACGCCGCTGGCGCGCAAGCCGTATGGCGGGGCTTACAGAGGTGCCTGTCGTAATACGGGAGCTGTCGGATGGCGAAACGATGGAATTGGCCCTGATTGAGAACCTACAGCGGGAGGACCTTACCCCGGTAGAAGAGGCGCTGGGGTATCAGCAGCTGATGGACAAGTACAGCCTGACGCAGGATGAGGTGTCGCGCGCAGTCGGGAAATCCCGGCCGGCGGTCGCAAACGCGCTGCGGCTGTTAAATCTGCCGGAAGAGGTGCTGTCGCTTGTTGGAAATGGAAGAATCAGCGCGGGGCACGCAAGGACGCTGCTTTCATTCAAAGACCCGGACGAGCTGGACAAGGCGGCGCGCCTTGTAAGCACACAGGATATCTCTGTCAGGGAGCTGGAGCGCCTGGCAAAAAGGGCAAACAAGACCGCGCAGGAAAAGACGCCTGGATTGCAGGAAAAGAAGCTTTCCTATTATGAAGAGGTAGAGCTTGCGCTCAGGGAACATTTAGGGCGGCGCGTAAAGGTCAGCGGAACAAACGAAAAAGGAACGCTTGAAATTGAATTTTACGGCAGGGACGATTTACACGATTTGGCCCTGCTGCTTGAAAAAGAATAAATAAGGAGAATTATGCTATGATAGACATCAGGTTAATCAGGGAGACGCCGGACGAGGTCAAGGCGAAGATTAAAAAGAGGGAAATCAATCTTGATCATGTAGTAGACGAGATTTTGGAGGTAGACGCCCGCCGCAGGGAAGAGATGGGCAGGCTTGAGGCGAAAAAAGCGGAGCAGAACGCGGCAAGCAAAAAGATTCCGCAGATAAAAAAGCAGGGCGGCGACGCCACGGAGATAATGGCGCGCATGAAGGAGCTTGTTGCGGAAATCAAAGAGGGCAGCACGAAGGTTTCCGAGCTTGAGGAAAAACAGAATGAGCTGCTGCTAGCGCTTCCCAACCTTCCGGATGAGGCGGTATGCGCCGGCGGCAAGGAGCGCAATGAGCCGCTCCGCTTTTACGGGGAGAAGCCGGTATTCGGTTTCCCGATGAAAAACCACGTGGAGCTTTGCGAAAGCCTTGGGCTGATAGATTACCAGCGCGGCGCGAAAATTGCGGGCGCAGGCAGCTGGGTTTACAGGGGATGGGGCGCGCGTCTTGAATGGGCGCTGCTGAATTTCTTTATCAACGAGCATATTGCCGACGGGTATGAGTTTGTTTTGCCGCCGCATATGCTTAATTATGAGTGCGGGTATGTTGCCGGCCAGTTCCCGAAATTTGGCGACGAGGTATATTGGATTGCAAACCCAACGAGCAGCGACAAAAAGTTTATGCTGCCGACGGCGGAAACAGCGCTCGTAAACCTGCACCGCGACGAGGTCCTGCCATTGGATGAGCTGCCGAGGAAATACATCGCCTACACACCGTGCTACCGCAGGGAAGCGGGCAGCTACCGCAGTGAGGAACGCGGCATGATTCGGGGGCACCAGTTCAATAAAGTGGAAATGGTACAGTATACTGCGCCCGAGCAGTCGGACGAAGCGTTCGACGAGCTTGTGGGAAAGGCGGAGAGAATCGTGCGGGAGCTCGGGCTGCATTACCGGCTGAGCAAGCTGGCGGCCGGCGACTGCTCTTTCTCGATGGCCCGTACCTACGATATAGAGGTTTGGATTCCCAGCATGGAAATTTACAAGGAAGTAAGCTCCGCCTCAAACGCGAGGGATTACCAGGCGCGGCGCGGCAATGTAAAATTCAGGGGAGAGGACAAAAAACTCCATCTCGTCCATACGCTCAACGCGTCCGGCCTTGCGACCAGCAGGGTAATTCCGGCAATCGTGGAGCAGTACCAGAACGAAGACGGCAGCGTTACGGTCCCTGAAGTGCTGCGCCCGTATCTCGGCATTGACATAATTAAATAACGGAAATAGGAGGGCGGCGCTTGCTGCCCTTTCTTCTCTTGTTTTTTTCACGTGAAAAACCTAGAAAAAAGCAGTTGACAAACAAGGCAAACACTGATAAAATCGGAATAATATTTATCGGGCCGACGTTGGGCCCGGGACTTTTCAAAATAAAAAACGGGAGGAAAAACAAATGCTGAACACAGAGTTTGAGAAGAAGTTCGTCAAAGAAGGCCTGACGTTCGACGACGTTCTGCTGGTTCCGGGTGAATCGTTTGTTGAGCCGCGCGGAGTCGATATCAAGGCGAAGCTTACGAAGAGCATCACGCTGAACACACCGCTGATGACCGCGGCAATGGACACCGTAACGGAAACACGCATGGCAATCGCCATCGCGAGGGAGGGCGGCGTCGGTATCATCCATAAGAACATGACGATTGAGCAGCAGGCCGACCAGGTCGATAGGGTAAAGCGCTCAGAAAACGGCGTTATCGTCAACCCGTTTTATCTGGCGCCGGAAAACACAGTCAACGACGCAAACCAGCTTATGGCGAAGTATAAGATTTCCGGCGTACCGATTTGCCGCGAAGGAAAGCTCGTCGGCATTATCACGAACCGCGATTTGCGTTTTATGACGGAATATGATTATTCACTCCCGATTTCAGACGTCATGACAAAGGAACACCTTGTGACAGCTCCCGTTGGAACAAGGCTTGAGGACGCGCAGGAAATTCTGCGCCAGCATAAAATTGAAAAGCTTCCGATTGTCGATGAAAACGGTTATCTGAAGGGCCTCATCACGATTAAGGATATTGAAAAGTCCATGCAGTACCCGAACTCCGCGAGAGACGCGGCGGGAAGGCTCCTCTGCGGCGCGGCTGTCGGCGCTACGCCGGACGTGCTCGAGCGCGTTTCCGAGCTCGTAAAGAGCCAGGTAGACGTCATTGTGCTCGACAGCGCGCATGGCCATCAAATTAACGTCATCAATACGGTAAAACGGATTAAGAAGGCATATCCAAACGTTCAGCTTGTCGCCGGCAACGTCGCAACGTCTGAAGGTACGCTCGCGCTAATCGACGCGGGCGCCGACTGTGTAAAGATTGGCATTGGCCCCGGCTCAATTTGTACGACGCGTGTAGTCGCCGGCATTGGTGTGCCGCAGATTACAGCGATTTACGATGCTGCTTGTGCAGCTTCAAAATATGGAATCCCGATTATCGCGGACGGCGGCGTCAAATATTCGGGCGATATCGTAAAGGCGCTTGCGGCGGGCGGCAACGTAGTCATGATTGGCTCTCTTGTCGCGGGCTGTGAAGAATCCCCGGGAGACAGCGAAATTTACCAGGGCAGGCAGTTTAAGGTTTACAGGGGCATGGGCAGCCTTGGCGCAATGGGCAAGGGCAGCCAGGACCGTTACTTCCAGAGCGGCTTTAAAAAGTTTGTACCGGAAGGCGTGGAGGGCCGCGTTCCCTATAAGGGCGCGCTTTCAGAAACCATTTACCAGATGATAGGCGGCCTGCGCGCCGGTATGGGATATACCGGCTGCAAGGATATAGAAGAGCTTCATGAGAAGGCAAAATTTGTCCGGATTACGGGCGCGGGACTCAAAGAAAGCCATCCGCACGACATTCATATTACGAAGGAAGCCCCGAATTATTCTTTCTCGTTATAATAACTCTGTGGAAATTGTGGAAAACACTCTCCGCCCAGTGCAAAGACAGGCACTGGGCGGAGTTTTTCTATTAAAAATGGGCCTTTTCAGAGGGGAAAACTGCGTTTTTTCCACAATTCTGGACCGGAATTATTTTTTTAAAAACACAAAATATAGAGTTTTCAACATGGAAAAATTCAATATAGCTGTAATAATGTGAACTTTTATAACAATTGGTAGTTTACTTTTCACATTTTCCACAGTTTCATGTGGAAAACTCATTTTGCAGAGAGGAAAAACCATTGAAAAAGATGCTTTTATAGAAAAAATCCACATCTGTTAGATGTGGATTTTAGGCGGCGAAGGAAACCAAAATAGGTTACCGCGTTATATACGTGCTGGCTTATTAACAAATAAAAGGGGGGTTATACAGTAGAACCGGCCCTTGCGTAATAATCCGTATCCAGTATGCTTAGGTGGTCGATATTTCTGAATACGCCGTCCTTGAGGATTTCGCACCGCGCCGTCCCTTCATAAACGAAGCCGCATTTTTCCATCACGCGGAAGGAGGCACGGTTTTCCGACATACAACGGCCGGATATCCGCTTGAGCTTTAACATATCGAATCCATAGCGAAGGATTGCTTCAAGGCATTCTGTAGCGCAGCCTGCGTTCCAGCAGGATGGATTGATAAAATAGCATATTTCGGCACGCCGGTTTTCAGGAGAAATGTTTATCAGCCCGATATTGCCAATATAAGCGCCGTTCGTTTTGCTGAAAATACCAAATTCAAACCCGGTGCCATGCTTTGCGCTGTTTTTCAGGAACCGGAACCACCAGTCCACACGCCCGCGGGGATAAGGATGCGGAATCGCGTAGGTGGTATCATATATTCTTTTTTGAGAAACGACTTCCCAAACGGCCGCGGCGTCACTGTGCTCGTATGGCCGGATATAAAAGCGCCTCGTCTGAAACAAAGGAAACATGCAGCGCCTCCTTTTGGCGAAATAATCTTTGAATTGTAAGGTTATGGAGCCTTGTAATATCAGCAGTATGAAAACCATGTCAGCTTTTGATAAAAACGCGTTCTTTTTCATAAAACTGAAATTTTAGCAGAGAATAGGGAATGGGAGAGGAAAAACAAAAAACTGTTGACAAATGTATTTGCTTATAATATAATAATTCTTGCTCACTGCGAGCATAGATGGCGGAATAGCTCAGCTGGCTAGAGCATTCGGTTCATACCCGAAGTGTCGTAGGTTCAAGTCCTATTTCCGCTACCATACGGCCCGGTGGTCAAACGGTTAAGACACCGCCCTTTCACGGCGGTAATACGAGTTCGATTCTCGTCCGGGTCACCACATCGGAGCAAAGTGCGCTTTGCTCCGATTTTTTTTGTAAAAATATAGGAGCGTTATCTGCTTCCCATACCCTGTAAACCATTACGGTTTGCGGGGCGTTTTAATTCAACACCCGTTTTTTATAAGGATAGAACGGGAAGGGGAGAGTGGGTTAAGGCTCCTTTTTCTGGTCAAAATTGAGCGTAAGCCGGCCCTGCTCCGGGACAAAATGCCTGACCCGTACGCCTGCTGCTTGAAATAAACGCTTTGAAGCGCGCACGTTGTCCAGCTCTGCGTATTTGTCGTCAAGATAAATGACCTCGCGGATGCCGGCCTGGATAATTGCTTTGGCGCAGCCGCTGCACGGGAATAGCGAAACATAAATTTTTGCGCCGTTTAAATTCCTGCCCTGCGCGCCGACGATTGCGTTGAGCTCCGCACACATGACATAAGAATATTTTGTGTCAAAATCGCTTCCCTCGCGCTCCCATGGAAAATCTTCATCCCGGCATCCGCGGGGCAGGCCGTTATAGCCGCTCGACAGGATGATATTTTCTGGATAACCATGCAGCCCTGTGCTTACGATGCAGGCGCCGACCTGGGTATGCGGGTCCTTGCTGCGCTGTGCGGAAAGAAGGGCGATTCCCATAAAATAGGTATCCCAGGAAATATAGTCCATCCGTTTCATATTGAAACCTCTTTTCTAAGACTTATCTTAAACAGAAATGCTTATATTAAATGAATGCAGCCCGACAAAGCAAATATATGCGCCCGGCAGGCCTGAAATACCGGCAGCGGTTTTTACACAGTGGTAAGGCAGATTAGGGGCAAGGTTTTGGAACACACTGTTAACCAATTCAGGAAAGGCAGCGGCTTGTATGAACCGTAATAATAAGCGTCCTCCGCTTAAAATTATTCTACCCCTATATTTTAGCATAAAAAGTCGAAAAATAGGATATTTGATTAGGCAGGAAAGGAAATTTTATCCTGACAGAAAAAAGCGGCGAAGGTTTTTCCATTTAGAACACATTATAATTTTATCACGGTTTGGGCAAAAAGAGTTGGTAGGAGAAATATTTTCTCCTAAATAAGAGGATAACAATTAAAACGGGCAAGAAAAAAGTCCCGCACAGCGGAACTTTAAAGTTTTAACAGATTCATTGGAAAAGAAAAGGTTACGGTGCCTGAGCCGGTGATATACAGAAGGTTATCTATATTATAAGGGGCCTTTCTGAATTTGACGCCCCGTTATAAAGGGAAACTCCATAAATCGGCAAGTATTTTCAATTGTACATACGCAACAGCCAGGGGAACCGCGGCGGTGAACAGATCAAATAGGGTCGATTGATACTTGCCGCCGGGCAATCGTGCCAGCAGTACAAACGGCCTGCCAAATGCGTCCTTATGGAACTGGCAGCCTGAAAACATGAACATAAACGAGGCGAGCAGGTTACACAGCGCAGACAAGAAGAAGGTCGGAACAGATATTATCTTTATCCATCCAAATATAAGATGCAGCAACAGCGCTGTGGGATAAAGGACTGTAAAAACCCGGTTAATAAAATAGATTGCTCCCAGGCCGTATTTTTCATGGAGCGCCTGATACCACCAGAAGTTTGCCTTTCCCTTTTTCAGCTTTCTTATCATGGTTTTACTGATTCTTTTTTGCCGCAGCCAAATATCGGCTGCGCCGCGGAACAAGGCGTAATAAAGAGGCGGGAGGCATAAAAGCAGAAGATATAAGAAATAAAAGGAAACCATGCGTTTGTCAAACAGAGCGGAAAATTCGACGTCAAACAGCGGCAAAAGGCTCGCGGCGACCATAGCGGCGCCGACCGTAAAGGACAGCATTGTCAAAAGATGGCCAAGATATTGTTCCATCCACGCGGCGGCGATATTATATAGCCCGATTCCAAAAACAAACGCGCCCGCAAATCCAAGCATCAGCCAGGGGCTGTTTGGCGCATGGAAAACACCGCCGGCAATTACCAAATAAAGAAAGGGCGGCAGCAGCATTGAAATCGCCGCGCAGGTCGTTATGATTCTATATTCGCGCGGATGTTCCGCCCGAAACCGGGTACTTCCGGCTGGCGAAAAAAAACGCAGCCCGCCCTTTGGCCATGTTTTATTGAATTTTGGCTTGAGTTGGTTTCCCACGCGAACCACCCTCCTATAAAAACCTTTCGTTCTATCATAGCATAGATTTACGCGGGAATCAAAAAAGCCAGGCCGGATATTAGCCATCCAAAACGGCGCGTTGGCCGGGGAGCAAAGCCGGCTGTTCCTACATGCTGCGCCAGATATAAAAAACGGTTGAAAAAGGCCTCCGCAAGGAGCGCGCGAAATGCAACCGCCGTTTATTATGGATAGGTGATGAAAAACCTGTTTTATTTATTTGCAGTGTGCGCGGTGTACTTCTCCTTATTATGAAAGGTTTTTATGCGTTTTTGTTTGTTTTGGTACATTTTTTCATCGGCACGCCAAATCAGCTGGTCAATGATGTCCGCCTGGTCATGCTCATATTTTTCATATCCTGCGCTAACCGAAACCTGGTACGGCAAATCCTTTGATAAAATAGAAAACAAAAGAAGTCGACTGTATAAACAATCGACTTCTTTTGTTTTTTGTGGTGCCGCTGACCGGACTTGAACCGGTACGGAGTCGCCCCCGAGGGATTTTCTTACTACTCTATGTTGCCATAGCCGCCCGTATTGGGCGTTGTAGTCTGGACTTTATCTTCACCTTAGATATTTTCCTTAGGTGCGCGCCGTCAAGTCTCTACACGTTCCTAGAGGGGGAGCCCCTTAGGCTTCGCTCGGTATTGTCCCCTATGGGGGAGTTCCACCGAATTTGACGCGATTCACACGGACAGTTTCCCGTTCCGGTGCTCAAATTCTAAGTCCCTTGTGTCTGCCTATTCCACCACAGCGGCATATCTTTGCAGCCATATCCAAGGATTGACAACGGGTATTATAGCATGAGGATTAGGAAAAATCAAGACGAAACCCGCCGGCGGGCAAAAAACAACCGCCGGCGGGAACGGCCAACCTGGTTTTTTCAATAAACAAAAAGAAAAACCGTTCGCGTTATTCCTTCGCAAGGAAGGCCGCGCCGATAATGCCGGCGTCATTGCCGAGCTCCGCCGTACAGATAACCGTCTGTTTGTCGTTGTGCTTGGTATAGCGTTCCTGCTCTACCAGCGTGCGCAGGGGGGAGAGCAGCGTCTCGCCCTCGCGGCTGATGCCGCCGCCGATACATAGTACATCCGGCTGGAATATATTGATTGCGTTGACGATACCGCACGCAAGGTAGGAAATATACTTTTCCACAACCGCGGTTCCTGCGGCGTCGCCCGCGCGCATCGCGTTAAAGGCGGTCAGGCCGCTTACCTTGTTCAGGTCGCCGTTTACCTGCTTAAGCATATAGGACGAATCAGGCCGTTCGGATAAGATTGCCTCCTTCGTCATATTGATTAGCCCGGTGGCGGAAGAATACGTTTCCCAGCAGCCTTTTCTTCCGCAGGTGCAGTCCCTTCCGTTATATACGATAACCATATGGCCCATCTCCGCGCCCGCATAGTTGGAGCCGCTGTAAATTTTCCCATTGATAATAATGCCCGCGCCTACGCCAGTGCCGAGCGTAATCGCGATAGCGTTTGTAGCTCCCTTCGCGGCGCCCGCCAGGAACTCGCCATACGCAGCCGCGTTCGCGTCGTTTTCTATCAAGACCTTTTTGCCCAGGCGCTCCTCCATCATTTTGACGATTTCCCAGTTATGCAGGAACAGATTCGTGGAAAACTCAACAATTCCGGTTTTTGGATTGACAGCGCCCGGCACGCCGATTCCGACAACCTCAATATCATCCATCGTCAGCTTTGCCTTTTTCAGCGCGCGTTGGGCCATCAGCGCCATAGAATCACAAATTTCAGATTCAGGGCGGGGCACGGCGGTTTTACAGTCCGCCTTCGCAACAATTTTATACTTTTCATCGACGACGCCGGCGACAATGTTTGTACCGCCCAAATCGATACCCAGATAATACATAAATGAACCTCCTGCATGTTAAATGTTCTTACAGCACCGCAGGGAACCATCCCCGGGAATCATGTGACAACATTATAGCATATCGTAAATTTGTTATAAAGAGCTTGAATAAAAAAATTATTAATTTATATTCTTTTGCTAATTTAGTGTACCCCAAAATAGAACAATTGAACAGCTGTTTTAACGCCGCGCGCAAATACCGGTTGCGTAATTTGTGGAATATTCAGCGGCTTCCGGTGCGGTATGCCATTCACAGCCGACGCAGGGCAAATCATTGGCAAAGACGGAATGACTCCCTTTCGTGTTATCATTCAAAAAGGGAACCATGATTTTATTTTTTTCTCGGTTTCTCCATCTAATACGCTAAGCAGGCATGATTCAGGCCACAAAAAAGGGGGCTGAAAGCATGTCGCTTTCTTTTCCTATATATAAGGAAAAGAAAAGACGGCTCTTGTCCATTTATATTCCTGTACATGGGATAAAATGAAAAAAATTTAAAAATAGGGAACGAGTATTTAAGAGATTAGACGAGTAAATGGAAGATTTAAAGAGATAATAAACAGATAAATTAAATTCATAGCAAAAAAGTGTTGACTTGGAAAGGGCGCTGTGCTATTATCTATTTTGCAGCTCAGCGCCCGGCGGGAAACCGCGGCACGGGCGGCTTGAAGATACAAAGAACAGGAGGAATAAGCATGTCCACATATATGGCGAAAAAAGGCGAAGTCGAGCGCAAGTGGTATGTAATCGATGCGGCGGGCAAGCCCCTTGGCCGTGTAGCAGCCCAGGCTGCCACCTTGCTCAGAGGCAAAAACAAGCCCACGTTTACCCCGCATGTCGACTGCGGCGACCATGTTATCATCATCAACTGCACGGACGTTGTTTTAACCGGAAAAAAGCTCACACAGAAGTACTACTACCGCCACACGGGTTATATCGGCCATCTTAAGGCGACCAGATACGACACCCTCATGGCGCAGAAGCCTGAAAAGGCGATGGAGCTTGCGGTCAAGGGAATGATTCCGTCAAATACCATCGGCAGGGCGGCTATGCTCAGGCTGAAGGTTTACGCAGGCTCCGAGCATAAGCACCAGGCGCAGAAGCCTGAAATTTTAGATTAAGGAAGGAGGCACTTTACATGTACGATAAAGCACCCTATTTTTACGGCACAGGCAGAAGGAAAAGCTCCGTTGCCAGAGTCAGACTCTATCAGGGAACAGGTAAAATCACCATTAACGACAGGGATATCGACGATTATTTCGGTCTGGAAACATTAAAGCTGATTGTAAGACAGCCTCTTGCCTTGACCGAGACAGGCGAGAAGTTCGACGTAGTCTGCAGAGTAGCGGGCGGCGGCGTAACAGGCCAGGCGGGCGCAATCCGCCACGGTATCTCCAGGGCGCTGCTCCAGTATGACAGCGAGGCTCTGAGAGGCAAACTGAAAAAAGCCGGGTTCCTCACTCGTGACCCGAGAATGAAGGAACGTAAGAAATACGGTCTTAAGGCGGCCCGTAGGGCGCCGCAGTTCTCCAAGAGATAATCTGGGACGGGAAAGAGATTATTTCAGCGGCGCATTCTTACCGCCGTTTGGCGAACTGAATATATATAAGCTTGAAATAGAAAGAATTCACATCAACGAACGGAAAAGAAGAGGCGCTTTCGGCATGGGTCCGAAAGCGCCCTCTTCTTTTTTTGGGCCTGTTTTCCCGAGAGCCCTGTGACAGGTTTGATTCATCCGTTACACCGATGTTACAAATCATTTGCTAACCTTATCAGGAGAGGAATTAATTAGGACGTTTTTTTGGAATATGCTTTCTGCCCCACGCGTATAATTTTTCAAAAAAAGGAAAAACGAACATTTATTTGTTTTGGTTTTTTCTTTTAAAAACGACAAAATACGTGCCAAAAATGGCTTTGTAATGGGATTTTTAGACTGCCCCTGCTATTCATTTTATGCGGTAAAGATTCATCTGATACACGAATGTAATGAATGGTTACCGGTTTGTAACCGTTCTTTTTTCACATTTTGCACAGAAAAAGAAAACTAATTTCTAATTAAGAAAAATAAAACCTCGAATTTCTTGAAATCTTTCACAAAAATTTGCCCTTCCGTCTTTTTTCGTCAAAAAAATTTTGGAGAATTATACAAAAAAACAGTTGCTTCTCTGTTTGACATCACGAAAGCACGCTCATATAATGCAAAGCAGTAGGACAAATACCGATAAGTCCTTTGCCGGCTGGTAAATCCACTCTTTCTGAAAAAGAAGGAATCAGGTTGGACCGGCAAATACAAGACGATAAGGAGTTCTATATTTTTATGTTTATTACCGCTATGGACAGCAAAAGTAAGAAAGCGGCTTACTTTAAAAGGGCGCTCGCGCTTATTTTAATGAGCCTGATTTTCATTACCTCAGCCTTTTCAGTAGCAGCATTAAGCAGAACAGCAGTGATTACAGCAGACGGTAAGGAAATGACCGTAACGACAATGAGCACGAATACGGACGATATACTGGAGCAGGCAGGCATTGACCTCTCCCTGTATGACGAGGTTGTCCGTACTGAAAATGAAAACAACAGTATTTATATTGTAGTAAACAGGGCGTTCCCTGTTTCCCTTACGGCAGACGGCATGATTCAGTATATTACGATGACGGGCGGTACCGTCGCGGACGTACTGGAAAAGGCGGGCGTTGCGCTCGACGAGAAAGTGGCCGTTACGCCTGACGCAGCCCAAGAGGTTACGGCGGAGACAAAAATTGTCGTAAGCCCGAAGATTGCCGTTTCGGTGACAGCCGACGGAAAAACAAAGAATGGCTATGTGGCGCAGGGCGTTACTGTTGAGGCAGCAATCGCGGCGCTCGGCATAGAGCTTTCTAAAAACGATAAGGTAAGCGAACCGCTTGAGGCACGCGCTGCGGACGGCATGAAAATAACGATTGGCCGTGTTGCGTATAAGACCGTTACCAAAACGGAAAAAATCGCTTACAGCGTGAATGAAACAAAGACGAACGACCTCTATGAGGGCGAGACAAAGGTAACGAAGCAGGGTGTGGACGGCAAACAGCAGCTTACCGTGAAGCAGCAGCTCCTTGACGGCAAGGTCGTGGAGGAGAAGGTTACTGCAAAGAAGGTGCTTGAAAAGCCCGTCGCGCAGGAGGTTCTCGTCGGAACAAAGAAAAAAGCCGTACAGCAGAGCTCCGGCGCCGGCGTCCCCGTTTCGGCAAGCAATGGCGTCCTCTATGACGCAAACGGCAACCAGGTTTCCTACTCAAATGTACTTTACGGTTCCGGGACAGCTTACTATGCGCCTCCGGGCGCGCTGACCGCGACTGGCGTCCCCGCTTATGTAGGCGGCGTGGCGGTTAACCCGAACATCATCCCCTATGGGACAAAGATGTATATTGTCAGCGAGGATGGCTTTGTATACGGCTATGCGACGGCAATCGATACGGGCGGAGCGCTGATGGACGGTTCCGCGATTGTCGATGTTTATTATCCGACCTACGACGACTGCGTCGTGTTCGGCAGAAGGAACGTGTATGTTTATATCCTCAGCTAATCACTGAAACTGCTTAATGGAAAAAAGTAAAAAAGAGGCGATATGTTCGCCTCTTTTTCTTTTTTCTATTGAATTCATTTTGCTTTTGGGGTATAATATCCAATAATCGCGCGCTGTAATTATGAACGAATACTTCAGCCGGCGCAAAAACTTTGAAAAAGAAAACGGCAGACGCCGTTTGAAAGGAATCAAAAGCATGAAAAAAATATTAGCAGTTTGCCTGGTGATTATAACCGCCCTTTCCCTTGCGGCCTGCGCGCAGGCCCCGCAGAGCAAGAGCGAGACGGTGAAAATCAAGGATATGGATAAAAAATACGGATTGACGCAGCTGTGCGCCGACCTGAACAAGAAAGAATATATCCCCGAAGAGGGAACAAAAATGGAAGCTCAGGTAATCGGCGCCGTCACAGGCTACCGCTTCACGACGAAGGTCAAGGATTCAAACGTTACCATCGAGCTGTATGAATTTGATAAGGACAAGCTCAATGAGGACGCGCAAAAAGTCATCAGTGAAGTCAAGGAAAAGGGATATTTCAATATGCTCGGCTATCAGGATGTCCCGGCGGAGCTTTCCGATAATGAAAAGTATATGATTATTTACCGCGACGACAAGGCGGGCGGCGACAATCCGGAACAGGAAAATAAGGAGCGCAAGGAAGCCGTCATGAAGATTTTCAACAGCGCAAAATAAATATAACGAAGCCCCGGAACTTTTCCGGGGCTTTTTTAATGAAATTCTGCTCGATAGCCCAAGCCTTCAACCAGCCCCCCCTTTATCCCCAAAACATGGGGAAGAAACGGCGCGCCTTTCCATCCGGGCCTCCCTGCTGCTATTTTTTGTACTTATAAAAAAGCGTGTTACGCCAGCAGCTGGGCCAGCCCCACAATCAAAGGCATGGTAGCCAGCGAAAACAGTGTGGACAGGGAAACGAGGTTGACCGAAAGGGAGGTATCCCTGTCAAACTTCGCCGCAAACATTGTCGTCGCGGCGGCAATAGGCGCGGCTGCGGCAATGACACAAGCAACCAGCACGACGCCGCGTATCTGGAACAGGTACATGAAAAAGAGCGCAAGCAGCGGGATGGCAACGAGCCGAAGGGCAATTGCGGCATATGCCTTTTTATCGCGCAGCGCCTCGCGGAGATTCGTACGCGACAGGTAAAATCCAATGATAATCATGGGCAGCGGCGTGTTGAGCGCCGCCATATACGAAACCGGCATTGACAGCACCTCCGGCAGATGGACGGAGAATAAAAACAGGGCCATTCCGGCGGCCACGCCGATTACGCCGGGGTTTAAAAGCAGATGCTTCGGCGAAAGCGTCTTTTTGTCCCCGCTCATGGTCAGCAGACCATAGCTCCACAAAATCAGGTTGAAAACCGCAACGAAGGCCGCCCCGTAGAACACGCCGTCCGCCCCGAGCAGCGCAGCCTGCAGGGGAATCGACATGAAGCCGCAGTTTGAAAAGACAGTGCCGAACCGCAGAACACAGCGGCGGGAAATATCTTTATCCCGAAAGACAAGGAACGCGATGACGATAGAAACGGCGTGAATAAGCACGGCGCACAGGGCGGTTATGCCAAGGTTAGTGAGCAGCTCCGGCTCAAAATCACGCTGAAACGCGTCGATTACCACACAGGGGGTGACAAAATACAGCACGATGTTCGTCAGGTGCTTTGCGGTGTTCCGCGTCAAAAACCGTACTTTTCCACAAATGACGCCCACGACAATCAAAATAAACAAAATCAGCACCTGCTGCCCTACCATCAAAAAGTTCTCCAACATGTAGCAATACTCCCTATTTTTTTATCGGAAAGAATATCCCTGCGGCGGCAGCAGGCGAAAGCAACTGGAAAAACATTTATATTCCAATCTGCTTTATCCTTCCGCGCGCCTTATTGCGCGCCAATAAACAGAAACAGGGACGGCGCTTTACCGTCCCTGCCCCAAAAGCGTGACAGATATATCGACGCTTGTTTATTTTAGCTTGTATCCGCAGCGCTCGCAATAAATATCTTCTTCGCGAACTTGCTGGCCGCAGCCAGGACAAAAAGCCTTATTTTCGCCAGACGCCTGTTGGCCGGCAGGCTCCGCCGCGTTTTCGGCGGGCTGTTCCGGCTTAGCTTCCTCATTCACACCCTCAGGAGTTACAGCAGGGGCTGGCGGGAACGGCGGGACGGGCCGCTGTGCCTGTGCGTAGGGATTAACGGCCTGCTGCTGATAAGGATTGCCGGACGGCGGCGGTACAGGAGCGCCGGAAACGGGCTGGAATGAAGGCGGCGCCATAGGGGGCTGTACGGACTGCAGATGATTTTTAATATATTTATCATAGCCGAGAGAAAGCGTTCCAAGTAAAATAATAAAAACAGCGTTGGACAGCATGTTAATAAACGACAGGAGGGCAAAAACAGAAAAGCTGGAGGCCGAATATGAATAAAATCCGTAGGTGTCTATTCCAAACATTGCAACCAGGGATGAAAACGCCCCAAAACAGGTCAAAATACCGAGAACGATGTTCAGAACGCCAAAGAGCTTTGCGCCCTTGACGCCTACCTGCGGTGTATCGATTGTCTTTTTAACGGAGCCGACCAGGCGTACCGCGGAAATGCTCCACATGAGCATAAGCGCGAATACGGCGGCAAAGATAAGGAGGAAGACAATCATAACGCCGATGGCAATGGAAGCGTCGGTAGAGGAATAGTACCCGCTGCCAAAATTATAATGGAAGTTGGTCCCGGCTGAGGAACCAAACGCAACCATCATAAACGCGATGATGATAACGAAAAGCGCAAGGCAGGCAACAATACAGATGAATACCAGCTGAATGATGGCGAATACCTGTAAAATCGTAAATCCTGCGCGCGGGTTTGCGTTCGGCATTGGGTTTTTCGATTTGAAGTAGATAATCAGGAACGCCGCGACAAACAGCCCGGAAATAAGAAAGGAGAAGATAGCGGAGCCGTAGCTCCCGCTGTTCATCGTATCCTGCAAAATCCTGAGATAGTCGTTTAAATCGCTGTTCTGTCCGCCCAAAATACTGTTGTCCAGCAAGTTGCTTGCCGCAGGCGTGAGAAAAAAGATGGAAATAAACTCGACCGCCGCAAGAATAGCGGCAAAGATACCAGCCGCAAGAACAGATTTCTTGCGGAAGTAGCCCTTAACGAGGGCAAGGTTGTTTTGAACCGGAATCTGCATGTTCATCTGGTTCTGGTAAGGCGTGTTATACATAATGTTATCCTCCATTTCCCTAATTGATTTTATTTTATAAGAGAATGGAGCGAATTACAATAGCATTTCAAAATTTTTGGATTCAATGTTCTTATTTAACTGCAAAAGCGGTGCGAACCGATTACCGTCAGCACAGGGCGGGAAAAAATCCATTTGTTTGTAGATTTTGCGGGATTATAATAGTAAATCGCGCCGCCGCTCGGGTCCCAGCCGTTGATGGCGTCCCGCGCGGCCTTTTTCGCTGACTCATAAACGGGGGCGTTGACCTGGCCGTCCGTCAGGCAGGAAAATGCGCCCGGCTGATAAATAACGCCGGAAAGCGTATTAGGAAACGACGGGTGCGCAATCCTGTTGAGGATGACCGCGCCGACGGCGACCTGCCCTTCATAGGGCTCGCCCCTGGCTTCCGCGGAAATAATACGCGCCAGCAGTGAAATTTCAGAGTCTGTGTATTTCCCGCTCGTCCCGCCCGAGGATTTGATTCCCAGCGCGGCAAGCGTTTTTGAGCCGGCGATTCCGTCCGCGTCAAGGCCCTTGGCTTTCTGGAACTGAATTACGGCGTTTTTTGTTCCGCTTCCATAAATACCGTCAATGTTTCCTTTATAATAGCCAAGCTCCTGCAGCTTTGTTTGGATGGAGGTGACCTCCTCCCCAGTAGAGCCGTATTTCGACAGGGCGGTAACGTTGTAAAGCTGCCAGCAGGCAAGCAGCGTCACGAAAAACAAAAACAGCGCAAGCATGCGCACCATGCGGTTGTGCCTGAAATTCATATGCATTCCTCTTTTTTCTTTTTCTTCCCTATCATTTTTACCGGGAAACTCCGTGTTATGCTTGCAATGTCTTCAAATTAGAAGCCTTTTCTTTATTATAAAGAATATGGCGTGGCGTTTTTCTGCCCGAATAGCGGCAATAGTGCCTCTCCTTAAAATTTCCACTATATATAGCGGTTGACAAAAGCGGATTGCTTTGATAGAATAGAAAAGCTGTCGCAAACAGCCGGTTTATTTTAGTCAGGGAAATTTTTATTGAGAAAAAATAAAAAAAGCCTTGACAACAGCGTTTGGCAGATGTATAATAACTAACGCTGTCGCAAAAGCGGATAGCTTGTCACAGGGAAGAGAAATCCTCCCGAAAGCCAGGTGCAATGCCGGATAGGGCAGTAACAGGACCTTGAAAATTAAACAACGCAATCATAGTAAAGAAACCCGTAATACTTTGAGTGGGGAAGCGAAAGCAGTACTCACAAAAAGAAGAGAGGCGAAACTCTAAAAAAGACGCGGTGAAGAAAACACGGAAAAATTGAACGATACGTCAAGTGTCGAAATGAGCATCAAAGCTCTGGAATCGGTAGTAACCCGAAAGGGTTAATATACAAATTTTAGAGAGTTTGATCCTGGCTCAGGACGAACGCTGGCGGCGTGCCTAACACA